>Ga0114957_1002601_pt1 | contig 17033 bp, 12 predicted proteins | sample BantaG_FD_87175 | JGI IMG/M metagenome (GOLD analysis project Ga0114957, IMG submission 87175) | Marine algal microbial communities from Bantry Bay, Ireland - BantryBay_4 metaG | ecosystem: Host-associated > Algae > Red algae > Unclassified | place: Bantry Bay, Ireland | collected 2014-11-21 | reverse complement strand
GTTGGCCCGTTGCAGCAAGGCCCCAACGCCGGAATTCAATGTTCCGATAATGCCGTCTTTCCAGGCAATCGTTTTACCGAAGTCAATATTGGCTGCCGATGCGCTTATACCAAGTTTTGCCGATGTGCTATCGCTCTTTGTGGCCTCGGCAACCAACTGGTATTCGTTCGCTGCATGAATTAGCGCTTTGGACGGGATACAACCAACGTTCAAACAGGTGCCACCAAGATCACGGGTCTCAACAAGGGTGGTGTCGAGACCAAGCTGCCCAGCCCTTACGGCACAAACATAGCCACCAGGACCTCCACCAATGATCAACACATCTGATTTTACAGTTTCCATGCTAGTTGTCCAAAAACAACATGGCCGGTTTTTCCAGCAATGATTTGATTTTCTGTACAAACACCGCGGCATCCCAACCATCAACCATGCGATGATCAAAGCTGCACGACACGTTCATTATTTTTCTTGGCACAAACTGCTGGCCGTCCCAAAAAGGTTTAATCATCATTTTGTTTACACCAACGATGGCCACTTCCGGGTGGTTAATAATCGGTGTGGTTGCAATCGCGCCCATGGGACCAAGCGAGGAAATTGTTATGGTTGAACCACCGAGTTCGTCGCGACTGGCAGTTCCGTCCCGGCATGCAATCGCCAACGCTGCGACGCGACTGGCGTTATCCCACAACGAGTTTATTTCGGCATGTTGCACCACTGGCACCATAAGTCCATTATCGGTTTGTGTGGCCACGCCAATATGAACACCACTGAATTGCGATACCTCACCTGCCTCATCGTCATAGTGCGCATTAAGGTTCGGTTGTTCAGCAACCGCCTCAACAATCGCCTTCATAATGAACGGCAAAACCGTGAGCTTGGTACGCGATTGTGCGTATTTATTATTGAGCTCTTCACGCAGCTCTTCAAGATAATGGACATCGATCTCTTCAACGATCGTTATATGAGGTATGCGCGAATTCGCCAAACTCATTCTTTCTGCAATTTTGCGGCGCATGCCAACGACTTTAACCACCTCAACCCGGTTATCGGGCTGTTTGCCAGATGCCCCCGGGTTTGCGCGTCGTTCAGTAAACCTATCAAGATCGGCATGGACAATCCGCCCACCCGGTCCGCTACCAGAGATTCCGGCAAGTTCCACACCCAACTCTCTGGCTCGCTGCCGAACCGATGGCGCAGCTAACGACTTTGTCTGCCGGGGAGTATCAGAGACTGTAGCGTTAGTCGACGATAAGTTCGCTGCATTCGATGTTTTGAGCAAATTTGCAGGGGACACTTGCTCAGGTTTTTCCGATGCGGGTTCTGCTGCGACATCAACCGAATCTGTATTGGCGTCGCTATGCAACACAGGCTTTTTCTCTGCGTCACCGCTTATCGAATCAACATTGCCGTCGCCAATAACCTCAAGGTGTAATAACGGCGAGCCCACAGCCACAACATCACCAACTTCAGCGCACAGCTTCACGACTTTACCCATGACGCTACTCGGCACATCAACAGCGGCTTTATCAGTCATTACAACACCGAGCAATTGATCTTCTGCAACTGAGTCACCGACTGCCACATGCCATTCGATCAGTTCGGCTTCGGCCACACCTTCGCCAACATCGCTTAATTCAATCGCAAACAAACCCATATCAATTCTCCATGGCCTGTCTTAGCGCCCGGGCAACCCGAGCCGGTCCTGGAAAGTACTCCCATTCCTGCGCATGAGGGTAAGGTGTATCCCATCCAGTGATTCGTTGAATTGGCACTTCAAGAGAATAAAAACAATTTTGTTGTACAAGCGCTGCGAGTTCTGCACCATAACCACACGTTAATGTGGCCTCATGGACAATCACACAGCGTCCGGTTTTCGTTACCGACTCGTTTATCGTTTCAACATCAAGCGGAAGCAAAGTGCGAATGTCGATGATGTCTGCGTTGACGCCAGCTTCGCGGGCCGCGGCCTCTGCCACGTAAACCATGGTTCCATACGCAAGAATGGTTACGTCGTCACCCGTTTGTCGCAACTGTGCTTTGCCCAATGGCAACGTGTAATAGTCGTCCGGCACCTCGCCCGCTGCATGGGTACGCCAGGGTTCAACCGGTTTGTCGTGATAGCCGTCAAATGGACCATTATAGAGTCGTTTGGGCTCAAGGAAGATAACCGGGTCAGGGTCTTCTATTGCAGCAATTAAAAGTCCTTTCGCATCGTAGGGGTTCGAAGGCATTACCGTTTTCAAACCGCTGACGTGCGTGAAAATCGCCTCCGGACTTTGGCTGTGTGTTTGACCACCAAATATACCGCCACCGACAGGCATTCTAATCACCAGCGGACAGGTAAAATCACCCGCCGAACGATGACGCAACCGCGCAGCTTCAGACACTATTTGGTCGTAAGCCGGGTACACGTAGTCAGCAAACTGGATTTCGACACACGGTCGCAAACCATACGCAGCCATACCGATCGCAGTGCCAACTATACCCAGTTCACTTATAGGTGCATCAAAACAACGGGTTTTACCAAACTTTTCCTGCAACCCGGCGGTGCATCGAAATACACCACCAAAAAATCCGACGTCTTCTCCAAAAACAACAACGCGTTTATCGCGCTGCATAGCGGCTTCGTGCGCACTGCGAATCGCCTCTATCATGGTCATGGAAGCCATGATCAGTAACCTGCCTCTTGCCGTTGCTTTACGAGGTGTGGCGGCATTTCTTCATACACACCCTCAAACATATCTCTTGCCGATGGCGCGTTCCCGGAAATCAGCGTACCGATTTCTTCTGATGCTTTTTGCGCAGCCACAACATCGTCTTCAATTTCGGCTTCTGTTTGCGCATGTTTTTGATCCGACCAAACTCCCTGTTGAATTAAATGGGCCTTTAATCTGAGTATAGGATCGCCTAACGGCCATGCCTCCCCTTCTTCTTTGGGTCGGTACGCAGCAGGATCGTCCGAAGTCGAATGACCCCCGGCACGATACGTCACGTATTCAACCAAAGTGGGACCGAGGTTGAGACGCGCACGTTCACACGCCCACTTGGCAACCGCATACACTGCAAGGTAGTCATTGCCATCGACCCGAAGTGCAGGCAAACCAAACCCGTGTCCGCGTGCTGCGAACGTCGCCGACCCCCCTTTCGCCATACCCTGAAATGTTGATATCGCCCACTGGTTGTTCACTATATTAAGAACAACCGGTGCCTGGTAGGTTGATGCGAAAACCATCGCAGCGTGAAAGTCATTTTCGGAGGTCGAACCGTCGCCGACCCACGCAGCCGCAATTTTTGAATCGTTGTTGATTGCTGAGGCCATTGCCCAGCCAACTGCCTGAGTAAACTGCGTCGTCAAATTTCCGGATATAGAAAAAAAACCATAGTCTTTCGCTGAATACATTACCGGTAACTGGCGCCCATGAATTGGGTCCTGCTCGTTCGAGTAAATTTGATTCATCAATTTTATTAGCGGGTACTGCTGAGAAATCAGCAACCCGACTTGACGATAGGTTGGGAAATTCATGTCGCCTTGCAATAGCGCTTTTTGAAACGCACAGGCAACTGCCTCCTCACCCAGGCTTTGCACAAAGAATGACGTTTTACCCTGGCGTTGTGCCATTAACATGCGCGCATCAAAGCTGCGAACCGTCATCATATTCCTGAGACCGGTAATCAGCTCATCGCTGTTTAATCCGCCGGCCCATGGACCAATCGCCTCACCGTCTCGCGATAGCACTCGTATTACCGTGAACGCCAGGTCACGAATATCCTTCGGATCGGTATCAACATCCGGTCGGCGGGCCGCACCAGCTTTGGGTATATCGACATTGGAAAAATCAGGTGTGTCACCCGGGCGCACACCAGGGTCAGGAACGTGCAGTGACAGACTATCGGTTTTCGACATGGGCTGATCACCTGTGTCAGGTACATCGTGAGAGTAAGGTTTATCCGTAAAAATAATCGCAAGGTCTGCGCCGAATTCAACCAACTGGCACAATAAAGATCATTTATTCGAGTTTAGCAGCTCAGATTCGGCGCACCGCGCTTGCCTTCACGTGTAATATATTTGACGAATGCACTAAAAAACTGGCATTGAGCTGCCATAAAGCCATACTATCCGACTATCTTCATTACCTGAACGAGTTGCCCTGAGGTGAACCAATCCAGCACACAATTCGAGTCTGCAGAAAACCTGCTCGACATTGTTTATGTCACATCGGGAATAGATGAACTGGTTACGGTCTTTCACACTCTGCCGGGTAACACCATCGCTATTGTCGAAATAACGGACCGTTCTTTTACAGACAAGCTGAAACTGAATGTACGATCAATCATCGGCATGTTGATGCCAAAGCGTTATCCAAGCTTGTCGCGTTATTGCAGAAGCAACGGAATCAAGCACATTGAGTATCCAAAACATCGGCGCGCCGAACTAAAAAATACAATAGAAAACCTGCAGGTTGATTTACTGGTCAGTTACCGGTCTCCGTTTCTGCCAATGGAGGCAATTAATGCTGCGCGTCTGGGCGGCATAAACGTTCACTTTTCTGTGTTACCTGATTTTAGAGGCGGTGATCCATTGCTGTGGCAAGTACTGCATGGCGTCGAAAATGTCGGTGTAACCGTGCATAAACTGACTGATAAAATAGACTATGGTGTGATGCTGGAACAAGACACAGCACGAAGACCACTAAATTTAACCCGTACTGAATTGCGCAAGTTCATCAACCATAATCTAAGTCAACGGCTTCTAGGCAGCGCGATTGACCAGTTGCAAAACGGTAACGCTCAATGGCAAGAACAAATCGAAAAAGCTGACCCGATACCAGCTCCCAACAAACCGCCGCAATTCTGGCGGGAGTACGTGCAACAACACAATCTGGATGAATCGAGAGTTAATGATATTGCGTGTTTTGTTGGTCAGCGTCAAAAGTCCTGAACACCACCATCGGTGGAAAACACGATTAACGATTGAATTTATCATTTGAAAATAACAATGCAACATAACGATTAAACAACGGGAAACCTGAAATGCGATATTTACATACCATGGTAAGAGTCACTGATGTTGACGCTTCCCTCGATTTCTACTGTAACAAGCTCGGCATGACTGAAGTGCGACGCAAAGATAACGAAGCAGGCCGTTTCACACTTATTTTTTTAGCCGCTCCAAAAGATGAGCAAATGTCAAAAGAAAAAAGAGCACCAGAACTGGAGCTAACCTACAACTGGGACCCTGAAGATTATGATACCGGTCGAAATTTCGGTCATCTTGCTTTTCGTGTGGACAACATTTACGACACGTGCCAAAAGCTAATGGATGGCGGAGTCACCATTAATCGCCCACCACGCGATGGCAATATGGCGTTCGTTAAGTCACCGGACAATATTTCTATCGAATTGCTTCAAGAGGGCGAACCGTTAGCACCCCAAGCTCCATGGTCCGAGATGGAAAATACTGGCAGTTGGTGAATCGCGAATAGCAGGCTTACCGGTGTACATTGTTAACCTCACTAATTGATGCTTACTGAACAGAAATTCAATCAGCAAACAACAAATAAGCAAGATCAACTTATGGAAAAACTTAATATACATCTTTACGGGTATTTGTCAGATAACTACGGCGTACTGCTACACGACAACGCATCTGGCAAAACCGCATGCATTGACACTGGAGACGCCAAGGCAACGCTTACCGAACTTGAAAATCTAGGCTGGAATCTTGATGAAATCTGGGTGACTCACCACCACGCAGACCATACCGCTGGAGTCGCTGAAGTAAAGTCAGCCACAGGGGCTACCGTCATTGGCCCTGCCACGAAGCCACAACCGATCAAGAGCACTGACAAAACGGTGGCCGGCGGCGACACGCTCTCGTTTGCAGGCCGGCAAGTCAACGTGATACACACGCCCGGTCACACACTGGATATGATCAATTTTCACTTGCCCGACGAAAAGATCTTATTTAGCGGCGACACCCTGTTCACGCTCGGTTGCGGCCGGTTATTCGAAGGTACTGCGGAGCAAATGCACGAAAGCCTCAGCACGCTCATGTCTCTACCAGGCGACACGAAAGTATACAGCAGCCATGAATACACCATCGCAAACGCGAAATTCGCCTTGTCAGTTGATCCTGATAACACAACATTAAAAAAACGATTTGAACACGTTAAGCAGCTCGTTTCTTCGGGTCAGGCGACCATTCCATCGACCGTTGCAGACGAGCTTGAAACCAATCCGTTTGTTCGTGCAAACGATACCGCTATTCGAACGCACCTCAATATGACTGACGACAGTGAAGTGGATGTTTTTGCAGAAATCAGACGCCGCAAAGACCATTTCTGAACCCTGTGTGCGTTATGTGTTTCGCTGTCAAAACAAGCACAAGACGTTGCCTGGCAAACCAGGTTAAATAAATAATTACAACTAAATAATTACAACATGATGTCATGATTGCAAAAGCCCTGCTATTTGATGTGTTTGGAACGGTGGTAGATTGGCGAGGGTCAATTGCCAGCGACATGCAAAAGTTTGGCGCTCAACACGGCATCGAACAAGACTGGCAACAATTCGCACTAGACTGGCGATCATTGTATGAGCCCGCCATGGAAGCCATTCGATCAGGCAATCGTGGTTACGTCAAGCTCGATGTGCTGCACAGGGAGAATTTGTTAACCCTGTTACCACGCTACGGGCTTGAGAACCTGTCAGAATCTGCGATAGATGAACTCAACAGAGTATGGCACCGACTGCAACCCTGGGCCGATACTCTTCCCGGCATTTATCGACTGAAGCGTAACTTTATCTTGGCAAGCCTTTCCAACGGCAATATTGCGCTGATGATCAACTTGGCAAGACACAACCACCTGCCATGGGACACGATTCTCGGTTCAGAACCAACTCGAGCCTACAAACCGCAGCCCGATGTGTATCTGAAAAGCATTGAAATGCTCGATTTACAACCGGGCGAGTGCATTATGGTTGCCGCGCACAACAGTGATCTTCGTGCAGCGCGCTCGCTTGGATTGCAAACAGCCTACATTAATCGGCCATACGAGTACGGACCTGCACAAACTCAGGATTTTGAAGCCGAAGAACAATGGGATTTTTGTGGCGACACAATGACCGATATTGCCAAATTACTGGGATGCTAACGGACGCCTACCTACAATAGAGCGATCACCAGTTTACCGTTATGGCTATCCGGCTTTTTTAAAAACAATGAGCCGTTTTTCGATGTTCTCTATCGTTGATTTTATTTCTGAGGCAATGACGGGTTTCGAAAAATAAAAACCTTGAGCGCACTCACAACCGAGCAAAGTCAGTTTATCGAGCTGATCTTCTGTTTCTACACCTTCAGCGACTGTTCGAAGACCAAAGGAGCCTGCCATGGTGATAATGGTATTCACCAGCGAGTATTTAGACGAACCCGTGTCCAGTTTGTCGACAAACGCTTTGTCGATCTTCATGCAATCAAGTGGTAGTGTTTCCAGATAAGCCAGAGAAGAATATCCGGTGCCAAAGTCGTCTATAGCGATGGTGATTCCAGCCTGACGCAGTCGATCTAGTGTGCCAACGACTTTAGAAACGTTATTCATAACAACAGATTCTGTCACTTCCAATTCAAGCTGGCCTGCCTCCAGAGCGTTCGTTTGCAGAAGTGACACCACTCGATCTGCAAAATCATCCAGAACAAATTGTGGCGCAGAAATATTAATTGCCATGGATATATCGGGTACATTGTCCGCATTCCATCTTGCTGACTGTTCAATCGCTTCCTGCAGAACCCAGTTACCAATCGCTGTTATGTAGCCAGCTTCTTCGGCAATGGGCACGAAAACGGCAGGCGAGATGTAGCCATGCACGGGGTGGTTCCATCGCAATAGCGCCTCTACGCCAAACACTTTTTTTCCAATCAGGTCGATCTTCGGCTGATAATGTAATTCGAGATGCTGGTTTTCCAAAGCGCTTTTGAGATCATTTTCAAGCGTTATACGATCACGGTATTGATCAGCCATCGTGGTATTAAAACTTCGTACGCGACCATCGCCTGCTGCCTTGGCCTCATACATAGCGAAATCGGCATTACGCAGTAAATCATCAACCGATTCGCCATTGTCAGGATAAAAACTAACACCAATACTGACTCCAATCTTCAAATTATAGTTTTCAACAACATAATTGCGACCAATCGCATCGCGTAATCTATCGGCGATTGACATGGCGTCTTTCTTCGATTTTACACCTCTAAGCATTACCGCAAATTCATCACCACCCATACGTGCAATGAGATCTTTTTCGGCTAGGCAACCATTGAGTCTTTTCGATACACGCTTGAGCAGCTCATCGCCAACCTTGTGACCCTGATTATCATTAACACTTTTAAAACCATCCAGATCAAGAAACATTAAGGCAAATTTTTCTTGGCTTTCAGAGTCAGATTCAACAACACCACGCAAAGTATTTTCGAAGCGCAAACGATTAGGCAATTGCGTCAAACTATCATGAAAAGCCTGAAAATGAATTTGGTCAAGTAACTGCTGACGCATCACTGAACTCGACAACTGAGTAGTCAAAAGTTCCAGCAAACTCAATTCAACACCCGTAAAATCTTTTAGCTCGTTGCTCTTACCAAGAAAGAGCACACCCCAAACCCCGTCATCATGCATTAGCGGTAGCGTGACAGAGCATCCAATGCCTAGAACCTCTTTTATTTTTCGCATGGCGGTTGAATCGCGCTCATCGTTAACACCACGCGGAACCAAAGCAATTTTCCTATTTTCAGCGCACCAATTACTAATCGAGTTCGACATTAACTTCATGCTAACGAAATTAACAGGTCGAATTTCGGAATCATCTCGTTGCCAATCTGCCAGTAAGGAGAATTTCCCATCATCACTATATCGACAAACAGTGGCATGGCGCGAATCAAAAACATTCAGTAATGATTTGCAAAAATTGTTTATAAGGTCGTCTAGGTTAGACGCTGAATAAAACGACTGGGTTATTTCGCCAATAGCAATGTGCCGCGATAATTCTGTTTTCTGTTTAGCAATGAGTAAGGCGTTTTCAATCGCAATCGATACTGTTCGAGTAAAGAGCTTCAGAATATCGAGGTAATGTTCTAAGCTAGTCCCAACAGAATCCAATGGCACGCAAACCACACCAGCGAACCCGCTATCCACGAAGAACGGTACTGCACAACGCTTCTCAGAGTTTCCCCACAATTCCAAATAACGCGCATCATCTGCCTTGTTCTCAACAAGCACCAGTTCCTCAAGTGACCACGCCAAGCCAGCTATTCCTTCGTTTTTTTTCTGACGAAAACCTTTGTGATCAACAAACCGACCAGCTGCACCAACAATCTCCAGGAACTGACCATTTTCACTCACCATACTAACAAATGCTGAATCAGCATTAGCAAGCGAAACTGCTTGCGATGCGATATGGTCCATCATGTCGTCAATCGATTTTCGCTCCATAAGCCGCATGGATACATCGCTTAACGCCGACATGAAATTATTTCGCATCTCCAACGCGCTACGATCTGCGGCCATTACTTTTATTGCCGAGTCCAGCTCGGTAACATCAGAAAAAGTGACACTCAGAGTATCTGCATCAGAGCCGAAAATAGCCATCGATCTTTTTTGTACCTGCAGATTACGAGGTACGCCTTCGCGATCGTATTTGACTATCTTATAGCTTGAGACGTTTTCAGGAGCACTCAGCAAGCGGGCTTCTGCATTCTCAATACGTTGAACTTGATCGGGACTAACGCCCATGTCCTGCAGCGATAACGCATGGGTACCGTGATCACTTAATCCATAAAAATCATTTGCAGCGCGGTTGCTGTACACATATTGAAGGTCTGCATTTTTTGCAAAAATAATCTCAGGGATGGAGTCGAGTAAACTGCGCAAAAATTTTATGTGCTGTAAAAGCTCAGGACGAGTCGCCCCACTTACGTCATCAGAATTAAAATATCTGTTTCGGCGAGCATTGTCAGCAATGTTAGACTCGATTAGCCAGTTCAGCCGTTCCCGTCGCATCTCGTCGATATTAAGAACCACATCAGCGAGTTCGTGCAGTTTTTGCGACTCTTTATCGAACAAGCTCGATACGACAGCGATAATATAGGTATGAGCATCCTGATTGCGAACATCGACTAACGTCACCACACTCGTTCGCGCATCACATATAGCCACATCGGCTGTTCCACCCGATTCAAGCCAGCACGACACGTCAACAACGTCACTGTTAATTTCAGTGCATACCATCTCGATCAGCGTACGATCGCAAATAACCGATCGCGGTGGCTTTTCTAATCGCCGTAATGTCGAGTTACTATTCACGATTTGCAGTTGAAACACCTTTCTCTATCGAATAGATATCGGCAACCAGCGGTCAAAAATGGGAGCTTATCCGGTTTTTTTATAACAGATTGAAGTAGACCTCACCTTGTCGATGCTACTTAACACAAGATAGGTGCTACTCGCATCAAAGTAACCCTCTGATTGATGCCAAAAAGGCGTAGTGCAAGATGAGGCCCCGATCACACTCCATTCAATAACCGGTTCACCTATACACGTCATCAGCATAGAAATCGGTATCGCCATCTGGTCTGGTTTTGTATCGCTTATGTACCCAAAAATACTGCTCTGGACCAACATTTATCATAGATTCAATGGTCTCATTCATGCGTCGTGCATCGTCTTCATCACTGTCGCCTGGAAAATGTTCAAGTGCGGGACCAACAATAACGTGCCATCCCTGTCCTTTCGGTCGAATATACGTAAAGCACGGCAAGACCACCGCACCCGAAAGCTTCGCAAATTTCGACAGCATCGGATAGGTTGATGCTTCAATGCCAAAGAACGGCACGAACACACCCTTATCACCTGCGTCTTGATCAGGTAAGTAGTAAAAGGGATTGCCCGCTCTAATCAATTTCACGAGGTTTCGCAGGGGTTCTTTTCTCTCAACCAGCAACCCCTTAAATCGTCCGCGTTTTGCTTTTACCATGTCGTTCAGCAGCAGTTTTCGAGTATGCTGATACATTGTGATCATTGGTCGTTCAGTCGACATGACCAAACCTGCCATTTCAAGTGCTATGGCATGTGGCGCCAGTAGAATAATATTGCGCCCTTCCTCGACCGCAGCATCGTAATGGTGTTTTCCATCGAACGTGACCAGCCGGCGTAATCGACTTTCCGGGGCCCACCAGTTCACTCCGATACCGATAGTGGTAAATGCAATTAACTGAAAACAGCGTTTAACAATCGCCTCTCGCTCACGATTACTAATCTCCGGATACGCAACCACCACGTTCTTCAATGCGATGTTACGACGCGATTTCATAACGCGAAACATAAGTGAACCTAAAGCATCTGCCATCAGTGCAATAGCCGGAAGCGGCAACAGGGAAATTAGTCGCAGCAAACCGAACCCCAGCCAGGTTAGCCAGTAGCGCGGATGCAAATAGTCAGTGGGACTAGACATTAGGTTGAGAAGATTCAGATAATATTGTTACACGCTCATTATAGAACACTCAATGAGGCACTTATAACTGATTGGTACGAAATAGATAATGTATATCATCAACGCCGTGCCAGCTGATGCTCGACATGTACTGATCTGGTACAGCGTGTTCCCGTCACGAAAAAGACAGAGTAGACTGGTATTGTTCGAGCTTAAGCTAAGCCTATAGAATGGCTTATTCAAGATCGTGACATTGGCAGCATAAAGCGGATTTGTAAAGCGTCGAAATGCGGCATTGTTGACACTACTGCTAACAGAAGCCCGTGTGAACCAGGCTATTGACCAAAGGAGCGATCAGGCTCTTTTTGGTTAATCAGGCGGCCTTTGCCCCTTTCGATTCAGATTCCATAGCTTCCAGATTCATTGCACCGGTATTGGTGACGTTTGCATTAACTGTTTCCAAATGTATTGGCAAAATAATTGAAAATGTCGTTCCAATTCCCGGTTTACTCTTCACTTTTATAGTGCCACCATGGTCCTGGATAATTCCGTACGATATAGCCAAACCAAGGCCTGTTCCTATACCAATTGGCTTGGTTGTGTAAAAAGGGTCAAAAAGCTTCTTCATGCTGTCGTCACTTATTCCGGCTCCATTATCTGAAATAGAAACCACAACATCGTCGCCTTCGACAGATGTTTCAACCACGACCAATCCATTTGACTCAACCGCTTGCCCCGCATTAACCAGTATGTTCGTGATGACCTGGTTTAACTCGCTATTGATTGCAAGCACCGCAGGTACAGCATGGAGGTGCTTTTCTACAACACAGGTTTCAGCTAAGTTACTTTTGACAATTTTTAGTGATGACTCAATGCAATCAACAACATCGCATGGACTTTTGGTATCGCTACTAACATGAGAAAAGTCTTTTAATCCCTGAATAATGCGCTGTACTCTGTTTGTACCATCAACCGTATCTACAATTAGAGATGTAATGTCCTCATTAATAAACTCGATGTCTTCTTCTTTTTCCAACAATTCGATTTGCTTCTGTATTTTAATTTGTTCAGATGAAGCAATATCAGTGCTCATAGTTGAACGGTAAAGCGCGAAAAGACTCTGGTACAAGACAATATATTCTCGCAGCGACTTGACATTACTGTTTATAAAAGCAATAGGGTTGTTAATTTCGTGAGCTATGCCAGCTGAAAGTTGCCCAATAGACGCCAGTTTCTCAGTTTGTAGAAGTTTGGATTGTGCGTCGGCAAGCTTTGCATGCGCGACCTTAATCTCTTCCATCTGATCATTGATTTTTTGCGTACGTTGATCTACACGCGCTTCCAACGTTTTGTTCAATTCAATAAGCTCTTTCTCAAATTGCGTTCTGGCGGCCTGCGCTTCCTGTAACGCCGATGACATATGATTGAAGGCGATCGCAACTTCGCCGACCTCATCCCGACTGTTGATCTTCAATCGTTGCGTATATTCCCCTTCAGAAATTGATTTCGCAGCAGCCTGCAATACGACGAGCTGGCGTGTTAAATAGGTTCCAAGTAGCAGCGAAAAGATGGCCACCAACACCATTTCAACCACTGCAATAAACGTGGTAAGCCGTCTGGTTTCAGACAACGTGGCCTCTATCCGGGCAATGTTGAAACCAATTTCAACAACCGCATAAATCACGCCACTTTCGGAAATTGAAGCAGTGGTATCGAAGATACCATCTGATACTGATTTTAGATTTTTATCGGCAATAAAGGGACGATCAATCGCATTGGCATTCCCTGCACTGCTTAACACGATGCCATCTGTTGTCCTTGTTCTCACATATTCTATATCCGGGTTACTGTTAAGCTCTTTGCTAAACGTATCCAGAGACGCAAGATCGTATGCCAAGACTGGGTCTTTGGCAGTTGACGTAAAAAGTGCGGCTGTTGAATAAGCCCGTTTCAGCAAGGCTTCTTCCGCACTGTCATGCATAAACTTCATCACGGTAAATATGAGTATTGCGAGCAATACGGCTTCTATTAACGCAACACCTATAACCGTTTTGAGTCGAATCGACATTGTAAATCGGGTTTACGTTGCGGAATCAATCTTCAGTGTTGAGTTCTGTTATCTTTAATGCCCTAACGTCATCCCACTGCGTGTCGTCTGCTAGTTGTATGGATTTAAAGTTCAGGGTTGCCAGTAATTTGGCCCCCTCTTCGGTCCTACCCAGCATGGCAAGCGCGTTAGCGATCAACGTACGGTCTTCGGCGGGAATTGCAGGGTGAGCCGCGAACGCGTGAGGTGTGTAACCATCAGACTTCCACAGAATTCGCAATGTATCCCTCACAGCAGGGTCGGTATTGTTGAACGTCCTTAAAATTCCACCGCCAGCTGGTAGTAAACCTCTGGACACGGCAAGGTAGACTGAGTCGTGAGAGGAAACAAACTTCGAATCGAAGCTAATGTTCTGGTTCCGCATATTTGCTGTAGGCAATATTGTAGCGGCAAACGCAGCAGGAGAAGGAAAGGCTATAGTCGCACCATTGAGATCTTTGAGATTGGTGAGTGAGCTGTCATAGCGAACAACCATGATGCCGTTGATTCGCTTATCGCTCTGGTGAGCAAGCGCAATGTACCCGGGAGATTGATTGAACACTGTGAAATGATAGGGGTTCATGTAGGCAATATCGTAATGACCTTCAGTTAAACGCTTTTCAAAGGTCGGGATATCCTTGGCCGTGGAGAATTTCAATGTAATACCAGTATCTTGACTTAGTTTCTGCAATACAGGCGTCCACAATCTCGCCAGTTTTTTTGATGATTGCTGAGGCACGATACCAAATGTATATTCTTTGGCATAAAGTTCCGTGCTCAGGCACAGGCTCAGCAAGCTAATAAGTGCTATTTTAATACGCATGAATGTCCCCGAACAGTTGAGATTTTGGCTTGTCAGACTTTAGCCTTCTTTAAGCTGTGTTTTGAAACGCATGGCTTGGCATTTCTATTAAACTGCAACTGCATTGCCCAATGGATCTATAAACCTTGCATGTGCCTCTAGGGTTTCTGTAAAAGCCCAAAAGTCTGAAGCTGGAATGGGGGGGCTGTAATAATAGCCTTGGATCACATCACATCCGAAATCGCGCAAAAGCAGCAGTTGATCTTCGTTCTCTACACCTTCTGCAACGATCTGCATTCCAACATCATGCCCGAGTTTAATTAAATTGTTGACTAACTCGGTGTTAGCCTTGGATTCAAGCATTGGAAAAATAAAGGACCTGTCTATTTTTATTATGTCTGCTGGCAATCTGTTCAGATAGCTCAGTGAAGAGTAGCCGGTTCCAAAATCATCTATCGATATCTTCAATCCAAGTTGTTTAACATCATTCAATACAGCAACAGTGGTGTCGAGGTTGTCAACCATTAAATTCTCAGTAATCTCTATTTCCAAAAATTCAGTATTCAACGCTATGTTTGATAAGACTGATTCCACACGTTTAATAAACCCCGGCTCCTTCAACTGCTTCGGAGACACGTTTACTGAAATTACTGGTGCATTGGTTGTGTCACGATACCATTCTCCCCACTGATGAAACGCGTCTGCCATAACCCACTGACCAATGTCGTAAATTAATCTGCTGGTTTCTGCCAACGGAATAAAATCAAATGGTGGAACCAATCCTAGCAGGCTGTTGTCCCAGCGAATTAAAGCTTCAGCCCCATACAGGGAACCATCGGTCAAATTAATTTTGGGCTGATAGTGAAGCACAAATTCCTGATTTGCTAATGCATCACTCAAATTACTTTCAACAATCAGGCGTCTAAATTTCTGTGCACCCATGCGCTCTGTATACAACACCATTTCAGCAGAGTCTTCGGATTTCGCTTGCTGCAGAGCCGTGTATGCGTTACCAAGGAGATCATTGGCTGTCTTGTTGGGATCGTTTACTACTGTATAACCGATATCAAAGGATGTAGGTACCTTTTGATCATTGAGAAAATGATTTACCGGGAAGTGCTCAAGCACCGATGTAATCAACTGTTGCGCATTTTCAATATCATCTCGCGGTTTTATAAGAGCACAAAAATGATGATCATCTGTAAGCGCAAGCTTTACATCGCGTCCAAGCGCATCATTCGATGGGGACAGGTCGGTCAAAAAACCAGTGATGCCATCCACGCCGGTACTGTGCTTTATTTGTTCAATATCGCTTAACCCAATGCAAACCAAAATAGCATTTATCCAACTTTCTGATTCAATGACATCGTTAATGCTATTGATAATAGAATTTGGATTAAGAAGCTTTTTCGGTAAAAAAGCATACTGACTGGATTCCCATTCATTCAGTGCACTCTCCACTTCGTTAATGAGTTCAGTTTCGTCCCATGGTTTCGTCAGAAATCGAGAGGCACCACCTGTATTCAGCGATTCAATGGTGGCTGTCTGGTCATTATTTCCACTCAATATTATTCGAACCGTTTCCGGACGAATGGATTTTGCTTCGGCAAGCAACATCGCCCCTGTAAGGCCCGGCATGCTGTAATCAGACACCAATACGCTAACCGGTGTAGTGCGAATGATTTCTAGCGCGTCTTCGCCGCTGTTTGCAGTTAAAATGGTGTGAGACGATTTGCGGAAAACACGCTTAATCGAATTCAGGATAGCTGATTCGTCATCTACGAAGAGTATCGTTTTGTCCATTTATAGAAATTCTCCAGAAATCCCTTTATCTGTCCAACATCAAAATCGTTTCCCTGAAATTAACGATGATCAGGGCTTGCTCAATGCTTTATCGTCCACGAAATAGACTGGCTTGACCTTCTGCAGATGAAATGGTGTATTGGGAAATGTTTATAAGTAAATATGGAATACGTACCATGGTTACACTGTGCGCCATTGTGCTTCACAAACATTAAACAGTGAAGCACTGATGCTATTGGTTTAAGCATTCAAGCCGCGGTTACTTTTATATCGGGGTATCCCACCAACGTTAGCCAGTCACGCAAACTCAAACACCAAATGGAATTAGCATCAATTCTGAAAACTTAATTCAACGGTCCACCGATTCGCACCGGATGAAAAGAGCACGGTCCCGGCGTCGTTAAGCCCTGACGGTTGCACATTCACCTCCACGGCCGTACGATTGTCGAGCAAACCAGCCAACAATGCTTCCAACTGTCTGAAAATTATAATAATAAAAATATTTTTCAAACAATGTCGATTTTACTTGATGACGAACGTCTAGTGATTACAGAGGCAAGATGATGCCGCTGCACTACATACATAACGTTTCAATGAACTCAGGAGAATACAATGCAATACATGTGTCTTATTTATTCAGCAGCCGGTTCCGGACCACAACCAGGGACTGAAGAATTCGGCGAGATGTTAGCCGCTTACGGCAAGTTCACAGAAGAAGTTAAAAAAAGCGGCGTGATGGTCTCTGGCGATGCTTTGCAGCCTGCTTCAGCGGCAACCACAGTTACCATGGAAAATGGCAAAATGGAGGTTACTGACGGACCGTTTGCCGAAACCAAAGAGACTCTCGGTGGTTATTACCTGCTT
>Ga0114957_1002600_pt1 | contig 17038 bp, 12 predicted proteins | sample BantaG_FD_87175 | JGI IMG/M metagenome (GOLD analysis project Ga0114957, IMG submission 87175) | Marine algal microbial communities from Bantry Bay, Ireland - BantryBay_4 metaG | ecosystem: Host-associated > Algae > Red algae > Unclassified | place: Bantry Bay, Ireland | collected 2014-11-21 | reverse complement strand
TACTCTTGGTGCTTATTATTAAGATCACTTAGATGACCTTGACAGCGATCCACAAACCTCGCATATCTGATAACTAATGGAAGATTACAGTATAAAGGGAAAGTTGTGTTAAGGTTACAGACTGAATTGCCTTAATATCAAAATGCATAAACTCATTTTGAAAGTGGTACTTTTGATCAATGAAATCAGAGTTAGCCATCATAGGTGGTGGACCATCAGCATTACTGTTAGCAGCTCATATAGATCCAACTCTCTATAATGTAACAATTTACGAACATCAAAAGACTGTGGGTCGTAAATTTCTTGTAGCTGGAAAGGGTGGGTTCAACTTGACCCACGAGGAAGAGATCAATAACTTTATTGCTCACTACCATCCAAATGACTTGTTGAAGTCTGCAATAAAGAGTTTTACTCCTTATCAACTAAGAAAATGGTTAACACAAAGAGGAATAAATACGTATATCGGGTCAAGTGGTAGAGTATTTCCAAACAAAGAAATTAAGCCATTTGAAGTACTAAAAGCTATCCTTGAATACATAGACTCACTTGGTGTAACAATCAAATGCAACGAGAAGTGGACTGGATGGAATGATAAAGGATGTCTGACCTTTGAATCGGGATTAATTATAAATCCGAAACTGACAGTATTAACCTTGGGTGGTGGCAGCTGGAAGGGTACAGGATCGGATGGCAAATGGTCTACTCTACTTAAGAGTAAAGGGGTTAAAGTACACCCTTTCAAGCCAGTTAATTGTGGTTTTAGTGTAGATTGGGATGGCCAATTCCTGAAGAGATATGCAGGTCAACCTATCAAAAACATTAAAGTCAAACTTGATAAAATAGAAAGCACTGGAGAACTCAAAATCACTGACTACGGACTGGAAGGCAATGCAATCTATGCAATCAGTTATTGTCTTCAATCTAAGCTCAATCAAAGTGATACCACCCAATTCACAGTCGATCTCAAACCAATGTTAACAGAGCAAAGTATTAGAGAAAAGCTTGAAACTTCACCTCACTCAGTTTCGCAAACTTTGAGTAAGGTCATAAAGTTATCAAAGGTAAAAATTGCTCTCCTCAAGTCATTTGTAAATAAGGAAGATTACATAAATCCCGAAAATCTTGCTTGCAAAATTAAGGGATTATCAATTTGTGTCACCAGTCCAAGGAGTCTTGACGAAGCAATTTCTACCATAGGTGGCATCTCTCAGGATGCTTTAACAAAAGATTACCAACTCAAGGCTATCCCAAACACCTATTGCATCGGTGAAATGGTAGATTGGTTCGCTCCTACAGGTGGTTATCTCTTACAAGGTTGTTTTAGTATGGGTGTCTATCTTGCTCAAAGGTTGAATCAATTAGATTAATGGGTTGTGTTTTAAAGAGAAAGATAGAATAGAAACTTTTTTTTTCTTGAATAATAAAAACTAACAACACTGTTATTAATAATGAGTCTCTACATTTGTGGAGACGCAAACTATGAATCAAGATCTACAGTTAGTAATCGATCAAATGGATGACTGCTCTCTACAAGGGGTTCCATACTTCTTTTTGATAGATTTTGAAATGCAGAAACCTATATTCTATACACTTGACTCTCTACCAAGAGATATTTGGATAGAGACTCCCCTCTATTCTACGCCTCATCAAGCAAGTCATAAAAAGGATCCAATTGTACTCAACCCAAATCCTATCAATTTTTCTGACTATCGAAAGGGTTTTGACAAGGTGATGGCAGGGATCAAATATGGCAATAGTTACTTAACCAATCTCACTTATCGAACAGAGTTGCTTAACTTTGACCATGATCTATCAGACATCTTTTCACTCGCCAAAGCAAATTACAAGCTTAAATATCGAGATGAATTTGTTGTATTTTCTCCAGAACCGTTTGTGACCATTGATCATGATATCATCTCAACATTTCCAATGAAGGGCACTCGACAAGCCAAATCTATAATGGATGGGAAATATCTCTTAGAAGATAAAAAAGAACAAGCCGAACATGCAACAATTGTAGATTTGATGCGAAATGACCTCAGCCAAGTTGCGAGATCTGTTAAGGTTGAAGACTATCGATACTTTGAAATTATCAAGAGTAAGTCCAGCGATCTCTTTCAGACAAGTAGTAAGATCACTGGTGAGTTAACCGATGCTTTTAGACAAAAATATGGTAGTCTCATCTCGTCATTATTACCAGCAGGTAGTGTAAGTGGTGCACCTAAATCAAAGACTTTGGAGATTATAAAAAGTGCAGAACAAAGACCAAGAGGATACTATACGGGTGTCTTTGGTATCTTTGATGGTCGCCAACTGCACTCATCTGTATTAATTAGATTCATAGAGAAAGATCATGATAGATTCTTCTTTAGGAGTGGTGGAGGTCTTACGAGTCAGAGTAATTGCTATGATGAATATCAAGAATTAATTCAAAAAATCTATGTCCCTATTCATTGAATCAATGCGAGTCGAACCAGATGGCTCAGTCCCACTCCTTAGCTATCACCAAGCTAGGGTTTCATCTACATTGAATGACTTTGATCAAAACACAAAGAACACTCTACTTGAAGAGTTCCAAAAACGATTACAAAAGCTACTCCAAAATGGTCCAAGTGATTGTATCAGAAAATATAGGGTTATTTATTCTATAAAAGGGATAAAAGAAGCATATCTAACCACCTATTCGATTAGACCTATTGCGACACTGACATTCACTTCTATCACATTTGACTACAGTCATAAATTTGCTGATAGGATTAATATCAACTCTGCTTACCACCAACATCCTGCGACTGATGATATCTTGATGATCAAAGATGGTTTTTTGACAGACACTTCTTACGGCAATATAGCACTCTATGATGGAGGGGATTGGTACACACCTGAGACTCCACTTCTAGCAGGATGCCGCCGTCAATATTTGATTGACAATGGTCAGATACTCACAAAAAAAATACGAATAGAAGAGATGAACTCCTATTCGTATTTGATGATATTCAATGCATTGATACCGTTTGGCAGGATTCTAATTCCTACCCAATCTCTGCATTTAGATTCTAATCTTTAGTTTAAAAGAATTTTGATCTTGCATCTTCTATTTTAGCATTTTTCTTCAAAGCCTCTAAAAGTCTTGTATTAGCTTGACTCGTTACTGATCTTGCCTGACTTGATCTGATTAGACTCAGATTAGCGGCTCCACTAGGTTCGTTTTTAGAGAGTGGTTTTACTACAAACACTCCACTATTACCTATAATAGGTTTTGATACTGCTTGCACTGATGTTCCCATCGCAGTTGCAACTACCTCTGGCTCTTGACCAATACCTGTCAAAAATCCAACCTTTACATTAGCTGCTTCTATAGTTTTTACTTCTAACTCATTCTGAGCAGCGAAAGTGTTGAGGTCAGAGACACTCATAGACTTAATATACTCTTTTGCCTTGAGCTGATTTCTGACAGCATCTTCCACCACTGGTCTCGCAGCTGATACACTCATCATCCCTGGTGTCTCTACAGACTTGAGAGTAGCCACGACATACTTGTTGTCGTAATAATTCACTTGATCGCTATAAGTATAGACTTCAGGTGAGACATCACCTACTTCTGTACTTCCATCAAATGCCCATTTGATGATATCTCTACTCGTCTGACCTTGTCCTAATGTACCGAGCACGTAATCATTACTGCTGATACTAGGTGAAGTTTCAAATGTTGCAGCACTACCAATTGCTTCTTTGATCTTATCGATAGTACGGTACTCAGATACATAGTCTGCTACCATCACATACATCCCTTTTTGAGTATTTTCAGATGGAATGATAGGCTTTACAATAGATGCGATCTTATATTTAGTTGGATTGTCTCCAAATACTCTGTTTTGTACATCTATAAGATGGACTCCAAATTGAGAAACTGCTGTTTGATAACCAGTCCCATTTTCATAGAAACAAACCTCGTTGAACTCTGGCACCATTGCACCTTGAACAAAGTCGCCAAGGTCGCCACCTTTAGCCGCAGAGCCAGTATCATCACTGTGTTCTCTAGCAAGATCTGCAAATGAATTACCTCTATTCAATTCGTTCTTGAGGCTATCGATAAATGCCATTGCAGTTGCAAGTTCAGTGGCATTTGTTCTGTCGCAATTCTTCAAGATGTGTCTTGCAGTGACTGTATCAGGAACAGACTTCTTGTCGATGAGTTTTACCACTGAATAGTTTCCTTGATCACCATATGGACCATACACTTCTCCAATGTTCATTGTTTTAATTCTCTCTCTAGCTACATCTGGAAGTTGATCTTCACCAAAGTAGAAATTAGCATAACCTCCATTTTTCGATAATGCAAAAGTGGAATCATTCTCAGTTGTTCTGAAATTTTTAGCAATCACATCCACCTCAGAAAAAATTTTTGTAGAATCTTCTGCTGTAGGTAAGACATCGAATACAGCATACTCAAGGATTCTACTTTCCTCTTCATTATAATATTTCGATTTATTGTCTGCAAGGAATGCACTGATATCTGAATCAGATACTTCCACATCTACATCCATCTTATCAAATGGCACTTTGACTAATTCGAAATCCACTGTTGTATTGTCTTCTTTGTGGATTGCTTCAGCTAACCAATTAGGAGTAAACATCCCCTTAGTTACCATTGCAGTCAGCTTATCTTCAGCTCTTCTCTTTATGATATGCTTCTCTTGCTCTGCCCAATAAGCTCTAAACTGAGGATTCATTTCTTGGTCCTCTTCTATTGCTGTTCTGAATTGGTTGAGTTGGGTTCTATCTACTTGTCTCGTCTGTGGGTTTGTCCAGTTTTGAGTAACGATTGGACTCAAGTTGTCGCCAAATTGAAGGTCCATCAATTCATCTTTACTGACATTGATACCGAGTGCATCAGCTTCACTTTCGATCAGTGCCTTCTCAACGTAAAAATCCCAAATTGTTTTCTTTTTAGCAAAAGCCTCAGAAGAATTACCGCTATAGTATGTTGACTCAGTCTGCTGAAATTCACCGTAGTCTATCGATGTACCGTTGATATCTCCCATTGTCAGATTTTGTACACCTCCTCTGTTACCAGCACTGCTGATATCCATGAGAATAAATGCTGCAAGTGCCAAACCTAAAAGGATGAGTACAAACCAAAAATTATTACGGATAGTACCTATTAATGCCATGTCTTTACGTCTTAAAATTGTTAATGGGCAGAGCCCTACTCTATTCAAAAGAACGGCAAAAGTACAACCTTTGAGGGTTATAACCAATACATTTTGGTAGTCTTTAGAGAGATCATGGTGAGTCCTGTGTTTTAGTTACATCCAAAGTGATAGTTTCTGACTCTTGAATCAAGTAATTGTAGAGATTATTCTTTGTCAAAACAGACTTGTCTCCAAGTAAGATAAATTGCTCTCTAGCACGAGTAATTGCAACATTAAGTTTACGATCAACTCCTTCAGAACTTAGCGAGACTATCTGTCTAAATTGGTGTGGATGGTTGATCGTCGTTGAATAAATAATCACATCCTTAGCACCACCTTGATATCGCTCTACCGTATCTACAGTAACATCTAGGTCGATTTGTGCTTGATGTAAGTACTTGCCAATCAGTGCTATCTGAGATCTAAACGGAGCAATCACACCGATAGAAAATTGATCCTTAGGTATCTGATTGTCTTTGAGATGGTCAGCATATTGTTGGATGAGTTGTGTTACTGTCATTGCTTGAGCAGTATTTTGCCTCCGAGTAAAGTCTTCTTCCTTTTGACAATTGATAAAGCAAAGTCTGTATTGCATCTTAGTTAAGAGAAATGGAGATGTTGGTTGATGAAGTCTCTCTAATGAAGAAATAGTCTGCAACTGCTGTTTATAAAAATGTGTGTTGACATATTTCATGATTTCTTGGTGCATCCTACCCTGCTCAGTTAAAACTCCAATGTTGTTTAACCAATTTTTATTTTGATTAATCATAATGAGCCGTTCAAACAGAGAGTTGCGACAATTGATAAGAGATATCTCTTTATTCAATTTGACATTATCTACTGCAGACTGCTCTACATCTTGGGTCACTACTGCTGGGAGTTGCTGATGATCACCTATGAGTATCCACTTGGGTACATGTGGAAGTAATCCGATTAACATCGGCTCAAGTAATTGGGATGCTTCATCTACAATCACTACATCAAAGTCAATTAAGTCAAAGATCTCTCTCTTTCCCATCAAACTGGAGACAGTGGAAACTACCACTCGTTTGCTTGACAGAAATTCTTTAAGTGCCGCTCTTGAAGTTATCGTCTTCATTTGGGATGAAAGTAAGAGGTCCACATAAGAGCTCCCGCAACTGTAGCGTGATCCAATCCTAAGTGCATTTTCTCTGAGATAAGAATCTGACAACACAGCACTACAAATCTCATCAACAGCACGATTAGTAAAACTCACTATGAGTATAGACTGTTGATGATGTGCATACAACTCATGTGTAATTGCATAAAGGACCTTTGAGGTCTTTCCTGTACCCGGAGGCCCCCAGATGAGATAATAATCAGGTGCAGCGATAGCTTCTGAGATCACTTGATATTGATTATCTGTGACCCTATAACTTCCTTTCAAAGGGAGTGGTGATCCAGTTTGTGGTTTTTCTGTACCAAATATCAGTGCCTTATTTCTATCCTCTGCCTCAAAGAATGCAAAGAGATTACTATACATTGAATTGAAGCTTGAATCTATCAAGTCAGAATCCATATTCCATAGCGGATACTGATTAAAGACTTCGAAGTTTTGCTGGAGGTTTCGAAGTCTAATGGTAACAGTCTCTGCATTAATCTCCAGTATCGTACACTTAAATACTTGACTAGAGAGTGGTTGCTTAGCTCGGGGTAAATGTGGATATAAAACAGCAATATCTCCCTTTCTAAACTTAGTGAGTGACTCTTGCTCTGCAGGTCGATGAAGTATAATGAGAGGTGTCTCATCTCCAGCCTTAATGGTTGCGATTTGGAGATAGAGCAAGGACGAAAAGAGTTGTTCTTTTTGTTGAATAGTTTGACACCAGAGTGAAGCAAATCCTCCTCTTCCGTCTCCTGCAGTAGTACCAATCTTTGCGATATGATGTTCTCTTGCTATGAGTCCAGTAAATTGTTTGAAGTACTCTAACTCAAGGGGAGAAAGGTGACTGATAACATTCATAATCTTAGTGAGATCTCGCTTGACAAATTTCCAGTTTCCTGAGATATCATTTGGATTGAGATAATCAAAGATGGTGTCAAAGTCAGTATCATCTACAACTGAAAGCATCTCTTCAATAATTCTAATTGTATTACGTACCTTGATGGCATCCATCTGCTGACTTTTCAGTACGGGGGCAAATCTGAGAGCTTTTTCAGATTGAGAACTATAAAGAATATAACTTTTAGGCTTGACCTTGGGTGGTAGCACATGTCTAACTATTAAGTCATAAAGGATGGTCTGGATATAATGATTATGATTAATGCCGTATGCATTCGGCTGGTAGGGTCTTCCGCTTTTTAATTCTATAATATCATATTCTTGAGCTTCATCATCCTGCCTATAGAGGTCTAATCTTCCTTGGAGACCATATTTTACTGAATAGAACGTTGGTTCGAGGTAGCATTTTTCTGTTTGGATATTGACCTCTTTAAATTGACGGTTGACTACGAGTTTGAGATTAATGAAATGGCTCTGTGCCCTTTGGATTAAGTCTCGGATGCTCTCATCCGACATCAAGCTCAAGGAAATCGGACTGATTGTAAATAACTTAGGTGCTACTTCTTCAAACTTTATATCAGGTTTATAAACCAACTCATCAAGCATCATGTTGGCGATATTACCGAGTATTAGATTGATATTAGAATCTACCTTGAGATATTTCTTAGTAAGGTGACCAAGCGTATTAGTCTCACGTGTACTGAAGCATTGAGAGACAGCAGTAACATCTATCAAGAAGTCTGGGTCGATGACAAATCCTTCAGGTCTGAGTACATTGTCATCTCCTATGGCAACATTGATAAGATTGAGAGTCACAGGAAGTCTCATATACTGGTCCATCTCAAGCAGGTTTTCGGTGAACAGTTCATTGCGATGCGGAAGATTGAATGCAACAGTTCTGAAGAGATGTGGATCTTCTTCTGTATATCCTAACAATTCAAACCGCTTAACATTTACTTGGAGTGCAACAAACTTAATGGTACTGATGAATGTTTCGTGAGCCGACTTATCTGTTGGTATTTCAGGCCTTTCTATTTTTTCTAATTCAGAGCAAAGGATACTTGGGTCTAATTTCTTACACCAATGATAGAGTACATAGAGACAAAGCCCTTTCATATCAATTTTTGGAATGGGTTCGTTAGTCTGAATGTACTTACGTAAAAGGTGGCTGAGATAGAGGTCAACTCCACTTATTCGATATGTATTAGCAGCATAGGCAAGCTGAGAAAAAAAAGTAGAAAACTGAATGTTTTTAGAGTGAGTGAGTTCGTCTATTAAAAACTTAAATCCATTTTTACAAAAGTCCAAAGTGTCCCTTTCTTCATCCTTTATTATGAGTTTTTCAAGATTTGAAACTAAATCATGAAAAAGTTGATTATGTTGTTTGGAGTTGGTCAGGTTAGATTTCATATCCGTAAAAATACGATATAAATTGGTGTGACCTATTCAGAAAAAGCGAGTCAAAATTTATCATGAGACAGAAAATACTTGACCTTTTTGAATATAGAGAGTTTCCACATTTACTCTCTTTTGTAGAAGCAGTTGACAGAGAGGTTCTAATGGAAAATTTGATTGCAATCCAAGAAGCAATTTATCATCTAGATTTAGCACTTGAGTCAAAATGGGAAATTGAAGATGCAGAATTTAAGCCACATTGGGAGGCAATCACTCAGACTCTCCTAGATGCTGGGGTACCTAGAGAAGAAACTCACTCTTACTTGAGCAATATTCGAACCTACCTTAAGCATGAAATGTTACTTAGAGATGGAATCGCACCGACCCGATTAGACATTGAAGAATATTATTATTACAAATCGTGCGATGTCCAATTGATCCGCAGAATAATCTATGATCAAAGTCCAATACTCCAACGTCAAATGAAATTAGAAAGCTGGAGATACTTCGATTATATCACTGAAGTAAATGACGATGTAACCGATATCGTAGAAGATCATGAATCTATAAATGGAAATGGTGTTGCATTTTACCTTAACGACTTTGGCTTAGACGAAGCTAAGCTGATTCTTGAAGGTTTTATCAAATCTACTAGAGTTCAGTCGTCTAATTATGCTCTAGAGAAGCCAAATGATCAATGGCTTCAATTTATCGAAAGGGTAACAGAAAAGGCGAGCTTCGATACCCTTGCATTAATAGGTCAGTTAAAAAGTGTACTTTTGCACCAAGAGATTGAGATTGAAGAGAACAAAACAATCAAATTAGTTGCCCAGGCTAATAAACTCAAGCAAAACACCGAGAGTAATACTCTCATTGTCAACTAGTATTTATACCCATATTTTCAAATATTCAAAACTTTCGTAAATTATGAATTTATTAGAAATGTTAAAAGATCAAATTGGTGATCAGTTAGCAAAGAATGCAAGTACTTTCCTCGGAGAATCACAGGATAACGTTGGTAGTGCTTTAGACGGAATATTCCCTTCACTGCTAGGTAAGGTAGCTGACATAGCTCAAGACAAAGCTGGAGCAGAATCTATCTTAACCATGGTGAAAGGTACTGATGACAGTATTCTAGATAACATAGGTGGACTCTTCGGAGGAGGACCAGAATCAGTCAACAAAGTACTAGGTAGTGGATCAGGAATCGTGAATGCAATATTCGGCGGTGGATTGGGATCTATTATTGAAAAAGTATCTGGATTAAGTGGCTTGAAGAAGAGTTCAACATCTTCATTAATAAAAATGGCAGCTCCATTCCTTTTCGGAATTGTGAAAAGAGCAGTGATGAAAAAAGGATTAGATGCTGTAGGATTAGGAAAACTCCTAGGTGAGCAGAGGTCATTTGTAAATAAGCTATTACCAGCTGGTCTTGGAAGTGTGCTCGGTCTAGGTAAAAATCTAGTAGGTGGTGCTACTAATGCTGGCAAAGCAGCAGTATCAGGAACAATGGATGCTGGTAAGAAAGTAGCTGGTGCTGCTGGAAATGTTGTAGGCGGAGCTGCTAATGTAGCAGGAAACGTTGGTAATGCAGCTGTAAAGACAGGTGGAGGATTGATGAAGTGGATTGTACCAGCAATATTAGGTTTGTTAGCAATCGGTTTGTACATCACTCAATGTGGAGGAAGTACAGGAATAGATGCTATTGATAATGTTGCGGAGAAAACTTCAGATATAACTAAAGGTGCTGTTGAGAAAACTGGTGAACTCGCTGGTGATGCTGTACAAGGCGCTGGCAATGCAGTAAAGGATGTTGGCGAGAAGGCTGGTGACGCCGTAAAAGATGCTGGCGGATTACTTGCTGGAGCATTCGGTAAGGTAAACGAGTCTGCTAAGGCTGCACTTGATAAAGTTGAGTTCGCTGCAGGTTCGGCAGGTGATCAAATGGTGAAATTTATTGATGGTGGATTCAAAGGAAACGGAACTTTCAGAATCAAAAATGGAAACTTCGCTTCTGGATCAGATGCATTAACAGCTGAAACTAAAGCAGAGCTTGACAACTTAACATCAGTATTGAAGGCTTATCCAGGTGTTATAATTTCTGTAGAAGGATATACTGACAACACAGGAAATGCTGCTAAGAATAAGCAACTTTCAGAAATGAGAGCTAAATCTGTAAAGGCTTACCTTATCCAGAAAGGGATAAAAGGGAATAGAATCAAAGCTAAAGGTTTTGGAGCTTCTAATCCTGTAGCTAGTAACGATACTAAAGAAGGACAAGCAGAAAACAGAAGAATCGAACTTAAAGTGATTAAGTAATTACAAAAATGTTTATTCAGTAATTAATCTAACTGAGTAAAAGATTCATTTTAAAAAATAGAGAAACTCCTTAGTTATATCAATTAGCTAGGGAGTTTTTTATTCAATAATAGTATTATCAAGAAAATATTTAGAAATACCATAACTTGTTGAAGTGAATAAGTTTTGGTTATTATCAGTATTGTTTTTCTCATTTAATGTTAGTTGGTCTAACGACCTTCCTATCTCCTTACTCGGTGGTGAAAAATCAGTTACAATCCCGTTTGAATTTGTGGCCGGATATGCTGTGGTCAATGTTCGTATTAATGGAAGACCACCTATCTCTCTGATCTTTGACACAGGAGCTCAACATAGCTTGTTTTTTGATCCAGAATATGCTCGTACTTTGGGACTCCCACTCTCAGATACAATCACAGTAATGGGATCAGATATGAGCACTACGATGGACGCTTATATCTGTAGAGAGTCCTATCTACATCTAGAAGGAACTACAGAAGTCAAGCACGATATTCTTTTCTTAAGTGAACGAATCGATATCTTAGATCATGCCATAGGAAGACCAATCCAAGGAATACTTGGTATCTCCTTCTTCGGAAATCTAAGTATTCAAATAGATTATATCAAAGGTCGGATTCTCCTCATTGACCCTGAATATTTAGATCTTTTTACTCGAAAATATCCAATCAAACAGAAACTTGTAATGATAGATAATCGACCACATCTCCCCTATTGTAAAAGTGATGGAAGTACTGGATTGGCATTACTAGATACTGGAGCAGCAATCTCACTATCTACATTCATTACATCAGAGGATGAACTCCCAGAGACCTGGATACCGAGTGTCTTAGGCCAAGGCATTGGTGGTAACATCTATGGTTACTTAGGAATAGAATCAAAATTAATTGCCTTTGACACTCCATTTTCTAAGGTAGTCACTAGATATCAACTCACTGAAGAGATGGAAAAGTCAGCTGAAACTATCGTAGAGCAAAGAGATGCTTTGATAGGCAATTTTTTAATTTCACAGTTTGATCTAATCTTAGACCTTCTAAACCATGATGTTTATATTAAGCCTAATAGAAGATACAAGCCAGAAAGTAGGTACAATAAGTCTGGATTACAACTCTTGGCATACGGATATAAATTTCATAAAATCTATGTTCAATCAGTTGATATCAGGTCTCCTGCATTTCTAGAAGATATCCGAGAAGGTGATTACATCATATCATGTAATTTACTTAAAGGAAGACTCTTGACTCTGAATAGTCTTTATAAAAAATTTACACAAAAGAAAAATAAGAAATTGAAGTTAAAATTACTCAGAGATGGAAGAGTACTTAAGAAATGTATCACACTCTCTCCATACCTAGGGTGATGAATGACATCTGAATTTGATCATGTATTTATTACTTCTGTTATTGAAAGGAAAAACTTTCTTATGATTTTCAGAAATTAAATTTGTCTTATGAAATTATTAGCTCAATCTACCTTGATAATCTGCATCACGTGTCAATTAGTTACACTGTCGATTTTTGGCCAAAATGGTAGTAAAAATTCTGAAGATTTTCCTATTAATACTCTAAAAACTGAAGCGAATGTCGACATCAATTATGTTGATCTAATTGATAGAATCTCAAACTCAGAATCCTCTGTCACCCAATTTATTTTAATAAGACATGCAGAGAAGTCGGAAGGTGAACCTGATCCTGAACTCTCCGATGTAGGGATTGAACGAGCAAGGAGACTAGCAGTGATCCTTTCAGAATTAGAAATTGACAGAGTCTATAGTACTCAATTCAATAGAACAGTTCAAACAGCAACACCAATCGCTAACGATCAAGGAATTGAGATTTCTTATTATAGTGGATTTGACCAAGTAGAAGTGGTAAAAGATATTTTAGATCACGTATGTGGAGGAACAGTCGTGATCGTTGGTCATTCTAATACAATTCCACAATTTATTAATGTCTTAACTGGGACGACCGATTATGAACACATTGAATCAGACGATTACGACAATCTGTTTGTAGTAAGTACCAGGTCTTTAGGTGAATCTGAAGTTATTCATTTGAAGTATTAGGATCAAAACTTAAGATCAATAATAATCCAACTTTAAGGCTTTTGTAGGCCACCATTGTGAAACTACTGCACCTAGGAGTCTACTTTATCAATTAGGAATTGAATCTCCAAATGATTGCAATTTGGCCTTGGTGAAGTTCTCGGTTTTTTGTTTTGGCGGATGAAGACTATGGACTTTCCTTTTATAAGTGGCAGGGTGAAGACTGATCAACTTAAAGAAAATCTGTGCAGAAACTTATACCATTCAGATTTTAAGGTGTCGGATAAGATTATAGAAGAGAATTTGATAAGATTAAGGCAAAAAACGCAATCTTATCCTTAGCTACCGCTTTGGGCGGCACAGGTAATGATGAGTATCTTTAAAGCAGAGATTGACTAATTCTATTATAATAGAACCGAGATTCTAATACTTAAATGGTATTAAACTTACTGGAGCTACAATTGATATCAATGGTGGAATGTATATCATGTAGTTGAGTAATATTTAGAGATATTCAATTTTAATACCTTCCTCTCCAATCTTTCATGCATTGGTTGAGTTCTTTGAAGTCTAAGACACCTTTCTTCATCTTGAGGTAATCCATGATGATGAGTGACTTAACTAGTCGGATATCAGATGACTTAGGCTTACCTGCCAGATAGATTAGATTACGGCGAACTCCTGGCTTGAGTGTTTCGAAGTACTTAACTGCTTCATCGTCTACTCGCATGAGTTCTTCCATCTCTGGACAAAGAGGCATACCATATTTGCTTGTATCTTCTTCTACTATGACGTTGACCTTATCACCAAGTTCGACCTTAAGCTTCTTCTCATTCTCCTTATTCATGATAATGAAATGATTGCCATCTCCATCAGAAATCAAAGCACTATAAGACACTACTGAGTCATTGAGTGTAATCTTCATTCTTTTAATTCCTGACTCTTTGATCTGAGCAACGATATCGACAGGAACGATGAGGTGCTTATAGTAGATGATCCCTGCCTTAGAATTGAAAATTGCTTGAAATTTCAATTTCATCTTACGTCTGTTTCTGATTAGCGATGTAAGTTGCAACTACTTCTTTTGGAATCTTATGATAAGCGTTGTGTGGTTTAAATTCATGACCTGCATCATTCTGAGTTAAGTGAATATAGTATCCATCTATCTGATCTAATCTAATGCAGTCATCTACATCATAAAGGTCATCTGTATGCACTTGATCTTTTCCTACGAGTAATGATTGTTTAGCTCTCTTCTTAGCCTCAAGCTCAGTACTTGCTATGATAAACTCAATCGCATGCAACTCCGTAAAGCTACCCTCTTCGTATGCTCCAAGATTGATAAAGTAAAGTGACTCTGCTTGGTCTTGTGGCTTCTCAGTCGAGAGAGAGACAGCATAATTATCAATCTGCTCTAGACTAATCCAAGAGTCAAGGTGACACTTATCTTTCTTACCAAACCACTTATCTAAGATAGTTGGATAGAGACTCTCGATGCTCTTACCAACTGTAAAAATAACATCGTGAAGTTCGATATTACAGCCTTCGGCCCTGCCTCCAAGATAGATTGCGTAGAGATTCATTGTTTAGTGTTTTACTGGTGTTAATCTTTGGTCTTAGGTGTTGTCAATTCTCTCACTTCGATATAGTAATTGTCATCTATAACCAATTCTGATTTTGGATAGTAGACTGATTTCCATTCCTTCGAGTTGGGTTTAATAATACAAGGAATCTCTCCTTCATCACTCAACCTGAGAGGCATGTCAAAATTATCGACTACCTCGGTCCAACAAAAATAAAGTTGGTCACCTTCTTTATAATATTCAAATACTGGCTGTCTTGGATCTCTGAGATATTGATCAAAAAATCCACTTAAGTCAAGATCCAAATACTCAGCCATATAGGATTCCATTTGATCAGATCGAATCGTTTGATGTCTAAACTCAGCGTTCATTCCTCTCAGTACACCTCGCCACTTCTCATCATCATTGACTACTGTCCTCAGTGTATTCAGTATGTTAGCTCCCTTATAATAGACATCAATTGGATAGTGGTCATAGTTGACACCATAGGGACCAATAATTGATTTTTTATTTTCAATATTACCCCTTATTCCTCTGACATATTCTTGGCCTGCTTCCTTTCCGTGATGATACTCTAGGTAAAGGGATTCTGAATAATTGGTAAATGACTCATGGAGCCACATATCAGCAAGATCTTGGTAGGTAATATTATTAGCAAACCATTCATGTCCAGACTCATGGACAATAATGAAGTCAAACTTCAATCCCCAACCTGTACCGCTAAGGTCAGTACCTAAGTATCCATCTGCAAACTTGTTTCCATATGTCACAGAGCTTTGATGCTCCATCCCTAAGTAAGGTGCTTGAACGAGTTGGTACCCATCTCGATAAAACGGATATGGGCCAAACCAATACTCGAATGCATCTAACATCAGCGGTACTTGTTTGAAGTGTTCTCTCGCCTTCTCTTCATCCTGTGCTAACACCCAATAAGTGAGATCTAAAGGTCCATCTTCGCCTTCATAGATTTCCTTCCAATATGTGTAGTTGCCGATATTGATGTTGACTCCATAGTTGTTGATTGGATTCCTAATTTTCCAGTGAAATGTTTTTGTCTTCTTTATCACATCATACGATTTACTTGCAAGTCTTCCGTTAGACACGTCTACTAAGTGACCAGGTACTTCTACTCTAATATCCATGCTATCTACTTCATCATACATGTGATCTTTACACGGCCACCAAACACTAGCACCAAGACCTTGACAGGATGAGGCAATAAACTCTACTCCTGCATCGTCGGTACGCCAACTAATTCCTCCATCCCAAGGTGCTCTGACTGCAGGTCGAGGTACTCCTTCATAGTTTACTGTCAATGAATCCAAGTTCCCTTCCTTCTGCTGTGGCAAATCAATGAAGTAGGCATTACCATCTCGTTGGTAGTTGATGGTACCACCGTGGTAATTAACTCCTGTAATCTTAAGTGGTTCTTGAAGGTCAATTTGCATCCGATTTGCAGAATCTAATACTCTGTATGTAATCGTATTACTTCCTATGAAGGTCTTGGTCTCAGGAATCACTTCCACACTGAGATTGTAATGGACAAGATCCCACCATTCTCTCTCAGGAGTGATGCTCCCTCTGAGTGTATCCTGCCGAGAAAATTGTGCACTGAGCATTGCTGCTGCACTGACCAAGATGAGTGTTATTCCTATTCTGAACCTGTTCACTTTTTACTTCTTTTTAATTCCCAAGCCCAAGCTGTCTTCATGATGTTGTCAATACTTCTACTTGGCTTCCAATTAAGGTCAGCCATCACCTTAGTCGTATCTGCATAGACTGCTACTACGTCTCCTTCTCTTCTCGGGCCGATGGTATAGTTGAGTGCCTTACCACTCATCTTTTCAAATGCTTTGATTGCTTCGAGTACTGAGACTCCCTTACCAATTCCAACGTTGTATACTTCCACATTCATGGTTTCACTCAACTGATCAAGTGCCGAAAGTGCTAGTGTATGTGCTGACGCTAGATCCATCACGTGGATATAATCTCTGATACAACTGCCATCAATAGTGTCATAATCATCACCAAAAACCGTCATACTTCCTCTCTTACCGATTGCAGTCTCTGTAATTACAGGCACAAGATTAGTTGGTGGATTCAGTGAAAGTTCTCCAATAGCATTTGACTCATGTGCTCCTGCAGGATTAAAATATCTGAGGTTTATTGCCCGAAAGTCAGGATGAGCCTTGCCATAATCTTCGATCAGTTTCTCACCTATTTGTTTAGTCCTTCCATAGGGTGATTCTGCTTTTGCAAATGGAGTTTCTTCAGTCACAGGAAGTGTATTGACATTTCCATAAACTGAACAAGAAGATGAGAAAATCAACTTCTTTACTCCTTCAGTCTCCATCACATCGAGAAGTGTAATCAACCCAGTCAAGTTATTGTGAAAATACTTCAATGGTTCTACAACCGATTCATAGACACTCTTAAATGCTGCGAAATGGATGACTCCATCAAT
>Ga0114957_1002598_pt1 | contig 17048 bp, 5 predicted proteins | sample BantaG_FD_87175 | JGI IMG/M metagenome (GOLD analysis project Ga0114957, IMG submission 87175) | Marine algal microbial communities from Bantry Bay, Ireland - BantryBay_4 metaG | ecosystem: Host-associated > Algae > Red algae > Unclassified | place: Bantry Bay, Ireland | collected 2014-11-21 | reverse complement strand
GGCAATGGAATATTGCAAATAATGCGCTCTACTTGAAAGCGATGGAGTTTGATAAAAATGATGCGACTGAAAATGGTAGTCGATTTGAAAAAGAAATTCTTACTTCTGAGCAACAGTATAATGAATATGTGATGACTGCGCTGCGTACGATGTGGGGTTGTGATTTTGGGAAAATAAAAACTTGGGGAGATGATTTTGGGAAATATTTTTTGAAGACGGCGGAAGCTTTTCTGCAAAATGGAACGATGCGACGGGAAGGGAATACTTTTATTTTGACGACGAAGGGAAAATTATTGGCGGATAATATTGCAATGGAATTATTTTTTGAAATCTAATGTAACTGGACTTTCCAAGTCTAGTTTTCATACAAAAAAAAGACCATCGGATTTTGCTCGATGATCTTTTTTTGTTTTTAAGGGACTTGGTTGTTTTGGGGACGGGACTTGATTGTTTTGGGGACGGGACTTGGAAAGTCCCGCTACTTTAGAATGAATGCGTCTTCTTTTGTGATTGGAAAATGATAATCTGCTTCTTCTTTTAGAATCTGTGCAGTCGTTTCTTCGACGGAACAAATTTCTACTCTTACTCCTCTCGACTTCAAGTGACGAACCAAATCTACATAATCTGAATCTCCTGAAAGGATAATAATAGTATCTACTTTTTCTGCAATTTGAGTTGCGGTGATCGTCAATGGAATATCTGCGGACTTGTAGCAAGGCATGACCGAACCATGAAAAAGTCGGTGCAATCGTTCTGCTAGTTTATCAGAAATATTTAATCCTTCTCGAAAATAAATTAATCGACTCAATCCTCTGTTCATCAAAATTCTAGGAATTAAGATGTCAAAATTTACAACTGCATTTTTATTGTTAGTTAATTTGGTGAGGCTTATTTCGATATTGTTGCCGTCGATTAAGACTGCGACATTTTGGTGTATTCTTACTTCTGCCATATTGTTTTATTATTTTTTTTAGAAATTAGCGGTGTTAGCGCTTGAAGCGCTTTCTGAATTGAAACGAGGAAGTTACTCATTATGTTCTACTTTTTTTTGCTAACAAAATACATGTCGATTTCTCCGATGTGTTTTACCATCACTTTTCCCCGGTGTTCACAATTAAAATAATCTTTGACTAATTGGTACGTTGATTCTGATATGTTGACTTTTTTCTCTGCTCCATTTTGCTCCATTCGAGATGCAGTATTTACAGTATCGCCCCAGAGGTCGAAGGCGAATTTTTTAATCCCAACAATTCCTGCTACGACTGGGCCGGTATGCAAACCAATTCTTGCTTCGAAAAACAGCTGTTCTTTATTCCTTTTTTCTATAGCTGTTTTCTCTAAAAATTCTTGAATTTCCAAAGCGGCTAAAACCATTTGAGAAGCACTTTTTTCATTTTTCACAGACATCCCACTTACACACATGTATGCATCTCCGATGGTTTTAATTTTTTCTAATTGATGCTTTTCAATAATTCGATCAAAGGCTTTGAAGTAAAAATCAATTTCGTCCACCAATTGTTCTGGCCCTAAATCTTGCGAAATTTTTGTAAAATTTTTAAAATCAGAAAAAAACACGGTGACTGAATCATAACGTTTGGCTTTGGCTTTTCCATATTTTTTTAACTCCTCAGCCGTTTCTGCTGGAAGGATATTTAGCAATAGATCGTCTGATTTTTTCTTTTCTCTTTTCAGCTCGTTGGTTCTAACTTGCACTTCTCTCTCCAGCTTTTTTTCATTTTCTTTCAACGCATAAATTCGATAATGGTAAGCTAAAAATAAAATTCCTGCTCCAATCATTCCACATGCTACTAGGAACCACCAAGTTTTGTAGTAAGCTTCTTTGACTTTTATTTCTATGGCTAATTCTTTTTTGTTCCAATCATTTTTGTTGGATGCCGCTCGCACTCTAAAAGTGTAATTTCCTGCGGGAATCCCATTGAATCTTGCAGATGTTGCCGTGGAAGGTTCAGACCAATCGCTATCGTAACCTTCCAAAATATAACTATAAATATTTCCTGAAGGATTTTTGTAATTGGTCAAGGCAAAATTGAAAATAAAAAATTTATCACGATAAGTTAAATCAAAAGATTGGTTTTCAGAAAGATCATTTTTATAATTTATCATTTCTCCTTTTACGTCATCCAATTTGGAAAAAGAGGTGAGAATCAAATTTGCCTCTTTTAATTTTTCTTCTTTGAGGAAATTTTCATTGGGATAAAATGCATTGACTCCTTTTATACTTCCAAAATATAATCGTCCATCTTGAGTTTGATAAAATGAAACACGATTAAATTCATTGGTCGTCAAACCGTTTTGTTTATAAAAATTAATGAAAGTTTCATTGGCAATACTCATCCTCGAAATCCCGACATCGGTACTAATCCAAAGTGCGGTGTCGCCTTCTGACAACAGTCCATTAATAAAATTATTAGGCATTCCATTTTTGATGGTAAAAGTTTGGATGGCTTCGGTTTGTATATTTAATTTTTGAATTCCTTGAGCTGTTCCGATCCACAAATCCCCCTCTTTGTCTTCGTAAGTGACATTAATTCTATTGCTTATTAATTTTACTGCTGAACTTGAATCGCTTGTATAATGTGCTAAGACACCTTGTTTTGAATCAATTTTATAGAGTCCATCTTGCAGGGTTGAAAGCCAAATATAGTCGTTCGTTTCTCCTTGATAAAGGTAAGCTGCATCAAGTTTAGCAGTATCGATGAGTTGATTTTGATCTTGAAATTCTCTCAATTCTTTGGTGTCGGGATTGTAAGTATAAATCCATTTTCGATAAGCAAACCAGAGGTTTTCATCTTTGCCAACAATACAAACTCCGAGGTCAATGGAAGGTTTATTAATGATAGTATCGACCTGTTGTGTTTCTAAATCTATACGCCGACCGTTGCCTGTCCAAAGTGCATCTTTATAATAAGTCAATCCAAAAGGGAAATTAAAATAATCGTTCCGAGGGAAAAGTGGTTGGGGTGTATTTTCTCCTTTTTTTAAAATATGGATCGAGTTGTAATAGCTAAAATAAATATTGCCTTCATCGTCTTCGGTGATGCCTCGGATACTACAAAATCCATTGGTGCAATATTCACTTCCTTCAGCGAGATAGTTGTCAAATATTTTTTGAGAGCGAGAAATTTTAATAACACCATATTCTGAGGCGGCCCAGATGATTCCCATTTCGTCTTGAAATAAATGTCGGATGTTGCAATAATTATTAGTCAACTCTTTTATTTCTAATCGGTAGTCGGTTAATCTTCCCGTTGATTTTTCTAGATAAAATAAAATGCCGAGACCACCAATCCAGATGTCTCCATTTTTTGCGATCAATAGAGTGTTAGTGGTTTCTCGATTAGAAACTGATTTTATAACAGGGTGTACACGGAATTTATTTTCACCTTTTGGTAAAAAATATAGTCGCCCGTCGTCCATGAGTGCCCAAAGGGTTTGATCCTCTGCAACTTGTAATTGGACGATCCATGCTTCGTTGTTTTTTTCTTTTGGAAAATTAAATTGTTGGACAAGCTTTCCTTCTTTTTGTATTTTTAAAAGTTCGTTAGATCGGTTGGCTAAATAAATATGTCCCTGCGCCCAAATCATTCCTCGCTTGGAGGCATTGCCTTCGCACTTCATTACATCTTTAAGCCGATTGTCATTTCCTAATTTTTGTAAAAAAGATTCGCCTGCATCTTTTTGGTAAGTGATATTCCAAATGTTGCCATCGTCATCTTGGACGAGACTTCCAGGTGTTCGGTTTTTATTATAAACTGCGCTTTCTTTGTTAGCGTTGATTTTTTGATATTGGTAATTTCGACCGTTGAGCGTGGTCAAATTATTTTCCCCAGCCATCCAAAGCATGGTGTCGGAAGTGATGAGTAATTCGGAAATATAATTTTGAGGGATAAAATTTTCCTTAGACAAATTGCTAAAATGAGTGAATCGAGTACCATCATATTTATTGAGTCCATTGATCGTTGCTACCCAAATATATCCATAAGGATCTTGTTGAATTTTAAAGGCATTCCGATGACTAAGTCCTTCTTCAAATGAAAATAGCTTAAAGTCTATTTTTTCTATTTGTGAAAAAACGGCTGTGGTGACAAATAAGCTAAGGAGTAGAACTAGAAGTAGGTTTCGCATTTTTATATGGAAAAAATTAAATATGGATTATTCAAAATATGATGGAAAAATAGGAATTTTTTTTGCTACAAAAGGTACAATGAGCCACAAAGTTTTTTGATGTTATTTATAAAAAAAAGGTTCAAGTCAGTAATTGACTTGAACCTTTTGGTTTTTATTTTAATTAAAAAAATTATCTGAGGACAGTGACATTTCCTTTTTCTTCATACACTTCACCATTCACACATCTCGCTCGTAGATAATAACCATACACGTCTGTACTAACTGCTTTGCCGTTGTGCGTTCCATCCCAAGCAGAATCTACACTATTTCCTTCAAACACTTTTTCTCCCCATCGATTGTAGATCGCAAAATAAACTTCATCAACGACTACACTTTCTACTTTTAATATATCGTTACGACCATCGCCATTTGGACTAAATACGTTCGGGAAAAAGACGTAAGGTTTTTCGCAAATGTTGAGTACGGTTACAAATACATTAGTAATCGCTGTACATCCATTGTCCAAATCAGTAACAACTACTTGGTAATCTGTATTTACTTCTGGCATTGCTTCTGGAGATTTATCTTCTGATGGGTTATTTCCAAGAAGTGAAATAGCAGGACTCCATAAGTATTTGTAGCCTTCGACGTTGTTCGGATGTTCTACATCTAGCTGTGCTATTTCTCCTAGAACAATTGTGTCTGGGGCTGCAGTTGCTTGAACATCATCAGAAACATCAATGATATCTATATTAAAACCAGCTGTTTCTGAGCAATAATCATTACTCGCTTCAACAGTATATGTTCCAGGTAAACTTGGCGTCAACGTTAATGTTGGAGTCATTGCAATTAGATTCATATTAGGGTCAAACCATTCAAATTCTAATTGTCCAGCACTACTTGATGCTTGATTCTCAATTATTTCTTCCGTACCAATACAATTATCCACATCATCTAATGCGAAAATAATTTCAGCATTCCCTGTCAAAATAGTATCTATAACAGCACATCCAAATGAATCAATTGCTTCAACAACAATCTCAATCATTCCTGAATTATTATCTACATCAAAGGAGTAGTTTGGTGAATTACTATTTAAAGGGTTCAAATTAATGTCGTACCAGTTGTAAGTAACTGGCATAACACTACTTGTTGCACTCAAATTAATTAGACCAGCTTCACATAGAACCATTGATGCAGGCATTGTTTGTAAATCAATTTCTTGAGGTACTATTAATTCAATATCAGCTTCCACTTGGCAAGGAAATGAACTAGAATTATCTGTAATTGTAACTGTATAAGTGGTGGATTGATTAGCCATAACTATTGGATTAGCATTTGGATTCCCACCTGTAGGTGTTGGTGACCATGAGTAATCATAATCAGCATTTGGAGAAGGATTTAATTCAACTTCCGTTCCGATACAAACAGTAATATCTTGAATAGTATCCACAACAATATTTATGTCGATAGGCATTGACATTGTATCCAGACACTCCTCTTCATTCATTACGATCAATTGCAAAGTATCAACACTTGTCTGTGAAATAATTAAAGATCCTTGTTGTCCACTAGGAAGATTTGCACCACTAGAGAGTTCCCAATCCCAACTAACAATAGGAGAGTTAAAAACATTTGTAGATATTCCTTCAAACTGAACCAAGGTATTATTGGCCGCACAAGAATCGTACATTAGAATTACTTCTGTCGCAAAAATTGGATCATCTGCAACAGGCACAATTTGAGTAATCGTATCTGGTAAACAATCTGCATTACTTGCTCCTGGAGGTAAGATCATCATTACGGTATAATCTTGCGCAGATATATAAGTATGTGTAGTCGAAGTTGCAGTATCCTGTGGTGAGCCATCTCCGTAGTTCCAAATCATTGGTGTTCCACTTGCACTTGTATAATTTACTTCAAGACCGATACATTGTTGTTTTATAATAAAATTAGCTGCTGTGTCTTGAACTGATATGAATACACTATCTATTAGCTCACAACCAAATTGATTAGTTGCAGATAAATATGCCATGAAGTTACCAGCAACAGAAGCAAGTAATGTTGGATTTGTTAAGGTGTCTGTATCTGTAACAAATTGATTAGTTGGAGTCCATACGTAATCAATATCATGGCTTGCAATATTATTAGTTGCCATCAATGGAGTATTATCACCTAAACAAATAGATGCACTTGGAGTTACGGAAACATCAACTGCATTTTGAACTACAGTAATTGAATCTATCACTTTACAACCATTCTCTTCCGCTACTACATAAATTGTACTTGATCCAGATGGAATGTTTGAATATGCAAAAGGAGAACCAGTACCGATGATATCACTATTTTGATTTAACCAAGAAACAGTTGCACCAGCACTCGCTGTAGCATTTACCATTAAAGAGGTTTCACAAATAGATGTATCGGGGTCGGCAAAAACATTCATTGCTGACGGTTCGCTAATCATGAATGAATCAACTATTGTACATAGATTTTGATCCGTAACGGTTACAGTATATACACCTGTAGTTAATCCTGTGATATTGTCATTAGTAGTTGAATTATTCCATAAATAGGTGTAAGGTGATACTCCTCCCGTTGGGGTTACACTAATCGTCGCATTTGCATCACCAAAACAATTTAAAGGAGTGGTGACTGGAGTTAAAGTCATTGGAGCTTCTTCTTCAATTTCAACTACTTCAGTAGCTGTACATCCAACTGCATCGGTAATTGTAACTGTGTAAGTTCCAGCAGAGAGATTAAAAATAGTGTCTGCATTTCCGATTGCTCCAATTGCATCTGACCAATTATAATTATAAGGACTCGTTCCACCTGTTGGAACTGCACTTACTTGTCCACCTGATGTAACATCATTAAAACAACTTATATCTTCAGCACTAGCATTTGCATCTGGGCCTCCAAGATAAATTACTTCAATAGAATCATTTTTAGATATTAAATTTGCATCTGTTACTGTAACGTAATACATTCCAGTAGTTAAATTCATAATCATTGGTGTGTTTCCTAAAACATCTCCTCCACTATTTTCCCAAACAAAAGATACAGGTGGGGTACAACCAACGATAGAAGCCATTGCTGTTCCATTAGTACCTGGGTTACAGGTTTCAGGTGTACTTGACATTGATATTAAACATGAAAGCATGGGCGGAATACATGGTTCAGCTGTCGTAGTACATCCATTGGCATCTGTAACAGTAACTGTATAGCATCCAGCTGGTAAGCCCATAACATTTTGTGTCGTATCTCCAGTACTCCATGAGTATGTATAGCCTGGAGTTCCTCCTGTAACCATAATAGAAATCGAGCCATTCCCTCCTGTTGGATTAGAAGTTGTTGCTGTAATTGTGGTTACTGGTGGTTCTACAATTGTAACTTGAGATACAGAAGTACAACCAGTAACTGTATCTGTAACAGTAACTGTATAAGTTCCAGGAGTAAGCGTTGTAATTGTTTGAGTCGTTCCGTTGTTACTCCACATATAAGTGTAAGTTGAACCACCTATTCCAGTTACTGTTGCTGTTCCTGTACTATCTCCATTACATACATTATTGGTTGCTGTTATAGAAGATGTAATTCCACCAGTTCCGGCAATAACTCCAGAACCCGTAACTGTATTTCCATTTCCATCTGTTACCGTTACAATATAAGTTCCATTTAATAATCCTGAAATAGTTTGAGTAGTTCCGACTGTTCCACCTGTACCAGTCGTCCAATTATAGGTATAAGTTGTACTAGAACAATTAGAGGTGATCGTTGCAGTAATTGTTCCGATACTATTATTTACACAATCATTATTAGTAGTTGTTACCACTAAATTCAATGTACAACCATCAATACAAATTGTCTCAGTTGCGGTACAATTATTTGAATCGGTAACGGTAACGGTGTAGCAGCCTTCCGTTAGGCCTGTAATATTTTGAGTTGTTGCTCCATTACTCCACATGTATGTATAACCTGGAGTTCCTCCAGTAACTGTGATATTAATTGATCCATTACTTCCTCCGATTGTAGTTGGATTAGTGACTGAAGCTGTAATTGTAGTTACTGGTGGTTCGACAATCGTAACTTGAGATACAGAAGTACAACCAGTAACTGTATCTGTAACGGTTACGGTATAAACTCCAGCAGAGAGGTTTGTAATGGTTTGGGTATTTGCTCCATTACTCCACATGTAAGTATAAGTTGAACTTCCACTAAATCCATTTCCAGTTGCGGTTCCAGTAGTCGCTCCATTACATAAAAGATTGGTTCCAGTTGCAGTAGAAGTAATTCCATTACTTCCCATGACCATTCCTGAACCAGTAACTGTATTTCCATTTCCATCTGTTACAGTTACATTATAAGTTCCATCTAACAATCCTGAAATAGTTTGAGTGGTTCCAACTGGCGCACCTGTACTAGTAGTCCAATTGTAGGTATAAGTTGTGCTAGAACAACTAGATGTAATTGTTGCCGTAGCCGTTCCCATAATATTATTCATACAATCGTTCTCAGTAGTTGTTACTACTAAATCCAACATACAACCAATACAAACTGTATGAATTGCTGCACAAACTCCTGCTCCATCTGTAACAGTAACAGTATAACATCCAGCCATTAAACCTGTAATATTTTGAGTTGTTGCTCCATTACTCCATAAATAAGTATAATTGGAACCTCCATTTACTTGTATGTTAATTGAACCATCAGATGCTCCTGGTCCACTTGGATTAGTTGCACTTGCTGTCGTTACAATTACTAAATCCATATTTGTAATAGTCGTTGAAGAAACCGCAGTACATCCATTTGCATCAGTAACTGTTGCTGTATAGGTTCCTGCTGTTAGTCCATTAATATTTTGATTCGTTTGACCATTGCTCCATAAATACGTATAACCTAACGTTCCGCCAGTTGCGGTTACGTTTGCGGTTCCAGTAGTTAATCCACAAGTAGTATTTGTCGAAGTTGTTGTAGCTATTAATTGAGTTGGTTGTGTAATTGTTGTTGTAAAAATTCCAATACATCCATTAAGATCTGTTACACTTACCGTATAATCTCCTGCTGATAAATTTGAAATCGTAGGTGTATTTGCACCATTGCTCCATGCATAAGTATAAGGTGCAACACCTGTAGTTACAACTGAACTTGCACTTCCATTATTTCCATTAAAGCAAGAAATAGGAGTTGTATTGATATCAACCCAAATACCTTCTGGTGAAAGTTCTATAGTTTCAGTTGCAGAAGCGGTACATCCATTTTGATCAGTTACTGTAACTGTGTAAGTTCCAACTGATAAATTATTTACCAAAACCGTTGTTGCACCATTACTCCACAAAAAGGAATTTTGTCCAACACCTCCATTTGTACTTACTGCCACATGTCCATCTGAACTACCTACACAAGTTTCATCAGAGTGACTCGTAGTTGCTATTATTGGTGAACTAGATGTAACCGTTACAGAAGTTGTACTGGTTAACCCATTTGAATCTGTAACAGTAACGGTATAAGTTCCTCCAGTTAAACCAGTCGCAGTTGCATTCGTTTGTCCATCACTCCATAAATAAGTATATCCAGGAGTACCGCCTGAAGGGGTAACTGTTGCTGTTCCATCATTCGATCCACAAGTAGATGGAGTTGATGTTATTGTTAAAATTATAGGTGATGGTGGTGGTTCATTTATAATAATAGTTGTTATCGTTGTACATCCATTTGAATCAGTAACGGTCACCGTATAAGTTCCTGCTGTCAAGTTAGTTGCAGTTGCGGTTGTCTGTCCATTACTCCATAAATATGTGTAACCTGGAGTACCGCCTGAAGGGGTAACTGTTGCTGTTCCATCATTTCCTCCATTTATAGTTACATTCGTTCCTGCCCCAGGAGCAATTAGTTCACTTGCCTCTGTGATTATTGTAGTTGTAGTCGTAGTACACCCGTTATCATCTGTTGCTGTTACCGTATAAGTTCCTGCTGGCAAATTTGAAATTGTTCCAGTAGTTTCGCCATTACTCCATGAATAGGTAACTGATCCCGTTCCTCCAGTTGAAGAAACAGTAATTGAGCCATCACTTGCTCCATGGCATAAAACATTTGTCGTAGTTGTTGTCGTTACAGTTGTAGTTACAATTAATTCTGGTGGTTCTGAAACTGATACAGTTGTTACTGAAGTACATCCATCTGCACCAGTAACAGTTACAGTATAATCGCCTGCTATCAGATTTGGAATTGTTGCAGTAGTTCCACCATTGCTCCATGAATATGAAAATGGTCCATTCCCAGAATTTACAGCTACAGCTGCACTTCCATTATTTTCCCCAAAGCAAGATACAGAAGCTGAAGTACCTGCTATCACTATTTGAGGGTTAGTCAAATCAATGGTTGCAGATGTAGTTGTCGCACACCCATTACCATCTGTTGCGGTTACGGTATATGTCCCTACTGATAAATTTGAGATTGTTCCAGTAGTTTCGCCATTACTCCATAAGTAGGTAACTGATCCCGTTCCTCCAGTTGAAGAAGCAGTTATGGATCCATCACTTCCTCCTTGGCATAAAACATTTGTCGTTGTTGCAGTTACAATCAATTCTGGTGCTTCTTCAACTGATACAGTAGTTACCGAAGTACATCCATTAGCACCAGTAACCGTTACAGCATAATCACCTGCTATCAAATTAGGAATTGTCGCAGTACTCCCGCCATTACTCCATGAATATGAAAATGGCCCATTTCCAGAATTTACAGATACAGTTGCACTTCCATCATTTCCTCCAAAACAAGAAACAGGAGTTGAAGTACCTGTAATCATGATTTGAGGATTAGTCAAACTAACGGTTAAAGTTGTAGTCGATGGACACCCATTAGCATCGGTTACCGTAACTATATAATTACCTGCTGTTAAGCTATTGGCAGTCGCCGTAGTTTGTCCATCACTCCATACATAAGTATATCCTGGCGTACCACCAGAAACACTAACAGAAGCAGTTCCATCTGCATCTCCAAAACAAGTTTCATTAGTGGTACTTGAAGTAACAACAATCACAGTAGGTTGAGTAATTGTTACTGGTCCGTAATTTGAACATCCATTTGAATCAGTTACAGTAACCGTATATTGCCCCGCAGCTAAATTTACTGGATCGGCATTGGTTGTTCCTGCTGGATCGTTCCAAATATAAGTATAAGGTGCTACACCTGTCATCACACTTACGTGAGCAGTTCCATCACTTCCACCATTACAACTAACAGGTGTAGAAGTAAACATTAACCAAACGCCTTCAGGGTCTAATGTGATCTCCGCTGTAGCTGTTCCTGTACAACCTACATCATCGGTAGCTGTCACAGTATAAGTTCCAGTTGTTAAATTGGCAGCAATCGCTGTAGTTTGACCATCACTCCACAAATAATTAATTGGGGCAACACCACCGCCAGCTGTAGCTGTAGCAGAAGCATCACTACTTCCTGCACAAGTTTCCTTTGTTATATCTGTAGTAACAACTTGGATTGTGCATTGTGCTGACATCTGAAAAGATAACAGCATCAAAGCGAATATATTTAATAATAAAATATTTTTCATAGTAAAAAATTTATGTATACGTAACTTGGGATTTTGCTTGTTTGAAATTTAAAGTGTTTACCTGATTTACCTTTACTCCTCTCCAGAAAGAATACCATTCATTTTGCTTTTTAAAGCACCTATACTTTTGCTAATTTTCTTAAAATTATATAATTTCACTCGTCTCTGTTTTGACGCTTCTAAACTGTAAATAGATCTTGGATCACCAAATGCTGCTGGAATATTTGTGCCTTTTGATTCTTCTTCTCCTCTTGGATCTAATTTCAACAAAATATTCTTGCCTATTATATTTCCTAAACTCTTGACCTTTTCTACACCATTCTCAGTATATTTATATTGGTAGTTTTTTAAATATTTCGCCACACTACTAATTCGTCTTTTTGAAAGCATCAAGTTATATTCATTGCTCGCTCTTGGACTAGTTGTCCCCATCACATCTACTTGATACACAGCTCCCTCATCTAAACATACTTCATTTAAAAACTGTGCATACAATTCCAATTTATCCATTCCTTCGGTCCCCACATCATCTTTAAAAAATGATTCTACCGCTTTTGTTGCTTCTTCAGCATTAGCATAACCATAAGTTGGTTTTATATTTTCAGCAATAAAAGTATCTATTAATGATTGTCGGATATAACTTCTATAAAGTCTATCATAAGCGTAAATAGATGTTTCGGTTACTTTCTTTTGAGATGGAGTAAGCGTCCTTTTACCTGGAACATCATTTTCAAAATATAGATAAATTTCTAATCCATATTCATCATATTTCAAACAACTTGGCTCCAAATAAAGTGGGAATTTCAATGTAGTAGGAACATATAAATCACGAGAATTAAAAATAACTTCATCGTCAGAATAACCTTCTTTTGATGCGACCACTTTATATTCTTTTCCAAATTCTAACATACTTGCAAACTGATTATCCTCTAGTCTAGTGACCGGCGGTATAATTAATTCACCCGTTTCCATATCAATAAATTTGAATGTACAACCAGTCAATTCTCCGCCAGTTGTTTTATCAAATGTATTTACAATCAAGTCTATTTCTGGCGTATGATATTGTTGTCTCGTTAAAGTTTGAGACTCCTCTAATCCTTTGGTACTTACATAAGTAGTATCACCTACCCATTTTCCTTCCTTAGTTGAAACAACCATATAGTCTGTTTCTAAGTCCAATGAAAATGTGTAAAAGTTTCCATTAGGATCTAACTTTTGCTCAACTAATTTTCCTGTCTCTATTTCATAGATTGATACTTCACAAATATGAAGTGTATCTGGTTTTTTCCCATCTTTGTTCAATAATTTGTTGTGAGTAGTTACTTCCAAATTTATTTTAACGATTTCTAATTTGTAAATATCATCACAACAAGTTTCCAATCCTTCATCTTCATAAATAACTCCTAATCTATTGGTAGCAAAATAAAGCGTTTCCATTTCATCATCAGAAGAAAAATAATAATCATCATAACTACTATTGATTGGTTTTTCCAATGCTAAAGGTTGAGCAAATCCGCTACCTTTTTGTTCTGCTTGATATATGTCATATCCTCCAAATCCTTGGTATCCTTTTGAACTAAAATAAAGTGTCTTATTCGCTTTATTAAAAAATGGAGTCACATCATCTTCTGGTGTATTCACATCAATTTTACTAGGTGCGCTTATTTTTCCATCTGCTTCGATAATACTACAGTATATATTCATATCATCATTTGCTCCACCTAGACTATCTGCTCGATCGGACACAAAAAATAAAAGTTCTTTTCCTAAATTTTCATCATAGCCTATATTCGGTTGAGTACTAGTCGATCCTGTCAAGTTTACCTCCTCTGGTAAACGAATCGCATCTCCCCATAATCCAGTACTTTTGTCTCTGTAGTAAATTTCGCATTCAAACTCAGCAGCATTAATTCTTTTACACAAGGTAAAATACATTCTATCTCCATTTCCATTAAATGTAGTATGTGCTACGAATGTCCCTTTTTCATCTTTCGCCCAATTAATTGGACTAGTTGTTCCACCTGCACCTGCATAATCAGAAGTGTACAATCGAGTCACTTCTGAATTTGGATCAGGACAAAAATTTTCTTTATCATATTCTAAAGCAGAATAGTACATGTTACTATTATGCTCCAATGGTGCAAATTCAGTCGCAGCTGTATTGACACTTTTTAAAGAATCCATTTTAAATCCTTTAAATTCTCTTTGATCTTTTGCCCAGACACAATTTTGGATTGCACTCTCAGCGAGAGATGCATACTCTTGTTTTGAATTGACGGTTTCACCTTTTGGAGTTTGTCCAGCTTCTTTTGCAAAACTTGAATAATGCGAAATTGCTTTATCATATTTACCTTGACTGTGGTAAACTCTTGCTAACCAAAATTCTGTTAATGGATAATCTGTTTTGGTTTTACTAGATAGCACCATTTCGTAAGCATCTTTTGCTACATCATATGCCTTAAATTGACGAGCTGATTCTGCCAAATTGTACATCTGTTTTGCCAATTTAGTAGAATCTTTTTTTACTGACCTTTGAGTAGTAGTCATTTTATAAAATTGCCAGGCAGAATAGAAATCCTTATTCTCCATCGCTTTTTCAGCTGACTTTTCGATAGATCTAATGCTTGTGGTTTGAGCATACGATGAACTCATTCCAAAGAGAAGAGCAAATACTAGGAGAGTATATATCTTATTCATCTTGTTATATTTTCTTTTTTTAACCGGTTTTGAGTAATTGCTTGATTTAATATATTGGGTTACAATTTCTGTAAACATCAACTTGAGGTTTTACAAAAATATACATGGCAGATAATTCTATTCCTCCTCTTCCATTGGTTACTTCTGTAAATCCTGAAGTATTCCAATCATAGCTTAATCCAAATTTCCAAGAATTATATCCTACTTCTACATTTGGAATAATGGCATCTCCTAACCTAAAATTAATTCCAAATAATACATTTAACTGTGAAGTAAGCTCATTGAGTAAATGAATTTTTCCTCCAATTCCAACTACAATTTCCTGATGAGGACCATGACCTTGGTACATTCCAACTAAAACCAAATCTAAAGGATCAATCAATCTAAAAGTACCTAAACCATAAACTGCCAATCGCATCGGAAGCGTTTCCATTTCATCCTCATAAAAACTCTTATTCGGTTGATTAATGTGAAATAGACCAACCCCTAAATCAAACTTTGTTCGATTTTGTCTATTCCAACTACTATGAGAATTAGGTTTTTGAAAATGCCAATTTAAGCCCACAGAAAAATCTCCATATAAAATATTTTGATCTGTAAAATTTTCACCGTGAGCTATATTAGGATCAAAGGTTCTTACACCAAATTGACTCCCCCATTCTAAATCTTCTGTGCTAAATGCTCTTTGGTAGCCACTTAATTGGATACCCAAAGTCATAAAATTATTATTATTTACTCGGTGAGTATAAGAGCCATTCAATGCTAATTGAGTGGTACTTAATTTGGAGTCGCCAGCTTGATCATAATTGAAGATTAATCCACCCGCCCATTGATCATGGTTCGAACAGAATTTATCAAATTTCATGTCGGCTGCTCCTGAAAAGGTAAGATAGGAAACAGAAGGATCCCATTGGCTTCTATAATTGCCAACAAATCGTACATCTCCACCAAATATCCCTGTTAGGGCTGGGCTGAGATTTATGGGTGCATTTCCAAATTGAGAGAAATGAATGTCCTGGGCATTCATTTGAATATTAAATATGCTCAATAATAAAAATACACCAAAGCCTTTGTAAAAGGAGTATAGTGTTTTCAATCGTGAATGTTTTTGTTTATGAAATAATAATATATCTATATGCATTCTAACTTACCGTATGATAAATCAGAATAAGATTGCTTTAAACATCGCTTGATAGGCTGTAGTTACATCAGCTCGGGGGAACCAGTTTGAACAGTTAGAGATAGGAAACTCAATTTAGATAGATTAGATTAAAACTTATGTATAATTTTTAAATTTTAACTTATTCTCTACAAAGATGAACATTTTTTCTTTGTAACACAAATAAGTGCTTATGCTAATGTTTTTGTAACCTCTATCTTTTTAAGTGCTTTTCTTCAGTCACTTAATCCCAAAATAGGTATTTGCTTTTTAAAAAAATAATATATGAGGATATTTTTATGTTACGGTAGGATAAAAAAAGGAAGCGGTATTTTTATATTAGATCTTATTACTATTTGCTTTTTCATAGTAAAAAACCCGAATACTCTAGGTTTCCAAGCTTTCTATTTTTGTTTTTTTCGAAAAAAAAATCAGTTATTCTGTTGCCAAAGTTTCGATTCCTAAAATTAAACGATCTAAGTCTTTAGTCGTCGAATATACATTTGGAGCAACTCTAACTCCATGAATATTTTCCCAATTAATTCCTACAGTATGAATTTGATAATCTCGAAATAAAAGACTACTCACCTCTCTAGAAGTCTTTCCTTCAATAGAAAACATTCCAATTGCACAACCATATTTAGGGTTTAGTGAAGTATGAATTTTCACTTTTGGTAGATTCATTACCTTTTCCATCCAATAATTTTTCAAATAATGAAGTCTTTTTTGTTTTCGTTCTCCACCTATCCAATGATGAAAGTCGATGGCTTGCCCTATTGCTTGTTCAATGGCAAAAGATCGAGTTCCAAGAGATTCAAATTTTTTGATACTTTCGCCCTCGGGTTCTTCCCCTGCAAACAGCGGAAATAGGTTCTTGATTTTATCTTTTTTCACATACAACATCCCACTTCCAAAAGGTGCGCACAACCATTTATGCAAACTAGTCCCAAAATAATCACAATCTAAATCCGATATTTTAAAATCAAGATGAGCAAAAGTATGCGCTCCATCGACTACTACCTCAATATTTTGTTTTCGAGCTTCTGCGGCAATTTCATTGACCGGTAAGATTTGTCCTACCCAATTTATCATGTGTGTAATATTGACCACCTTTGTTTTTGGAGTAAAAGCATCTTTAAATTTTTGAACGATTTCTTTTTTATTTTCAATTGGAAAATCGAAAGAAATAAAATTCAAGACTATTCCTTCTCGCAATGCTCTTTGTTTCCAAGCATTGATTACATTGGGATAATCCTGTTTTGTCAAAACGACTTCATCTCCCCGCTTCAATCGCAACCCAAAAATGACCGTTTCCAATGCTTCTGAAGCATTCCGATTGATAGCAATTTCAGCTGCAGACACACCTGCTAAGTTCGCTAATTTTTTTCGCAACCCTTCTCGATTTCTATCTAAAACTCTCCACATATAATAACTCGGTGCCTCATTACTCAAGCGATTATATCTTTCCACCGCATCTTGCACTACCTTTGGCGAAGG
>Ga0114957_1002597_pt1 | contig 17054 bp, 18 predicted proteins | sample BantaG_FD_87175 | JGI IMG/M metagenome (GOLD analysis project Ga0114957, IMG submission 87175) | Marine algal microbial communities from Bantry Bay, Ireland - BantryBay_4 metaG | ecosystem: Host-associated > Algae > Red algae > Unclassified | place: Bantry Bay, Ireland | collected 2014-11-21 | reverse complement strand
TAATATGGTTACAGGTGTAACTGATGGTTATACAAAGGAGATGGAATTAATTGGAGTAGGTTACAGAGCTGGAAATACTGGTAACCTATTAGAATTAACTTTAGGTTATTCTCACCCTATATATTTCTCAATTCCTAGTGAATTGAAGGTAGAAACGAAGATGGAAAAAGGAACTCCACCTACTGTCGTTTTAACAGGAACAGATAAGCAGTTAATAGGTCAAGTTGCTGCTAAAATTAGAGCTTTCAGAAGTCCTGAGCCGTATAAAGGAAAAGGAATTAGATTTAAAGGTGAAGAAATTAGAAGAAAAGCTGGTAAGACAGCAGCTAAATAATTAGTGTGCACAAAGTAACGCTGCGCAAGATTAAAAATAAATACATCAGAAATGATTTCTAAATTAAAGAGTAGAAGGAGAATACAAAAAAGGATTCGAAAAAAAGTTAGCGGAGTAGCTAACAAGCCAAGACTTGCTGTATTCAGAAGTAACAAAGCCATATCTTGTCAATTAATTGATGATATTAATGGAGTTACCTTGGCGAGCGCTTCTTCTAGAGAAGTGAAAGCAGATGGAAATAAATCAGAAGTTTCTAAAAGAGTGGGTGCACTGATTGCTAGTAAAGCAAAAGCAGTTGGAATTGATGCAGCTAAATTCGATAGAGGCGGTAATTTATACCACGGTAGAGTTAAGTCTTTAGCTGATGGTGCCAGAGAGGCAGGTTTAAATTTTTAAAAAAGAATAAACGATGGCAAAAAATACTGATAGAGTAAAACCGGCTGACGCTGAACTAAAAGAAAAGTTAGTGAATCTAAGTCGTGTTGCTAAAGTAACTAAAGGGGGTAGAACATTTAGTTTTTCAGCGCTTGTAGTAGTAGGTGATGAAAATGGTACTGTTGGACATGGTCTTGGGAAAGCAAGAGACGTTTCGGAGTCTATTTCAAAAGCTGCTGATGACGCTAAGAAGAACTTAGTGAAAGTGCCGATATTTAATGGAACAATACCTCATGAGCAATTAGGTAAATATGGTGCTGGAAAAGTACTAATTAAGCCAGCTGCCGACGGTACAGGTGTTATTGCCGGTGGTGCAATGAGAGCTGTATTAGAAATTGCAGGTGTACATAATGTATTAGCAAAATCTCAAGGGTCTTCAAATCCGCATAACGTTGTAAAAGCAACTGTTGATGCATTAAGAAGATTAAGAAGTCCTTTACAGGTTGCTAAAGATAGAGGTATATCATTGAATAAACTTTTTGAAGGATAGTCAATACTTAAAGACCATGATGAAATTGAAAGTTACTCAAGTAAAGAGTGTAATAGACAGAACTAAGAAGCAAAAGAATACAATGTATGCTTTGGGACTTAGAAAAATGAACCAAGTAGTAGTGAAAGATGCTACACCACAAATAGTTGGTATGCTTGGTAAGGTTAAACATTTAGTTAATATCGAAGAGGCATAAACCTTCGAAGAAAGATAAAAGTTATGGAACTGCATAATCTTAGGCCTGCTAAAGGGGCAACAAAGTCAGATAAAAGAATTGGTAGAGGTCAGGGAGCTGGCACAGGTGGTACTGCGGGTAGAGGTCATAAAGGAGCTAAATCTAGATCTGGATATAGTAGAAAAAGAGCTTTTGAAGGTGGACAAATGCCGCTTCAAATGAGATTGCCTAAAAGAGGTTTTAAAAACATAAATAGAGTAGAGTACGTTGGAATTAACGTATCTAGACTTCAGGATTTATCTGAAAAATATAATTTATCTGAAATTTCTGAAGCGTCGTTAGCTACTGCTGGTGTAATTAAGAAAAATGATAAAGTTAAAGTACTAGGGAATGGCGATATTTCTGCAAAGTTGACAATTTCAACTAGTGCGATTTCATCATCTGCCAAGGAGAAGATCGAAGCTGCAGGTGGATCTGTTAATATTGGATAAGAAATAGAAATGAACAAGTTCATAGAAACAATAAAGAATATTTGGAAGATTGATGAGTTAAGAGGTAGAATCCTTTTTACTCTTTTAATTTTAGCCGTATATCGTTTAGGTTCGTTTATCGTACTACCAGGTGTAAATCCTGATGTGTTAGATACGGCTTCTTCGGGAAATGCTGGTCAAGGCTTATTAGGTTTGATTAACATTTTTACAGGTGGTGCTTTTAATAAAGGTGCTATCTTTGCACTTGGTATTATGCCTTACATTACAGCTTCGATTATTATTCAGTTGTTAGGTTTTGCTGTTCCATACTTTCAAAGACTTCAGCAAAAAGAGGGTGAATCTGGAAGAAAGAAGATTACTCAAATAACTAGAATGCTTACGGTGGCTATTACATTAGTTCAGGGTAGTGGTTACTTAGCTTACATAACATCACAAGGAGCAATGTCTCCGCATATTTCACAATCTATTTTCTGGTTTAGTAATATTATTATATTATCATCAGGAACTATTTTCGCAATGTGGTTGGGAGAAAAAATTACTGACAGAGGTATTGGTAATGGTATATCATTATTAATTATGATAGGTATTATAGCCTCTTTACCGGGAGCTTTCATAGCGGAAGTGACAGCAAAGATTAATGGTACTCCACTATTATTGATTATAGAATTTGCGATTTTCTTTTTAGTTGTAGTAGCTACAATTCTTATCGTTCAGGGTGTTAGGAGAATTCCAATTCAGTTTGCAAAAAGAATGGTCGGAAGATCTTCTGGTGATTTGCCATCAGCCGGTGCTAGGGATTTTATACCATTAAAAGTAAACGCAGCTGGTGTAATGCCAATAATATTTGCACAGGCGATTATGTTTTTGCCATTGACAGTTGCTCAGTTTTTTAATGAGAATGCTGCGGCTGAAAGCTCGTTTCTTGCATCGTTAAACGATTGGAAATCTATTCCATATAACGTTGTATTCTTTCTTTTAGTAGTAGTATTTACATATGTATATACTGCGCTATTGGTAAACCCTCAACAATATGCTGAGTACTTAAAAAGACAAAATTCGTTTATTCCGGGTATTAAGCCAGGAACTCAAACGCAAGATTATATAGATACACTTACTACAAGAATTACATTACCTGGTTCAGTATTCCTGGGACTTATATCAATATTGCCAGCATTTATAGCAAAGTTTGGTGTGAATGATGCTTTTGCATTGTTTTTTGGTGGAACTTCATTATTGATATTAGTAGGTGTAGTATTAGATACTCTACAGCAAATCGAGAGCTACCTATTGATGAGAAAATATGATGGACTTGTTAAGTCAGGTAGACTTAAAGGAAGAAGTGGCATGCAACAAATTGGTGCTAGTTTTTAATTCGACTTTATTAATTATTTATTGAGCAGTTTACAAGTTGTTGTAAAATTGATCTTTAATGCAGAATATATTTGAGTAGCTAAAGTGATACTCTAAAACCAAGCAGACTCAATTTATTTTGTACTCTTGGTGGTGCTTGAAATACAGTTTATTAAAAAGAAATGTGTTTGAGTGTCGTAATGGAATTTTGTTGATTAAAGTACTTACAATTCATATTGAGAATGACCATTTAAAATAAATGGTTTAAAACAGTATAATTTAAAATAAAAAGGCGATATTTGCACTCCGAAAAAAGGGCTGATGATATTATTGGTCTTTTATGGAAGTAGTTTAATTGGAAGAACTTACTAAAGAATATAATGGCAAAGCAAGAATTAATAAAACTAGATGGAATAATAGATGAAGCACTTTCAAATGCTATGTTTAGGGTTCGTCTAGAAAATGGACATTTAATAGTGGCTACGATATCAGGTAAAATGAGAATGAATTACATTAGAATTTTACCAGGTGATAAAGTAGCGGTAGAAATGTCTCCTTATGATTTGTCAAGAGGAAGAATAACATACAGATATAAATAAACCGAAAGGTGTTAAATATATATACTAATGAAAGTAAGAGCATCAGTAAAGAAGAGATCTGCAGATTGTAAGATCGTTAGAAGAAAAGGGAGACTTTATGTTATAAACAAAAAGAATCCAAGATTTAAGCAAAGACAAGGTTAATAATCTAAAGTATAATAACATGGCAAGAATTGCTGGGGTAGATTTACCTAAAAACAAAAGAGGTGTTATTGGTCTTACCTATATCTACGGTATTGGAAGGACTAGGTCTGAAGAAATTTTAGCGATTGCTGAAATTTCTGTTCACACAAAAGTGAAAGAATGGACAGATGACAATATCAAAATGATATCTGGACTTATCCAAAATCAGTACAGAGTTGAAGGAGAATTGAGAAGTGAAATCCAAATGAATATTAAAAGATTGATGGATATAGCTTGTTATAGAGGACTTCGTCATAGAAAAGGGTTGCCTTTAAGAGGACAAAGAACTCAAACTAACGCTCGTACTAGAAAGGGTAAAAAGAAGACTGTTGCTAACAAGAAGAAAGTAACTAAATAACAAATCTTAATTAGTTAGAATTATGGCTAAAGGAAAAAAAGTTAAAAAGAGAAATGTAAAAGTTGACTCTGCTGGAATAGTTTACATTCAAGCAAGTTTCAATAACATTATTATCTCGATTACTAACAAACAAGGTCAAGTAATAAGTTGGTCTTCAGCAGGTAAAGCTGGATTTAGAGGGTCAAAAAAGAATACTCCGTATGCAGCTCAAATGGCAGCAAATGATGCGGCATCAACTGCATATGAAGCTGGAATGAGAAGTGCAGAAGTATTTGTTAAAGGACCTGGATCAGGTAGAGAATCTGCGATTAGAGCAATAGACGGTTCTGGTATCAAAGTTTCTAAGATCAAAGATGTTACACCTATACCTCATAATGGGTGTAGACCTCCTAAGAAAAGAAGAGTTTAATATTCAGTTTGTTTAACTGATAAAATATATAGTCAATGGCAAGATATACTGGACCAAGAACTAAAAAAGCAAGAGCCTTAGGCGAAGCTATATTCGGTGCTGATAAAGCATTTGAAAGAAGAAAGTACCCACCTGGTCAACATGGTGGAGGAGGTAGTGGTGGAAAAAGACGTAAGCAAAAGTCTGACTATGCACTGCAACTTATGGAAAAGCAAAAAGCTAAATATACTTATGGTATGTTAGAGCGTCAGTTTCGAAACTTGTTTAAAAAAGCAAGCAGAAAAAGTGGTGTTACAGGCGAAATCTTACTTCAATATTTAGAAGGGAGATTAGATAATACTGTGTTTAGACTAGGTATTGCTCCAACAAGAAGAGGCGCAAGACAGTTAGTAGGACATAAGCATATCATGGTCAATGGTGTTGTTACAAACGTTCCTTCGATGTTACTAAAGCCTGGAGATATTGTTTCTGTTAGAGGTAAAAGTAGAAACCTTGAAGTAATTGATAATTCTGTAAAATCAAAGTCTGATGTTAGAAATTGGGGTTGGTTAGAATGGAATACTGATAGAATGGAAGGTAAATTCCTAGCTTATCCAGAAAGAGACAAAATTCCTGAAAAGATCAATGAGCAATTGATCGTAGAATTATACTCTAAGTAATAAATTGGAATGGCCATCTTTTAGATGGTCTATTTCTATTTTTTCCCGTTTCACAAAAAAACTAAGACTGAATGAGCATTCTAAATTTTCAAAAGCCTGATAAAATATTATTACAAAAAGCTGATGAATTTGACGGAACTTTCGAATTTAAACCTTTGGAGCCAGGATTTGGTCAAACTATAGGTAATTCATTAAGAAGAGTTTTGTTGTCTTCATTAGAAGGATATGCAATATCAGCTGTAAGGATAGCAGGTGTTGATCACGAATTTTCAACTATTCAAGGTGTTGTTCAAGATGTAGTTGATATTATTTTGAACCTTAAGCAGGTTAGATTAAAGCCAATGATTGTTGATGAAAACAATACAGAGGAAAAGATCTACTTGACCATAACTGGTAAAGATGAATTTAGAGCTGGTGATATAGAAGCTAGCACTAATGTATTTAAAGTAATGAACCCGGATCTTTTGATTTGTCAAATGGAACCGTCAGTTAACTTAGAAATTGAGTTTACCGTTACTAAAGGTAGAGGTTATGTGCCTGCAGATGAAAATCTACCAAAAGACGCACCAATTGGTGTAGTACCTGTAGATGCAATTTATACTCCGATTAAGAAAGTTGCATACAAAATAGAAAATACTAGAGTTGGTCAAAGAACAGATTACGAAAAATTAACTGTTGAGATTAAAACTGATGGTACGATTCATCCTGAGGAAGCTGTGAAAGAAGCTTCAAGAATTTTGATTCAGCACTTAATGTTGATCACAGATGAAAATATAACATTCAATGATTCTTCTTCAAGAGAAGAGAATATTGTTGATGAGCATATCCTACATATGAGAAAGCTTCTTAAGACTTCTCTAGAGGATTTAGATCTGTCTGTAAGAGCATATAATTGTCTTAAGGCAGCTAAGATTAATTCATTAGGTGAGATGGTTAGATACGATACTCATGAATTATTAAAGTTCAGAAACTTCGGTAAAAAATCACTTGTAGAAATTGAAGAGTTACTTCAAAACAAAGGTTTGACCTTTGGTATGGATTTATCAAAATATAAATTAGACGAAGATTAATTAGATTAATACTTATTCGCTCAGCTCCAAATATCGTATTTGGGAGATCATATAACATTTGTTAACATTACTGTAGATAACCTAAAGGCTGATACTTGGTTTCAGTAAAGTGACAAAACGTAAATCATATTTAAGATGAGACACGGAAAGAAATTTAACCATTTGAAAAGAAAGAAGGGGCACAGAGATGCAACTTTAAGAGCATTGTCAGTGTCATTGATTATGCACAAAAGAATCAATACTACTCTAGCAAAAGCAAAAGCGCTTAGAAAGTTTATTGAGCCAGTAATTACTAAATCTAAAAGTAATACTACGCATTCAAGAAGATTAGTATTTTCTAATTTAATGCATAAGGAAGCTGTTAAAGAACTGTTTAATGAAGTAGCCGGAAAAGTTGCTGACAGACCAGGTGGATATACTAGAGTTATAAAAACTGGATTTAGAAAAACGGATTCCGCTGAAATGGCAATTATAGAGCTTGTGGATTATAATTCAGACTACGATTCTGGTAGTTCAACTACTAAGTCAAAAGGAAGGAGAAGTAGAAGAGGTGGGAAAAAAGCTGCAGTTACTCCTCCAGTAAATACAAATGAAGAAGAATAATTAGATTCTTTAATAATATAATAGAAGGGTATTACTTTAATTAGTAGTACCCTTTTTTATTATTCGTTACGTCTAGAAATTAAGAGCTTAAGATTCTTATTTAACCAAAATAGAATTGTACAAATTGTAGTTTTATTCTAAAGAATTTAAATCATTAGTATTAATTTTTGCCTATGTTGGGATATTCCATAGTACTGAATATCCTTAATTTATATAGCAAATTGATCTTTTACTTCTTAACAATTACACCGTTTTACGATGATTATACGGAAATATGAGTTAATATTTTTCAATTGAACTTTTCGCTCGCCCAAGTGTGGCTTGTTTCGAAGAGACAAACGCACGGAGGCGAATGCGCTGGGCGTTCATTTTTGGCTTGGCTATAGCGCTTACCAGTGCAAACCTTCGGCCAAAAGCGATTCGTAGAACTTGGGCGTTTTGCTTTGCAAAGCCATCTTTGACCAAAAAACGAGTGTTTGCTACGCATCGGGTGTTTTCTTCGAATCGGGTGTTTTCTTCGAAAGCCAGCCCTTGAACCATCCCTTATACCATCTCTTGTTCCAAGGCTTTACCCGTTGGGCTTGCATGTTTGCTTCGCAAGCCATCGTTGGCCTGATTCTTAACGCCATTAGGATCACATTTTGACTGAGCTCACAAAACTCTCCGCCAACTGGCGGATCAAACAGTTGCTGAACGGTGTAACGAATAGAATATTCGTGGGCTGTTTGTGAGCTCTTAACGCCAAAATATAATCCTAATGACCGTTGGTCTTGGGTAATTAGTATACAAATTACCTCTTGACTAAATCAGCTAAGGCTAATTAAACTAATTTAAAAGGATACCATTTTAAAAAGTTACCTCTTTACTAGTAAACTGAATCAATTAAGTTATTGGTGTGCTTACTTCTAAACAGCCCTATGTTTTTTACTGAAGAAAACTCTAGTAATTGTTTTTTATTTTAATTCAGTGTTTGCTATTGCATTAGTGAAATTTGTACTAATTAGAATATACAAACCAATAATAAAAAATACAGCTAGCGCTAGTACACTGTATCTCATATCTCCAGTTAGATTATCTACTATACCAAATGCCATAGTTCCAGCTACTATCGCCACTTTATATAGAACATCATAAAAACTAAAATAAGAAGTAACATCAGGTGAATCTTTATCTATCATTTTTGAATAGGTAGACCGTGATACTGATTGTATTCCACCCATGACTAATCCTACCGCAGCGGAGATTATATAGAATAATGGTTTTCCATTGCAAAAATGTGCAGCAATACAAATGACTAACCATATTGTTACCATAATAATTAAAGCTTTTTTATTACCCAAGCGATCACTCATATAAGCAAATATATATGCACCTGCAATACCTACAAGTTGAAGAACGATAACTATGATTATCATTTCACTAGCTTCGAAATAAAGTATTTTTTCTGCAAATGGTGTTGCTAAATATATTATAGTTTGTACTCCAGCAGAATAGAAAAAGAAAGCCATTAAAAATTTTCGAACATCCTTTTTGTGACGGAGTTCTCCAGCGACTTTCTTTATTTCCAAAAATCCTTTTTTGAATACATTTTTGTTAGTAAATATCTTCTGGTCTTCAGGTAAGTATTTAAATGTTATCATAGCAAAACCTAACCACCAGGCTCCAACCAAAACAAATCCAATACGCGCAGGCATACGGTCATCAACTATTCCATACCAATCAGGTTTTAGGACCATTGTAAGAATGAAAAGCAGAAGTATAACACTACCTATATATCCAGCGGCAAAGCCTTTGGCGCTAACCTTATCATATCGATCTTCAGTCACTATAAGTGGGAGATAGGAGTTATAGAACACAATACCACCAGCAAATCCGATTGTAGCAAGAATAAATGCAGATGTTCCAAGCCATAAATGTGATTCATCACTAAAAAACCAAAGTGACATACACGCCAGGGATCCCATAAAAGTAAACATCTTTAGAAAGTATAACCGTTTGCCTGTATAATCCGCTATCCCTGACAGAATAGGGGAGAGAAAAGCAATTAAGATATAAGAAAAAGCAACGGCAAAACTATATAATGCTGTATTCGTAAAAGAGTACCCTCCGAGTTCAATAAGATCTGGTGTGTTTTTGACAAAATATACTGGAAAGATAGCTGTAGATATAACCAAAGCATATGCAGAATTTGCCCAATCAAATAGAGCCCATGCATTAATAGTCTTTTTTACATTTTTGATTATTTCAGCCATAAGGATTTTAATTCAGATGGCTAAGATAAGATAACCAAGTGAATAAATTATAAAGAACTTATTACGCTCATTTGTATCTATGCTAAAGTCATATCTTAGAAGTAATTAGCTATTTTAGATAAGATTATCTTATTCTTTCGTTAAAAACTATTAAAGATTGAGAGGTTCTGTTACTTTTGCGCTTTTTACGACGATAATGTATTGGAAAGAGCAATCACAAGAAAAAGCGATTGCAGATAATATTACATAAAAACATAATAATGAAGAATTTTAAAAGAGCGACAATAACAATGATGATAGCAATATTTGTTGTTTCTATATCATGGTCTCAAAAATTTGGTCACATAAACTCCCAACAATTATTAGTTGAATCTCCTCTAGTGAAGGAAGCTGATACGAAGATCACTGAATATCAAAATACTCTAATTTCAAAAGGTGAAACTATGGTTAAAAAATTCGAAGGGGAATATGAATCATATGTAAAAGATAGAGAGGCTGGATTATTGAGCCAAATCCAAATGCAACAAAGAGAAAGTGCATTACAAGCTACTCAGCAATCAATTCAGAAATATGAGCAAGAAGTTCAACAAAAGTTGGCTATGAAAAGAGAAGAGTTATATAAACCTATCTTGGATAAAGTTAAAGTAGCAATTGATAACCTAGGTAAGTCAGGGGAATATACAATGATCTTTGATACGTCTACAAATGGCCTTTTATTTGCCATGGAAGGCGAAGATTTATTGGCAAAGGTAAAAGCGAATCTTGGTTGGTAATTAAGCGGATTAAAAAAGATACATATTATGGCTTCCATTTATTGGAAGCCATTTTTATTTGATGTTATTATTTTTTTCGTAAATGTAATTGTATAAAATTTTGTATCATATATCTGTCTATGACTCCTATTATTTGTTCTTCATCATCGATAGCAACAATAGCAACTCCTTCTTTATTCATTCTCTCAAATAGGTATTTTAGAGTAACATTTTTATTTACACGCAAAATATTTGTACTCATATATTGATTTGCAATTGTCGTATCTAATAAGTTGTCTTTGTAAGCTTGTTTTAAAAACAGTTCTGGCATGACTCCCGAGATATTACCCATTGAATCAAATACAATAAAGTTCTTTTCTCCCCCTTTTATATATTTATCAAACATAGTTCGTAGTGGTTCAGAAATATGAATTCTGGAATAGTCTGTCTTCATTATATCAGTAACAATTGCTTTTTCTAATATACTTTCTATTAATACTTGATTCTTTTCTGCTCCAGCCATAGCGAAAACAAATATTCCTATGAAGATCAGCATGTAATCTTTTGAGTAAACTGCAAATCCTATAAAACTGACTGCAAGTATTCTTCCGGTTAACGCTGCCCATTGAGTACCTTTTACTTTACCCATTCTCATGGTCAATAGTGCTCTAAGTATTCGTCCACCATCCATGGGGAAGGCAGGGATTAAGTTAAACAGAAATAGAACAACATTCGTCCAAATAAGAAGTCCAAAAAATCCATTTATCGTTGCAATATTATCAAGTGGATTATCAACGAGTTCCATAAAGGAAATGTTTTGATTAAAAGCAAATAGAATTACAAATAAAATTAGACCTATAACTACATTAACTAAAGGTCCTGCGATCGCCACAATTAGCTCTTGTATCGGTTTTTCTGGTAATCGCTCTAATCTAGCTAAACCTCCAATTGGAGAAATAATAATGTCAAGTGTTTTTACTCCATATCTTCTCGCACTAAGGGCATGTCCATACTCATGTAAAATAACACATAGAAACATTGACCCAATAAAAGCCAAGAACCATATTAATTCAGTCCCATTCACTTGAATAGATAATCCATAAGCTATTATGAGCAAAACGAATAGACCAAAAGACCAATGAACTTTGATAGGTATATTTGCAAATTTTGCTACTTGAAGAGTTTTCATTTGTAAGTTGAAGTTAGAATTACCTTTTCTAATCTATATAGTTGAAATAAATTCCTCTTTAACCTATATAGATCTTTAGGGTTGAATCAATATTTGATAAATGACTTATTATCAAATTGATTGTTGTTGTATTTAGTTCGAATAAGATAGTAACCTCTTTCTAAATGGCTGACATCTATATTTGTTGTGCTTTGATAAGAGTTTAATAAAATACCATTAATTGAATAGATATAAACATTCTTTATTTCGACATCTGAATTAATGTGCAGTAAATCGTTTGTCGGGTTTGGGTATATAGTAAATGGCTTAGCTTCAATAAAGTTATTCTTAGATAACGTAATATCACAATTACTATTGGAATCAGAACAAAAGTCGATCAATACATCTAAATCACTCAAACCGTAGATAAGGCCATAATCTATAAAACCAATACCTTCTGATATTATTACATCGCCAATGACATGCAACCCAATATAGGAAGTGATTCCTGTTATATGTAATGTTCTTCTTTGAAGATTAAAATTTGACTCAGTAGTAATACTGTCAACAATGCCCAAAGTTTCTATTTGATTAATGCCTATTTGGTTACTTTGACAGGCTGACAATGAGTCTCCTTGTTGAAGTGAGAAATCATATATCTCATATTCATCTTCACTGCATTTGTCTTCTTCAATGGGTCTGTAATATATCTTTTTGTTACTGATACTTTCTCGAATAAAACCTAGTAACTTTTTGCCTTGTTTTGCTTTATATGGGTAATCTGGAATGAAACAAGGCATCAATTCTAATGGACATGGATGTGTACCATTAAGTTCGTATTGACACACTTTTTTGTAATCAATGTTGTCGACGATTGTATCTTTTTCAATTTTTATTAGGTAACCGCTTGTAACATTAGGGTAATCAAAATTATCATATCTCAACGAGATCCAGTTATTTTCAGTATCGACGATAGGTATATACTGTCCAATTAAATGCAGACTTATGAATGACAAGAAAATGATAGGTAAATATTTAGACACGGATTATTTTTAATCAATATAAGGTCTTTTAAGATGTTGTTCGAATTATTCTACAAAAAATCCCCAAGACTTATTAAAGCTTGAGGATTTCATATTTTTTTTTCAAAAAAATAATTATAAAATAAGTTGTATTAAATATTAAAATTTTGCTTTTAAGAGAGCAGGGTAAATTTCTCCTTTCATAATATTCCTACTGATTACCAGTTTTTGAATTTCAGATGTGCCTTCATAGATCTGTGTGATTTTAGCATCTCTCATTAATCGTTCTACATGATATTCTTTTACAAATCCATAACCTCCATGTACTTGTACTGCTTCTACTGTATGCTTCATAGCAGCGTCTGATGCAAATAACTTAGCCATACAACTTGCCGAATCGTAGTTCCCTCCGTTGTCTTTTAGCCATGCAGCTCTATGGACCAAAAGTCTAGCTGCTTCGATCTCTGTAGCCATATCAGCTAGTTTGAAAGCAATAGCTTGATGTTGACTTATTGGTTTGCCAAAAGCTTCTCTTTCTTTTGAGTACTTTAATGATAGTTCGTATGCTCCGGCAGCAATTCCAAGTGCCTGAGCAGCGATTCCAATTCTGCCACCAGATAGAACTTTCATAGCGAATTTGAATCCGAAACCATCTTCACCAATTCTATTTTCCTTTGGGACTTTTACGTCATTATATAAGATAGTATGTGTATCGGATGATCTGATACCCAATTTATCTTCTTTTGCTCCAATCTCGACTCCTGGCCAATCAGCCTCAACGATCAGTGCATTTATACCATTATGACCTTTGTCTGCATCCGTTTGTGCTATTACAAGGTGGATACTTGAACTGCCTCCATTCGTAATCCAGTTTTTAGTACCGTTTAATAGATAGTGGTCACCCATATCTATAGCTGTAGTACGCTGCGATGTTGCATCACTTCCTGCTTCTGGTTCTGAAAGACAAAATGCACCTATCCATTCTCCCGTAGCAACTTTGGTAAGGTATTTTAATTTTTGAGCTTCGTCACCATACGTTTCTAGCCCCCAGCAAACAAGAGAATTATTAACTGACATACATACAGAACAGGAGTTATCGACCTTAGAGATTTCTTCCATAGCAAGGGCATAACTAATACTGTCCATCCCACCACCTCCATATTCTGGAGAAACCATCATTCCCATAAATCCAAGCTCGCCCATCATTTTTATTTGCTCTGTGGCAAACGTCATGTTGCGATCTCTTTCGATTACGCCAGGTAGACATTCTCTTTGTGCAAAATCTCTAGCTGCATCTCGTACCGCTAATTGTTCTTCTGTCAATTGAAATTCCATATATTTAATTCGTTTGAGTTAAGGTAGTGTAAAAGTCGTATTTTATAAATAAGCAAACAAGACAATTTGTTGCAAATCTTATATTTATTAAAGATTTATATTGTGAAGTGTTCAATGTATGGTTTTACTACCATTGCTTATCACTTTCATCAATGTCCTAAATGCACCAAATTTACCATTATACTTTTGCTGATGCTCGGCTTGGAGTTTTGGTGCATCTTGCATTTGGTATCTATCATAATCTTCCATATTAGGGGATAAATATTGTATTGCAAATGTAGTTCCTCCCTCACTTCCCTCTGTAATTACTTCTGTAAATTGATATGATTCAAATGCTCCTGTTGCCATAACGTCAGGGATGTGCTTCTTAATCATCCAAGACTTCCACTCTTCTAAAACTGAATCATCAATAATGACGGTAACGTTATAAAATATCTTCATACTTCTATTTTTCACAAATGTACTGAAATAGAAAGTTTATAACGTGATTAAATCTGAGTGACAGTTTCCTGAAAATATATTATTGCACTGTGGTCATTAAAGATGACAATACTTACTTGAAATATCAATAGTCTTTAAAAACACAGTTGGAGTATTTGGATTATTTACAATACACTATTCATCGCTCTCTATGTCAAATTCATTCAGATGTGATTTTGCCCAATTCGCAGATAAATTAACCTCATTCATAGATTATTGTTTTTTTCTAGTAGTTGTTAAACCTATGTTTGCCTTAGAATTCAAAGATCAAGCAACTAGAAGTTTGTTTCACTGTCTTTTGAAAACAGCCATTATTTTACAATACACAATCTTTCAATTTTCTCTATGAAAAATCTACTACTGACATTGTTTCTGTTTCTAGGAGTTACTTCCATCATAAATGCACAATCTAAAATTTCGGGGAATATTTCAGACGCTAACGGTTCTTTAGGATTTGTCAACCTAGTACTACATGCTCTGCCTGATAGTAATATTATAACTGTTCAGTCTACTGATCTAGATGGAAATTATTCATTTAACAATTTAGTAAATGGGAGTTACTTTCTTAAAGGTCTAATGCTTTCCTATGAGGATTTAAAGTCAGAATCATTCACATTAGTTGATGAGTCGATCGAATTAGATATGGTCATGATAGAAAAGTCCAATATGCTTGGTACAGTAGAGATTACTGCAAAAGTGCCACTGATGGAACAACGAGCTGATAAATTAGTCATCAACGTAGCGAGAAGCCTTACGTCAGTGAGCGGGAGCTTATTAGATGTGATGAAAAAAGTGCCAGGGATGATTGTTGTCAATGGTAAATTACGAATGCCTGGGAATTCTAATCCTACAATATATATCAATGGAAGAAGTACACAATATCTAGATATGGAAGCACTACTAAGAGAAATGCCAAGTGATAATATCGAAAAGATCGAAGTAATAACTCAACCCGGGGCAGAATACGAAGCTGCTGGAACAGGGCCAATTATCAATATAGTATTAAAAAACAATAAGCTTTATGGTACTAATGGTTCAGTTTATGTTGGAGGAGGAAAAGGAGAAACATGGAAGAAAAGTGCAGGATTAAACCTAAGTTATCGTCAAGGTCTGCTGAATCTATATGGAGGAATAGGGTATAGTAATAATAAGAATAATGAGCGATTCTTTCTGGATAGAGTAATAGGAGATGTGGAGTATGGTTCTGAAAATCTTACACCATACGACCCTAAGACATTAAGACTAAATGCAGGTGCAGACTATTATATTGGAGATAATCAAGAAGTTGGAATCAGTGTAAAACGATCAAAGTCGAATGGAGATAGAGTGCAGACGAATTTATCTAATATTATATCACCTATAGATGAGGATGTAAGAAATTATAATACAAGAAACGAAGTCGATAAATCATGGGAGTTTCTTTCTGCTGATGCTTACTATACGATTAAGCTCGATACTTTGGGGCAAAAGCTGGAGTTTGATGCCAATATTTCAAGTTTTGACAATAAAAAAATCAATCTTATTACCAGCGAAGAGATGAATGGAAGATCAAATAATTTTCTGGACACTAGATATAATCAACCTGGAGAAACTAAATTTTGGGTAGGGCAGATTGATTATACCCTTCCATTGTCTAAAGCAATAGAATTAAAAACTGGAGGAAAATATACAGACGCTTCAATTGATAATAACTTCAAGAGCGAATTCTTCAAAGATGGTGCATGGAATGAAAATACAAATGAAAGTAATCATTATCTTTTCGATGAGACAATAGCGGCAGCTTATGCTAAACTTAATATGTCATTTGGAGATTGGAGTATGACAGCGGGCCTGAGATATGAAGACAGTAAGTCAACAGGATATTCCATTACATTGGACTCAACGACTACGAGAGATATCAATCAGTTATTCCCAAGCGCGAGTATTTCTAGGAAAGTTGCAGGACCAATATCAGCGGCACTTGCGTACAGTTACAGGATTAATCGCCCAAGTTATACGACATTAAACCCTTTTGTTCTAGCGTTAGATCCACTGACTTCAGAGCGAGGTAATACGATGTTGAGACCAGAACTCACTCACAGTGGAAAGTTTACTTTGACATATGAAGGGCAACCTTTTTTTAATTTAGAGTATAGAGACACAAGAGATGTAATGGTCTATGTAACAGAACAAGATGATGCAACAGGACAAGCCTCCGCACAAACAGTAAATCTTGATCAATTGAATAATTACTCTGGGATGATCGTATTGCCATTTGATATGTTCTTACCGTTTACAGGATATATAGGAACTATTGCCAATTATTCATCATACGATTCAGATTATTTAGGAGAACGTTTTGATAGAAGCATGTTGGCATTTACATCTTTTGTACAAATGAATTTTAATCTTCCATGGGATGTCTCTCTCGAAGCTTCAGGATGGCATCAATCAGGAGGTCAGGATGGAATAATAGACTATGGTCAGTTATTCGGGACAGAAATAGGAGTGCAAAAGAAGTTTCTTGATGATAAATTGAGTGTTAATCTTAGTTGGTCTGATCCAATCTCGAGATATTGGAATGGAAACCTTAACTATGCTAATATGCAAGCGACGATGAAGTCTACATGGGAGGTAAATGTTGTAGAAGCAAGAGTAAGTTACAAATTTGGAAATCAACACCTCAAGAAGAAAGCAAAAAGACAAGGTGGAGCATCCTCAGTTATTAGAAGAGTATCGGATGACAAGTAATTTATATCTTGTAGAATAAAAGTGATAATTGATGAAAATATTAAGAGATATACGTAAATCTGATTGGTGGGTAATTTTGGGGTTCTGGATCTTAGCAATTCCTGTTATTTTATCAGATTATATTTCTCATATGAATATCAATAAGGCGTTGGCACTTAT
>Ga0114957_1002595_pt1 | contig 17061 bp, 10 predicted proteins | sample BantaG_FD_87175 | JGI IMG/M metagenome (GOLD analysis project Ga0114957, IMG submission 87175) | Marine algal microbial communities from Bantry Bay, Ireland - BantryBay_4 metaG | ecosystem: Host-associated > Algae > Red algae > Unclassified | place: Bantry Bay, Ireland | collected 2014-11-21 | reverse complement strand
ACTAGTCAAATTTTATTAGTGCAGATTACTCAAAAAAATATCGTCAAAAAATTCGTGAAATTCGTGAAAATTCGTGGCTAAAAATCATCGATATTTATCATTTTTCAAAACCGTCGGGTAGAGTAGGTGACTTCAAGTCACCTTGTGACTTGAAAATTAAGAAATACTATTTTTTACCTAACCATTTGGTTGGACTTAAAAATAACAAAACAAAATGAAGAACAATCGAGAATTTGATGTCATTATCTGGGGAGCAACAGGATTTACAGGACGCCTAGTCGCCGAATATATGTTGAATCAATACGGAATTGATGGAGAAGTAAAATGGGCCATGGGAGCACGAAATGCGGTTAAGTTAGAAAAAGTCCAAAATGAAATTGGTGCAGACAAAGTTCCAGTTGTAATTGCAGATAGTCAAAAAATGGAGACCCTTGAAAGATTAGTTCAGCGAACCAAAGTGATCTGTACGACAGTTGGGCCGTATGCTAAATATGGATCACAATTAGTTGAAGCTTGTGTAAAACATCAAACGGATTATTGCGACCTGACAGGTGAAGTCCAATGGATGCGAAAAATGATTGATGAGCATCATGAAGCAGCCAAGGTCAATGGTACTCGAATTGTATTTACTTGTGGGTTTGATTCTATACCATCTGATATGGGCGTTTATTTTTTACAAAAAGAAGCCAAAGAAAGAACTGGTCAATATTGCGAACAAGTCAAACTTCGGGTTAAAGCAATGAAAGGCAAAATGAGTGGAGGAACTTATGCAAGTTTGAGCAATGTACTGAAAGAGGCACAGCAGGATAAGTCACTTTACGAAATATTAATCCATCCATATAGTCTTAATCCCAAGGGAATGCAAAAAGGAAAAGATAAAAAGGATTTGCAAAAAATAAAATACGATGAAGATGCGAATTCTTGGATTGCGCCATTCATCATGGCAGGGATCAATACGAAAGTAGTGCGTCGAAGTCATGCGTTGAGTGGTTTGCCTTATGGAGAAAATTTTCAGTATGACGAAGCCATGTTAACTGGTGATGGATTTTCAGGGAGGATGAAAGGAGGTGCGATGCTTGCTGGAATAGGATTAGTGATGGCTCCCAAGCCAGGGTCTTTTTTAAGAAAAACGGTAGACCGATTTTTACCAAAACCAGGTGAAGGGCCATCTAAAGCAGAGCGAGAAGCAGGTTTTTATAAAATGATGTTGTTAGGGAAATTTGCTGACGGAACTACATTCACAGGAAGTGTTACTGGTGACCGTGATCCTGGATATGGTTCTACAAGTAAAATGCTTTCAGAGTGTGCCGTTTGTTTAGCAAAGGATAAAGAAAAAACGCCTAGTGTTTCAGGAATGTTAACACCTTCAGTCGCACTTGGAGATGTATTGTTACAAAGGTTAGAAGAAAATGCAGGATTGACTTTTAAAATTTATGATTGATAACCTAAATTGCAGATACAGGCAAGTCACAAGGTGATTTTTCTCATATATTAACTGACCTCTGAAAGTTGAGTTAATTTTGGCAAATTATTCACCTTGTGACTATAATTTTAAAATATCTGCAACTTGAATTAAATAAAAAAATGAAAAAAGAAAAAGATTATTTTCAAGATCACATGCCAGGTAATGTTTGTTTTGGATGCGGAAGAAACAATCATGATGGATTAAAAATTAGTAGTTATTGGGAAGGAGATGAGGCCGTTTGTATTTGGGAATCTCAAGAAAAGTATCAAGGTTGGAAAGGGATTTTAAATGGAGGGATTCTAGCAACGTTGATTGATTGCCATACCATGTGTACGGCAATGGCTGCCGTTTATAAAGCAGAAAATAGATCCATTGAAAGTAGTCCAATTTATCGGTACGCTACAGGTACCATCAATGTTAAATATCTAAAACCTACCTCTAATGAAAAGCCTATCGAACTCAGAGCAACGGTAAAAGAAATTAAAGGTAGGAAGGTTGTCCTTTCTTGTATTGCAAAATCAGATGGTGAAATAACTGCTGAAGCAGAAGTGATTGCAATTCGAGTTTTTGATAGTAGTAAGGATGGGGAAAGTGTTTTTCAAGGATAAATTTATAATAAAGGATGGATTAGTTAATTAGTTTATTGGTGAATCAAGCTAACGCAAATTCAAAATATTTCGATCACCGTATTACCTGATAAACTATTTAACCAATCCACTAATCCACTTTTGAAATGTTTATTTTTCTAAAATTATTTTTTTTAATTTGTGTTTAATTATTCCTTTATAGTACCGAGTGTCTCTCTTCATATCCCTCCAATGTTGTTCCTGATATTCTTCCTTGAAAGTAATATTTATGATCATGATTCTAGTTCTTTTAGCATTAGCAGAATTGGAAACATTAAATGTTATTTTTGCGAAAGACTTATCATCGACTGCAAAATTTTCGATATATAAATAAGATCTTTTTAACGTTGGTGTGGAATCTCTTTTTATAGAATATCCCTTGGCTTCAATTTTTTCTAAAACTTCTTCTTTTGATTTATTTACCTTAAAACTAGTATTGATATAAATATCTCCATTGGGAATTTCACGTGTCATCCTGGAGGTTGAAAATAACGCAAAACAAGTCAGTAAAAAAATTAGAAGGGAAGGATTAAATTTTTTAAAATGAATAAAGGAAATAGACTTATTTTTTTGAAGTAAAAAATAGGGAACACTTAAAATAGGAAGCGCAATTAAATCTGAATAATCTACTACTCGATGAAATTGAAAACTGGAAAGTTGATTGACAAAGTCTATCATATTTTGTGAAAAAGGCGATTTCCAAAAAATAAAAAACAACCCAAGGACAAAAACAGAATTTGCTTTAATTTTTGGAAAAAGGATAGACAAAAAAATAGGCGCAACAATGAGACCCGCAAAATCAGATAATTTTCCTGTTAGCCAATTATGATATTCCCACTTTAAAATGAAGTCATTTACAATAAGTGTAAAAAGTGCCAATAAGAAAATGGGGTGAATTAAAAGCTTTGAAAATTTCATGAAAATTATATTTCAATCATTACGGGAGTAACGGGAATTTATTGTTTTATCGTTACTATTTAGGCGTCAGGAGCGAGGTGTCAGGTGTCAGGTGTGCGGTTTCTACGATTTTTCAGGTGAGTCCGATAAAATCGTAGAAACCGCACACCTGACACCTAAGTAGTTACGTTTTATCGTTACTGTGTAAAATAAAAAACCCCTGCAAAAAGAATTTGCAAGGGTTCATTTTCTAAGCATAGGTATTAAAATTTCTTATTGTTGAGTAGTGTCCATTGTTATATCTTTAATTGTTTTGACAATACAAATTTAAAACAAATAGTTGATAAAAACGAAAAATGTAATCAAAAAGTTCATGTTTTAGCAAAAAAATTAGTTTACATACCAATAAGCCCAGGCAATCAATAGAAATTGTAAGGGAAGTCTTAACCATAGAAACCATGTTTTTATTTTCATTCCTGCCCCTTTGGTTTTAAGCATATAAATATTAGCAGGGAAAACGGCAATAAGTAATAAAACAAGTCCCCATGCTGCCATAGTTTGAGTAGCAGGAATGAGAACACCGATGCCTCCTGCAATTTCTGCAATACCAACTATCACATTGATTGGTTTTTTCCATGGTTGTAAAAGTGGTGGTGTGATTTTATAAAAGAACCAAGCTTTTTTAAAATGCATATACCCAGCATAAATGTAAAAGAATGCCATAGGGTAGAGGAGTATTTCTTTGATAGACATAAACTAATTTTGAATGGTGGAATTTTGAATTATGAATGAATCGAGGTATTCGACAACATTAACACATATATACCTATACACCCAAACACAACTTATTTGTTTCCTAAAAATACCTTAAATTGAGTTAACTTTTTCCTTCATAAAGAATAAAATCCCACCAAGCCAAGTTTTAATTAAAACAGTTAAATATTTTCGATGAAAAAGATATACTTGATGTTACTACTTTTGATAAGTGCTAATTTTCTTATGGCACAAGATGAAGAAGTTGACGCTGATCTAATTTTTGATGACCATACTTATGTGGATTACATCAAATCCGTAAACCTACACGTTCCTGGTGTGGTGGTAAGTTATCCGATAATTAATTTAGGAACAGGAGTTTTGAGTTTATCCTTTGACGATTTGGATGGAGATAATCGAGACTATGTTTATCGAGTTGTTCATTGTGATTCAGATTGGACACCTTCCGATTTAAATGAAATGGAATACATGGACGGTTTTAATGAAGAACGGATTCCAAGTGGGGAATTTTCATTTAATACCTTGACTAATTTTACACATTATCGAGTTAACATTCCTAATGAAGATTTTAAGTTTACAAAATCTGGTAACTATTTACTAAAAGTTTATGATGATGAGGACGACCGGTTTTTAGTTTTAACTAGGAGGTTTATGGTTGTTGAACCTAAATTTGTGGTAAGAGGAGAAATTCGAAGACCATCAATGGTGAGCAAATCTAGAAGTCATCAAGAAATAAATTTTATAGTGGAACATAAAGGAACTCGTATAACGAATCCTCGTCAAGATGTCAATGTTATGGTGATGCAAAACGGACGTTGGGATAGTGCTATTAAAAATATCAAACCTCAATTTGTAAAAACAGATCAATTGGTTTATGATTACTTGGATAAAATTGTTTACCCTGCGGGAAAAGAATTTAGATATTTTGATCTTCGGACGCTTCGGTTCCGAACGGATCAGGTGAAGGGAATTGAAGAGTACAAAGATGGTTATGATGTAACTTTATATATGGATAAAATTAGAGGGCATTCTGTTTATTATAATTTACGAGATTTAAATGGTGGGTTTGTAATTGGTAATATTGATAATAATGATGGAATGAATATTACTTTTTCCGATAATGATAGTGAAGATACACGCCTTGCAAAAATTGCTGCGCTCCGACGACAAATTTTAGATAATCAGGATTCAAATAATTTGGAAAGTGATTATGCAAATGTATTGTTTTCTATAGAAATGAATGAGCCGTTTTTTGATAAAGATGTTTATATTTTTGGAAAATTGACGGATTGGAAAATTAAAGAAGAATTTAAAATGACCTATCAAAATGTTGTCAACGCATATGTCGCAGATGTTTTTGTAAAACAAGGTTACTACAATTATATGTACGCAACTGTTCCTAAAAAAGGAGATCCTATTCCTGATCTTGGCGAGCTAGAAGGGAACTGGTATGAAACTGAAAATCATTATACAGTCTTGGTTTATTACCGACCTTTTGGAGAAAGATACGATCGGTTGATGGCGGCTTATACGATGACGCCGAATCCGTAGGGAATAACGAATATCGAACAAGGAACAAGGAAGTCGAAGTTTGTCGAATACTAGTGATTCACAATTATTCGACAAACTTCGAAATTCATAATTCCTTGCTCGATATTCGATATTCTTTCAATATTTTATAAACAAAAAAAAGCCATTTCGAATTATCGAAATGGCTTTTTTTTGTTTATAAAATATTGAAATTAGAGGTCTCTTCTTAAACCAATCATAACACCTGTTGATAAATATTTTTGATTTAAAATATAATTTTTAACCGTAAATGATTTTGGATAAAACCGAGTATGAGGTTCAACAATCAATTGTGTTTTTTCACCTAAATCAAAATTAAATCCGAGACTAAAGAACATACTTAAGCCTACATTATTTCTAAAGATATCATAGTTGTCGGGATGGCCTTCAGTAAAATAAACTACTTTATCTTCTAATGGTGAAAAGAATGCCCCACTTTGTTTAGATTTAATATTAACATAAACTCCACCATTAACATTTAAAGTAAATTTTTTCATAGGAACTTCATATCCAATAAGAACTGGAATATCTACCATCTTGTAGCGATTACGAATATTGACATCTCTAGTTCCTTCAGTATAACTGAGGGTATCACCAGCAGTATTTAATTGAATAAGAATTTCTTTATGCGTTGTTTTTAAAATATCGTTGATCTGAGTGTAAACGATACCTGTGCGTATTGCCCAATCGAATTCAGTTAAGAAATTAACTCTAATTCCTGTATTGAAAGAATAATAAGGACTTTCACTATCATTTCTCATTTCAGCATGATGCTTAAAATCTTCTAACTTATATTCTAACATTTGAACGGCATAATCAGGAGAGAAGAATGCATCAACTGAAGTCGTGAATTTAATTTTTGAGCCATCAGGTTTAAGTCCGCATCGAGGTTCTACATTAATTTCATAAGATTTAGTATTCTTAGATAACTGTTGAGTAGATCTTAAATCTGGCAAAAACAAAACAGGTTCTTTTGAAGAAGAACGATTTGTAATTGTTTTGTTATTTTTATTTGAAGCAATTTCTTTTTCAATTAAAGAAGCTGAAGAGCTATTTTCGACAGCGTCGTTTTTTGTATTGGTGCTAGTTGTTTTTTGTTTTTGAGGAATTGAAATAGTGTTTTCAAAGCTTCCTCCTTTTTCAATTAATTGATCCTTTGTCGTTTTAGAAATTGAATTAGAAGGATTAGGAATTGAAATGTTTTTATTTTCTAATTTTCGAGGTGTTGTTTTAGGGAATGAAGTATTTGCAAGAGCTTTGTTATATTCTAAAGCTTCAACTGATTGATTATTCGAAACAGCTGATGTAGCTTGAGTCAAGGCCGTATTTACAGATTTGTTTTGAGTGTTAGAAATTTCAGAAATAGTATTTGAAAATTCAACTACAGTATTTGAGTTTTGATTTATTGAATTTGTTTTTTCAGTAGAAATTACTGATGATGCGTCAATTATTTTTTTATCAGAAATGGTAGTTGTAGCATTTGAGTTTTGATTTTTCTCATTAAGATTAATAGTTACTTTTTCACTAGCCACATTCCCATTTTCTTTTTCAGAGAAAATATACCACGTACCACTTCCAACTATGATGAGCGCAAGTAGTGATAATAACCAACCACGTTTCCAAGATTTTTGCTTAGGTGCAGCCGTACCTTTTGTATCAACAGCATTCATAATACCATCGAAAAGATGCATGGGAGTTTCTGTGGAGTACTGCTCCATTTTTTCCCTAATGATTCGATCTGTCTTCTTGTGTTGTTTCATGCTACGATTCTCATTAATTGAGTTATTTTAGATTGCAACATCTTTCTAGCTTTGACCAATTGTGATCGAGAAGTACTTTCTTGAATCTTCAATTGTTCCGCAATTTCTCTATGGCTATAACCTTCAATAACATATAAATTAAAAACTATTCGATATCCGTCAGGTAACTTTGCAACTACATTTAAAATCTCTTCTTCATGAAGTGTTGAAATCACTACGGGATCCAATGCACCTTCCTGATAATCTTCAAGTCCTATTTTTTCTTTTTGATAACTGCTCTTATGATAATTTTTCAAAGCAGTATTCACCACTATTCTACGCATCCAACCTTCAAAAGATCCTTTTCCTTCGTATTTATGAAGGTTAGTAAAAATCTTAATGAACGCATCTTGCAAAATATCTTCCGCTTCCATCCGATGACGGGTATATCTAATACACACCCCCAAAAGCTTACCTGAGTATTGTTGGAACAATTCTAGGTGGCAATTGCGATCTCCACGGATACATCCTGCTATGAGTTCTTTTTGGTTCAAGTGTGATTGTTTTGCCTACCGTTTGAGCGGTAAAGTGTTTGTTTAAATCATATTAACAAAAGGAGTGATAAGATTAGGATTTTGGATTTCTCTATTTTTCTTTAGCTTAGAAGCATAACAAAATAAGGATTTTTTTCCAAAACCCAACTCACTCTATTGATTTTAATTTGATTAAGGGAGAAGGAATAGGGCTTTGCCCGAAATAACCTACACGTATGAAGAGATTATTTTTTAATATGAGTAAATGAAAAAATTAGTGCATACCCTTTGGTACGGACTCATTTTTTCATGAAATCATATTGAAAAAGAATCCTTCATACGTGTAGGTTATTTATTTCCTTCTCCCTAAAATAGGCTAAACAGACAGTTGGCTTTTAAAATAACGTAAGTCGTCACTTTATTAAGATTCGACTTACGTCTATAACAGGGACGGTAATCAGGGTATCTACTTCTTTTGGAAGTAGATAGTTTACCATTTTTTGAGTCTGATTTGTGCTGTTGTCAGAATTGGCTTCTGACTAGTCAAATAGTGAATTGGTTAAATAGTGAATTAGGTGATTACCTAATTTAACTAGTCAACAAATTCACTAATCAACTATTTTTTGTACTCATCAAATGACAAAGAACTTTTTTACCCTGACTCCTCTCTCCTCGCCCCTGACACCTAAGTAGTTAAAAGCAAACATTAATAGTTCCCATTTCTACATTTGCTACAATATCTAATGACAATGGTTCACTTTGTTTTTGATTTTCTACATCATATGCGACCAATGTTGCCATCGAAAAATTACAAGCATTGACATCTACTTCAAGATGCCCTTCCGAAATTGGGAAAAAATATGTTTTAGTATTCACACTTAATATTATATATCCATTTTGGACAATATCGAAATTACAATCTAACAAGGTTCCCTTGAAATGTGAAAAGTCAGAACTGTTGCTGATTTTGATATTACTGATTAATGCATCCTCATTTAATGCTCCAATCATTGTACTATAATCGATATTGTTACATTCATCTAAAACTTTGATTTGTGAAGGTTGCCCTTTTGGTACATTGGCAACGATATTTCCTTCTACATCAATAAAACCAAATCCCATTACGCCACCATTTACAATTTCGATGCTAAAAGGCATATTGCTTAACGGTGCGTCATTCAAGTTTTTTAACACTCCTTTTACGGAAACAAATTCGTGAGGGCGACTACAATTCCAAAAACCACTTTTTTCAATTTGAGCAACATACATTCCGTTTTCTAAAGTTGCCGTTCCTTCTTCTTTCCAATTCTCTCCATCAAAATACCATAAGGCGATTGTATTTGGAGCATTAGCAAGCAAACCATTAGCAACAGGAAATCGAACCTCGACTTTTTTACCTGAAACAATACTTAATTTCATTTGATTAATATCACTCCAATCAAAAGTGAACATTCCAAATGATTCTAATAATCGCTCATTTCCATCCGAATTAATTCCTTTCAAATCTGTAGGCATTTTTTGTAAGCCTTCTAAGATTTCAGGATTGAGTGAATATGCTGAAATTAGAACTTCGTCAGAATAACCAACTCCGTTTTGATCAATTACCGCATTATCAGGAATATTTAAAATGACGCCATTGGGTAAATCTACTTGACCACCCGTTGATCCATTAAAATTGGCAACTTCTGTTTTTTCTAAAATCTGAATTCTTAAATGGGAAGTACTTTCTTTGGATGGAATAATAGCTCTACCACTTTCGAAGTAACCTAGTTTACTTACCGTCAATGTAGTTCTCAATGAATTCACTTCCACATTATCAAAATTGAAAAATCCGTTATCATCTGTTTGAATACTATTTTGTCCCAAACTAACCCATGCTCCGTTTACAGGAAAATCTGCGATATTAACTACTTGACCAGAAATACTAGTAGAGACTAATCCATCAGGAAACAATGGATCAGGAGTGAAAATATCTTTATCAGGATTACATGATAGGAGCAAAATGCTCATCAAAAGGACAATATTTAGAATTACTTTCATCATAATGCATGGCTTTCATATGAAGTATTTGAGGAACGAATATTTTTATTAAATATCCATTCCTCGCATACTCAGGTGTTTAGTTTTCTGTATTTTTATCAATAAATTTTTATAAAAAAAATGTGTTTCTTCGTTGTATAGAGGAAGACTCTCTTTGGTAAAAAAATGCTGCTTTGAAATCCTATTTTTCTTTCTTTTTATTAAAAAAAGTTGTCTTAAAAAAATGAAGGATTAATAGAGAAATAAAAAAGTAGCAAAAAGCTTTGTAATTAATTGATTATCAATACTTTAATAGGGCAAACGCGCCAAAGGTAAAAGCATGTATTTGTGTGTATAAGTATATATGTATTAATCTTATCGAATACTTCTGATCGAATTTTTTAGATGATTTATCATTTTTAGCTAAACTTCATATACACATTAACACTTATACACCTATACACATGGCGGGTTTGCTTTGAAGCGTTTGCCCTAATACTTTAAATCTATTTTATTTTTTATGAAAAAAATTCCAATTCTATTTGTTTTATTTTCAATTGCTATCTTTTCATGCAAAAAAGATGATAGCAGCTCCAAATTGACGCTTCAAGACAATATTGAAACGCATTCTTCTTTTACACCTTTCAATGAACTCGTCGCCTGCACGGCAGGAGGGCAAGAAAATTTTCTAGAAAATGATCAATTTCCATTGAGCTTTTTTTTCTATCCAGAATTAGATGCAATAGATTTTAAATATTATGAAACAGAAGAAGCATCGGATGACCCCAATGATTTAAATCTTTTTATAGAAAAGGAGGCGACTCAACCCCCACTTTTAATGACTTTTTAAGAAAATTTGCTTTACCACTTCCCGAAAAAGATGTTTGGGCAAGGGTGTCGTTTATGGCTAACGATACGCTTTGGTATTGTAAACCTATTCGTTTAAAATTGTTAATTAGCTAATGAAAGCTTTGTAAATCAAGCATTAAATCCTATCTTCAACGTGGATTTTACACTTCTGCGACCCTCATAAAACAGTACTTCTCAATAATTAAATTTTGATAACGTTTTTTTTAAATCAAACGAAATGCTTTGATTTTAAAAAAATAGGAATTTTATAATTGAAGTACGACTGACAATACAACTGAAACCATTTATGAACCAAACAAAGAATTTAATCTTTTTGATGGTTCTAATGTGTACGGGCGTTCAACTATATTCCCAAAAACACATTGGAAATTATGACCAGCTTCTTTTGACTGGTTCGGTTTCGCCTGTGGAAAATCTTACCTCCTTCCTTGAGGATCCACAAATTGAAAGAGATGAAATTATCCAAAATCAATTTTACCGTTTAATACAATTTTTTGAGATACCAGATGAGGTCGAAAGAAGATTACTCGCTGATGCTGGAATAACGCTTTTCGATTATATTCCACACAAAACTTTTTTGGCAGGTATTCAAAAAGATTATTCAAGTGAGAAAATGCTGGAGTTGAATATTCGATCTATTTCAAAATTAGAATCCCTTCAAAAAATATCACCTACAATTTTAGAAAATGAAAGAGTAGTGTTACAATATTATCCAAATCTTTCTTCTCGTATAGTTGAGGATTTTTTGGAAAATAAAAATATTGAAATCCACGAATTTTTTCCATCGATAAATTCCGTTGTGATTTGTAATCCTTCTGATTTAGAAGTTGTTGCAAATTATCCAATTACATTTTTTCTTTCTTCTGCCGATGGAAAAGCATTACCTGAATATCTTCCAGGTAAAAACAGTCACCGCTCGAATGTACTCACTCCAAAAATAGAGAGTGCTACCCAATACAATGGATCAGGAATAAATGTGGCTATTGGAGATGACGGTGAAATTGAGTCGCATATTGATTTTAAAAATAGATTATTTCAGACGAATGTCTTAGGAGATAAGGAAGGAAGTCATGGGGAAATGGTTTCAGGAATTCTTGCAGGAGCAGGTAATCTTGATCCACAAATGGAAGGGACAGCCAGTCATGTCAATATTCATATGATGAATGAATTTGAGACAGTAAGAAGAGGGACAGCACTTTATAATGAATATGGCGTAATGATTACTTCGACTTCATATAGTGATGGTTGTAATCGAGGATATACACACTTGGCTCAGTTGGCCGATAATCAAGTAAGAAACCATTCTTCATTGATGCATGTGTTTTCAGCTGGTAATACTGGAAATGAAGATTGCGGATATGGTGCAGGTAATGGCTGGGGAAATATTACAGGAGGGGTGAAAATGGGAAAGAATGTTTTGACTGTCGCCAATTTAAATTCTGAAGATCAGCGATCTTCTTCAAGTAGTCGAGGCCCTGCTAATGATGGAAGGATAAAACCAGATATTTCTGCGAATGGAGATGGACAAATTTCTACACAACCTAACAATACATATGCAGAAGCAAATGGAAGTTCGGCTGCAGCTCCTGGAGTTGCAGGAGTACTAGCGCAACTCTATCAAGCTTACCATGATTTGAATAATGATATTTATCCTGAAGCTGGACTAATTAAATCTATTCTTTTAAATACAGCGGATGATATGGGGAATCCAGGACCAGATTTTTCTTATGGTTTTGGTCGAATAAATGCTAGACGTGCATTAAATGTTATAGAAGATAATCAATATTTAAATGGATCAATTGGGGATAAAAATACCCATTCTCATTTTGTAGATATCCCAACAGGTACACAACAATTGAAAGTAATGTTGTATTGGAATGATAAAGAAGGTTCAACCATTAGTGCTCAAGCTTTGGTCAATGATTTGGATTTAAAAGTTGTAAATGCATCAGGAGAAACTTTTCTTCCTTGGGTTTTAAATACGACTCCTGATTCTAATTTTTTAAAACTACCTGCTACAAGAAATATTGATGACATTAATAATGTAGAACAAATAACTATTGATTTACCTGAAGCAGGAACCTATTTTTTTTTGGTAGAAGGAACAATAGTTAGTCATGGGATTCAATTATATTATTTGACTTATGAGTTTGTTCAAAATGATATCACGATTACTTATCCATTTGGAGGTGAAAAAATGAATGGCGGAGAATTAGAAAGAATACATTGGGATGCGTTTGGTGATAATGGAAATTTTGAAATCGAAGCAAGTTATAACAATGAAAATACGTGGAATGTAATTGGACTAGTGACTGGTGATAAAAGAAGCTTCCTCTGGCAAGTTCCTGAGATCGCTACAAGCCAAACTAAAATAAGAATTAAAAGAAATAATGAAATAGGTATTTGTTCTGCGCCATTTACTATTTATAAAACACCTCAAAACTTACATGTTGCAGAAGTTTGCCCTGATCTTGTGCGATTAGAATGGGAGCCTGTAGCTAATGCGGAGAGTTATATCATTTATAGGTTAGGCGAAAGATTTATGGAGGTTTTTGCAAGTTCTAATATGCCTTATATTGAAGTTCCAATTACTTCTCCTAATAAAGAAAATTGGTATGCTGTAGCGGCCTTAGGAGAAAATGGATTATTGGGAAGACGTTCTATTGCAGTAAGTGATGGGTCAGATTTATTGAATTGTGAATTAGGAACGGATATAAGTATTCACAGTATAGCAACACCATCTAATTCAATTTTACAAAACTGTTTTCAAAATCCGTTGACCGTCAGTATCAATATTACAAATACAGGAACGGCGATGCAAGCTAATATTCCAGTTGCGTATCAATTTGATAATCAACCTATCGTTAATGAAGTTTATAACAGTACAATTCCGCCAGGGGTAACTATTAATTATATTTTTACTCAAAAAATTCCATCAACCCAAATAGGAAATCATTCCTTAAATGTATGGGTTAATCAAATCGGAGACCAAGCTACTTTTAATGACTCGATGAGTTTTCTTTTAGATGTCGTTCCAAGTACCTCCGCCAATTTGCCCTACTTCCAAAATTTTGATAATTTTTCTACTTGTGAAGTTGGAAATATATGTGATGCAGAATGTACACTTTCATCAGGTTGGTATAATGACTCCAATCAATTAAGTGATGATGCCGATTGGATTGTTCATCGTGGGGCAACAGTTACTACTGAGACGGGACCTACTACGGATCAAAATACCAATAGTGATTTGGGGAAATATCTTTACTTAGAAGGATCAGGAGGATGCATAGAAAAGGAATCTTATTTGTTGAGTCCTTGTTTTGATTTGTCATCTGCGGCACAACCTATTTTTAGTTTTTGGTATCATATGAAAGGTGTGGATATTGGACGATTACATGTTGATTTATTTGATGGATTTAATTGGTTTTATAACATTACACCTACATTTACTGGTCAGCAAGGAAATGATTGGCAGGAAGTAGAAATTGATCTATCTGCATTTGCAACTAAAATTATAAATATCAGATTTAGAGGTGTTACTGGATCGGGATATTTGACTGATATTGCCATAGATAATGTAGCATTATTTGATGCTCATTCTTCCCCATATCCTAATTTTAAAGCAAATAAATTATTCACTTGTCCTCAGCAAAAATTACAATTTTTTGATAACTCATTAAATGTCCCAACTTCATGGGAATGGAATATTTCACCCAATACAGTTTCTTTTGTTGATGGGACTGCTTCGACTGATGCGAATCCAATCGTGGTTTTTAATGAAGTTGGAGTATATGATATTAATCTGATTGTAACGAATAGTTATGGTTCTACCCAAGTGACTAAGCAACAGTATGTTGCTATTTCCAAGGGTCAAGGTATTCCATTTGGGGATACTTTTGAAGGTACATATTTGGATTCAGAGCGATGGACTTTTCAAAATGAAGATCAAAATACAACTTGGGAAATTACGACAACTTTTGGACGAGATGGAAAAGAGACTCAAGCGATATTTATGAATAATCATAGTTATAATACGGATGGTCAAAAAGATGTGATTACCTCAAAAGTGATTGATTTGACACAAGCCGAATCTCCTTATCTACGATTCGATTGGGCATACGCACAGTTCAATAGTAACTTTGCCGATAAGCTCGAAGTCATTGTTTCATCAGATTGTGGAGAAACTTATCAAACGGTTGTTTTTGATAAACACGGTGAAGAACTAGCAACGGTGAATGACCAAATCGCATCTTGGTTTCCACAAAAAAGTTATGAATGGAAAACGGCGGAAATTGACTTGAGTGAATTTATTGGGAGTTCTATTTCTGTAAAATTTATTAATGTAAATGGTTTTGGAAATAATTTGTTTTTAGATAATTTCTTAGTGTATGAATATGAAAATTTTCCAAGAGCAAATATGTTTTTCTTTCCAGAAGAAAATACATTTTGTATAGGAAAAGAATCTGTTACATTTTTAACAACTTCTAATCCTGAAAATGAATTTGAATGGATTTTTGGGGAGACGGCATCGCCTATTAGCACTACGGAATATGGTCCGCATGTTGTAGAGTTTTTGGAAACGGGGACTTATCATGTTTCGCTTCGAGTTGCCAATGGACTAGGATACGATATGAGAGAAGCGGAGATATTTATCATTGATGATCCTGTTGCAGATTTTGATTATTCTTTAAACGACGGAGCGGCAACATTTACGAATCATTCCACTTTTGGAGAAACTTTCTTTTGGGAGTTTGGGGATGGATTTACTAGCATAGAGGAAAATCCAATGCATCAATATAAACCTGGAAAAACTTATACGGCTCAACTGACTGTAAAGAATAAATGTGGAGAAAGTTCGACGGATCAGTTTTTAATTATTACTACGGGGACAGATGATTTAGAAAATAATTTCTTTATTGATGCTTACCCTAATCCTACAGATGATTTTATCCTTTTTAATATGCCTGCGTTAAATCAAGGTAAGGTGCTTTTTGATATAATTGATGTAAGAGGATCTGTGATTTCTTCATTTGATTTAGAAGAAGAGAAAGGGGTATTCTCTTATCAATTAAATACGGTTACTTTTCCGCAAGGAATGTATTTTGCAAGAGCGCAAGTTGGTGATAAAATTTTTGTAAAGAGATTTGTAAAAACTTTATAGTAATTATCAAATCTTAATTAATTTAAAATACCCAATTATTTGTTCCTCATTTCGAATACTTAAAATATAAATACCTGTGGGGACAGTTGATTTAACATTGAGGTAGATGTTTTGTTGACCACTTTCAAGAGTTGATTTTTTTCGTAAAATATTTTTCCCATCCATACTTCTTATTTCCATCCATAAATTTTGAGAAGAGCTTAAATCTAAACGAATAATAATTTTTTCGGAAAATGGATTAGGTAAAACTTGTATTTCTTGAATGCCTAGTTCTAAATTAGAAATTGTAGTTTCTATTTCAATAGTGAAAGGAATGGTGGTTAAACATTCATTTGCATCTTTTACATAACCTGTATAATTTCCACTTACTAAATTTTCAAAAACGTTTCCATCTTGGAAATTGATTCCATCTAATGAATAGGTGTAATTAGGCGTTCCACCAGCAACTGAAATGGTCGCACTTCCTTCGCCATTTCCTAAATCATTGGTTAAGTTATCAATTGTGATAAGTAGCTCATTCGGTTCAGAAATTTCAAAATCGAAAGTTGTAAAACAATTGTTAGCATCAATCGCTGTTGCTGTATAATTTCCACTAGAAAGATTTTCAAACCATCCGTCGCTACTCAAATTTCCATCCAGAGAGTAATTATAATTTCCTACACCACCCATTGCATTAATAAGAACAGAACCAGTCGATTCTCCGAAGCAATTTACCTCATTGATGGTATCAGCCATTGCTGTAATGGCACTTGGTTCGATAATTTCTATGGGAAAAATAGAAGAACAATTCGCTTCATCTGAAACAATAATATTATAATTTCCAGCAGGAAGATTATCGAATGAACCTGTGGTGTTATTGATTGAATCTAAAGAATAATTTAGAGTACCTGTTCCACCTGATGAAGTAATATTGATACTCCCAGAAGTGTTTCCAAAACAATCAATATTTATGGTTTCCAATTGATCTAAAGCGATGCTGCTATTTTCATTTACCGTAATTTGGAGGAATGAACTACAATTGGTCTCATCAGTTACAAGACAATCATAAACGCCTGCAGGAATATTTTCAAATAGCCCATTTGTTGAGGTTTGGTTATTGATGGTGTAAGTGTAAGTCGTTCCAGTTCCGCCATTGGCAAGAACTTGGAAACTACCTGTGGCAGCACCATCGCATCCAGCGTGTAATATATTTAGTAATTCTAAATTTAACTCACTCGGTTCAGTAAGTGTTACCGTTTCTAAAGATTCGCAATTGTTGGCATCATTGATAATTACCTCATAAGTGCCAGCGGATAAATTTTCAAATATCCCCGTTGAATTAGTTGCATTCCCTAGTGTGAATTGAAAATTCCCACTTCCTCCAGTTGCGTTAACTTGGATTAAACCATTTTGATCACCGTTGCAATTT
>Ga0114957_1002594_pt1 | contig 17068 bp, 26 predicted proteins | sample BantaG_FD_87175 | JGI IMG/M metagenome (GOLD analysis project Ga0114957, IMG submission 87175) | Marine algal microbial communities from Bantry Bay, Ireland - BantryBay_4 metaG | ecosystem: Host-associated > Algae > Red algae > Unclassified | place: Bantry Bay, Ireland | collected 2014-11-21 | reverse complement strand
GGCATTGTGCGCAAGCGGGGGTGGCCGCGTGCAAAAAGGGAGTGGGGAGGTCGCAGTTTGGAGAAACTCGGGAGCGTGGCGTCGGTCGTGGGGGAAGGGAGGGGTGAGGCCACAGGGGTGGGGTTCCGTCTGCTTGGGATCCTCTTGGAGACACGCAGGGTTGCGTGGGATCACAACGTTGCGTCGGAGAGAAAATATCACTGTTGAAAGTGTCTGGCCAGGCGCACACGACAGGGGGGGTGCTCTTCGTCGTGGCACTCAAAGTACTGAAAGTATGGATTACTTGTTGCCTTCATTTTATCAATATTTGCTCTTTCGAAGTGCAACTGGTCGCAAACAACGGATGCAAAGCTCAGAATAGGCCACATTCGATCGCAAATGGCCTGGTTATTGGGAAGGATCTGACACGTACCTGTTCTTAGGGGCGGTCCCCACTTTTAGGGAACTACCGCTGAGAACGTGCCCTTACCCTAAAACTGACGTTTGCGATCGATTGCGTCGCAAAATCCGCTCCGCTGGGCTCTTAGAGCACACCCAAAAACGTCGGTTGCGAACCGCTTTGTCGTATTATACATGAAACGTGGCATATTCGCTAGATATGGGCAGAGGTACGGGAAAAAACGTCATCCCACCAATGTCGCGAACCAGATCCGCGCACAGAGCGACTGATGTGCCAGAAATAAGCTCAACCGGATACAGTGCGTTTTTGTTACATTCATTGCTCTCTTGTACAAGGGGGTGGCGCACTATGTAGCCCTCGTGATAATTTACAAAAGATTGAGCAACCTTGTCTGAATCCATAACCATCAGAGGGCGGCAGCACGCTCGATCTTGGACTCGCGTTTCAAATTCTAGAGTCACTCACCCATAGACAAAATATTGCTTCTGGGCCGGTTCTGAAGGGGTCCTGGCGGCGGTACATCGCCAATGTCAAACCTACTTGACACCAAAGATTACTTGATCGCGGATCTTCACCAAATAATCGCGTCAACTGCACTGCAAGTGCGGTGAGTCTCACGCGAGGGCGATCGAGTTGCGCTCATTTTTATAATGGGTATCATTCAAGCGGGTCGTCTATAAGTGCGCAATGACTGTACAAGGGACAGCTGACTCAGCTCAATATGAATAAAAGTGGCCTACAAGGACTGGAATGGATGACTTGTGACCCATGTTTGCTTGCAGTCGATTTTCTTGTATCGAGAACGCGCTGTCATATGGCGCTTGTTCGCAGGAGGTTCGCATTTTTCCATCGGCCGACCATATCACTCGCATTTGGGCACATGTTTGTGCACTTTCGAGCGTTGTGCGAACCGAATGTGTCTGCAGTTGTGTCGAAACGGGGGTCAAACACCCCAATCGGGACGAGCGCAGTCAAACACACGTTGCGTTCACGATCGCACAGGCGTTTCAAGATGTGAAATTCGGGAGCATGCGGTCGCGAGCGGCCGCAGATTCCATTTGAGGCGCAGGCGGCGCTCCTTGCCGGGCCCTGTGGAAGGGGGTCGGACGGGACACGGATCTTCTTGGTGGACATCCGCCGCCACGTGCGATTCTGGGTCGGGCCCCCCACGACTGAACGGTTTGATCAGGGGGGGGGAGCCGCCTGGAGGCACTGTCGCATGGGTGGGCGCGGGGCGCTATGCGGTCGTGCATCGGAAATCTTTGGCGGGGTGGCCCCCAGTTGACGCGCTGCTGGTGCCAACAGCTTGCCCTGGGAGCCAATCGGGAGGGGGTTCCGCGGAGAGAAAACTTCTGAGGCGGGCATGTGACTGTCCGCGCGCAGCCGCTCCGGCGGGAATGGGCCCTGCATGGGCGTTTTCAGGCAGTGCCGCGCAGCCCAAAATTTTGGTCACGCGGCCGCCACGGAAAATGGCGGCACAATCACGGAATCTGCCAATTGCGCATTGTGTGGGGGGGAAGGCGCGGAGCGACAGATCGACGGGGTGCGCCCGCCACAAGCGCTGCGTAGATGACACCGTCGTCGTCGAGGGGAGCGCGATTGCGGCACCGTCGTCGTTGGCGTCGTCCATCCCGTTTTCCCGTTCTGCCCGTCTCCTTCGCCGGCGCAGCCGCCGTGAGCCGCCGAGAGCGGCCGTGTTGACGGCTGCCTTTGCGGCCGCTTTCGCGGCCTCTCTAGCTCTCCTGACGTCGGCTGCACTTGTGGATGGAGATGGACGCGTTTACTGATGATGGGTCTGGGTCGTCGAGCGATACCGGCCGCGGGCAGTCGGAGGGCTCCGCGGACGAGCTTCTTGCGGCCGTCATCGGAGCGCGATATCTGCTCCTGATGCGCCGTCATCGCAGGAATGCGGCGCGGTCGTCGGGTCTGTGGCCGAGCGGCGTGCCAACCGGCCACGTGATCTCGACCAGGGTATGCGCGGCATCATGCCGGATTATTTTGGTGTTGATGATCAGAAGCCTGTGTATGGAGAAGAGACATTTTAGCGTCGCTTTCATGTGCCACGGTCTGTTCGTATGAGCATTTACGAGGCCATCCGCAACCGGCCTTTTTGGCGGCAGAGCATCAATGCGACGGGGCGGCCACAAGCTCATATTTTGCGGATGCTGGTGGCCGCCTTCTGTGTCCTCGCGTGCAGGGAATCGTATGATCGTGCGGATGAGTATGTCCGGCTGTCCAGGTCTACAATTGAGGTGGGCACCCAAGAAGCTGATTGAGTGTATTGTTGAGGAGTGGGAGCCCGTCTACCTGCGGCCTCCTAACGACGAGGAGGTCGAGGGCATGCTGGAGCGCAACGCAGCACGGAATGCATTGGCAGCCTCGATTGCTGTCACTAGGAGTGAGCCGCGTGCCCGAAGGGGCCTTCTGGGCAGTACCAGAAGCGAAAGAAGCGGCGCCCCATTGTCATGGACACGGTTTGTAATGAGGACCTTTAAATCTTGCATTTCTTTATCGGGACGTCGGCGAGCCTCAATGATCTCAACGTGTTGCGCATCTCATTGTTGTATTTTGATGTGTTGGAGGGTGTGTGGCCGCCGAAGTCATTCTCTTTCTGTGTTTATGGTCGTTCACGTCGTTTGTTGTATTATCTTACTGACGGTGTTTTTTCCAAGTACCCATTTTTTGTTTCTCCGTACCGCAACCCCATCACACCCAGAGAAAACATTTTCAACCGGCTCCAGGAAGCGCTGCGCAAAGATGTCGAGCGGCTGTACGGGGTTCTGACCGCGGGGTTCCACATTCTTCTGCACCTTGGCCGCTTTGACTCAGTTGAGCAGATGATGCTTGCCGGTAAGGCGGCCGCCATTCTGCACAACATGGACGTTGAGAAGAGGCGTGGCAGGTATGTTGCTCATGAGCGTATGGCAGCGGCGGCGGCCGCAAGAGATGGCAAACCTGCGGCCGCCGCCGGTGATGTCCATCAGGGGCTTCGGAAAAATGATTCGGATACAGCACCGTTCTGTAACCAGCGGCATCCTGCTCGCAGCAACATCTTATGTGCATCAGTCGTTCCACAAAGAGCCTGACCATGAAGTGAGATTTCGAGCAGTGTCTTCCGTATTGCTCTCACATTAAATGTCGAGAAGATTTTAACGGCTATATCCGGATATATCTGAATAGCTCCCAGATTCTGCTGAAAACCTCGGCCGCCGGCGGTGGCACGCCAGCAGGCGGGAGTGGCAAAGTAGGAGCTGACAATGCGGGCATCACCGCCACGGCAGCCAATTTTGGTAGCTAGGCGGCGGCCGCCGGCGGTAGCTCGCCAGCAGGCGCTGGTGGCGAGGAAGGAGCTGACGCTGCGGGTGCTGCCGCCTCGGCCGCCGACTTTGGTGGCTCGGTGGCGGCCGCCGGTGGTGGCTCGCCAGCAGGCGAGGGTTGCGAAGTAGGAGCTGGCGCTGAAGGGCGTCGCCGTCGCGGCCGTCAAGTTTGGTGGCTCAGCGGCGGCCGTCTGCGGATTCTTGCCAGCATCCGTGAGTGGCGAGGTAGCAGGTGACTGTGCCGATTCCGCCGCCGCGGCCACCAATTTCGGTGGCTCGGCGGCCGCCGCCGGCGGTGGCTCGCCAGCAGGCGCTGCTGGCGAAGGAGCTGCTAACGGTGCGGGAGTCGCCGCCGCGGCCGCCGACTTTGGTGGCTCCGCGGCGGCCGCCGGCTATGGCTTACTAGCATGCGTGGACCGACAGCTCCTACTTCGCCAGCCACGCCTGCTGGCGAAGTAGGAGCTGTCGGTCCAGGCGTCGCCGCCGCGGCCGCCCACTTTGGTGGCTCGGCGGAGGCCGCTGACCGGTACGCGCCAGAAAGTGTGGGTAGCAGAGGAGTGGCTGCGGGTACGGGTGCCTCCGCCGCAGCTGACAACTTTCGTTTGCTTGGCTGCGACCACGGGTGGTGGCTCGCCAACAGGCGTGGGTGGCGAAGGATGTTCTGACTGTGCGGGAGTCGCCGCCGCGGCCAATGGCTTTGGTGGCTCGGCGGCGGCCGTCAGCTGTGGCTCGCAAGAAGATGTGGGTGGCAGAGCAGGAGCTGACGTTGCGGGTGCCGCCGCCCCGGCCACCAACGTTGGTGGTTCGGCGGCGGCCGCTGGCGCTGGCTCGCCAGCAGGCGTGGAAAGCAAAAGAGATGCTGGCGGTGCAGGCGTCGCCGCAGCTGCCGCAAACTTTGGTGGCTTGGCGGTGGCCGCTGGCGGGGACGCGCCAGCAAGTGTGGGTGGCGGAGGAGGAACTGACGGTGCGAGTGCCGCGGCCGCGGCCGCCGAATCTGGTGGCGCAGCAGCGGCCGCTGGCGGTGGCTCGCCAGCAGGCGTGGGTAGCGAAAGAAAAGCTGGCGGTGCGAGAGTGGCGGCCGCAGCCGCCAACTTTGGTGGCTCGGCGGCGGCCGCCGGCTGTGGCTCGCGAGCCGCCGTGCGGGGCAAGAAAGGAGCTGACGGTGCGGGTGGCGCCGCCTCGGCCACCGACTGTGGTGGCTCGGCAGCGGCCGCGGACGGTAGTCAGCCAGCACGCGTGGGTGGCGAAGAAGCTGCCCACGGAGCAGGCGCCGCCGCCGCTTCCGCCGCCTTTGGCGGCTTGGCGGCGGCCGCTTGCGGGGGCGCGCCAGCAAGCGTTGATGGAGGAGGAGCTGATGACACTGCGGGAGCCGCTGCCGCGGCCGCCGACTTCGGTGACTTCGCGCCGGCGGCCAGCGGTGGCTCGCTGGCAGTTGTCGGTGGCGCGGGAAGAGCTCACGGTGTGTGCGCAGCCGCCGCGGCCACTGACTTTGGTGCCTCGGCGGCGGGCGCCGGCGGTGGTTCTCCAGCAGTCGTGAGGGGCGAGGGAGCTGCTTAAGCTGTAGTTGCCGACGCCGCGGCCGCCGGATTTGATGGCTTCGTGGCGGCCGCCAGCGGTAGCCCGCCAGAAGCCCTGTGTGGCGAAGAAGGAGCTGACGGTGCGGGCGCCGCCGCCGCGGCCGCTAACTTTGGTTGCTCCGCGGCGGCCGCCGGCGGTGGCTCGCCATCAGGCGTTGGTTGCGAAGCAGAAGCTGACGGTGCGGGCGTCGCAGCTGCGGCTCTCAGCTTTTATGGCTCGGAGGCGGCCGCCGGTGGTAGCTTGCCAGCACGCGTGGTTGTCGATTTACCAGCTGACTGTGCGGATGATGCCGCCGCGGCCGCCGACTACGGTGGCTCGGCGGCGGCCGCCGGCGGTGGCACGCCAGCACTCGTGGGTGGAGAAGAAGGAGCTGACGCTGCGGGCGTCGCGGGCGCGGCCACTGACCTTGGTGGCCCCGCGGCGGCCGCCGGCGGTGGCTCGCCAGCAGACCTAGACGGCGAAAGAGGACCTGACGGCGCGGGCGGCGCCGCCTTGACCGCCGACTTTGGTCGCTCGGCGGCGGCCGACGGCGGTGGCTCGCCAGCAGACGTTGGTGTCAAAGGAGAAGCTGGCGATGCGGGCGTGGCCATCGAGTCCGCCGACTTTGATGGCTCGGCGGCGGCCGCCCGCGGTGGCTCGCCAGCATGCGTGGGTGACCAAGGAGCTGCTGACGGTGCAGGCGCGGCCGCTGCAGCCGCCGACTTTGATGGCTCGGCGACGGCCGCTGGCGGGGGCGCGCCAGCAGCCGTAGGTTGCCAGGTAGGAGCTGACGGTGCGGGCGCCGCCGCCGCGGCCGCCATATTCCAAGGCTCGGCGGCGGGCGCCCACGGTGCGCCGGAAGCAGGCGTAAGTAGCAATTAAGGACGTCGCGGTGCTGTCGTCGCGGCCGCGTCCGCACACATTGGTGGCTCGGCGCTGGCCGCCGGCGGTGGCTCGCCAGCAGGCGTTGGTGGCGATGGAGCTGCTGACGGTGCGGGCGCCGCCGCCGCGGCCGCCGACTTTGGTGGCTCCGCGGCGGCCGCCGGCTATGGCTTACTAGCATGCGTGGGTTGCGGAGGGGAAACTTATGATACGGGCGCCGCCGCCGCGGCCGCTGGCCTTGTCGGTTCGACTGCGGCCGCTGGCGGTGGCTTGTCAGCCGCAGGACCGGCCGCTGATGCTGCCGCCGCGGCGATCGCAGCTCCCCGCTTGGCGCCTTTGCCGCATGTTCCCGTAGAGGTGGGCGGCGCGGACCCCCTGCCAGGTTCTTTACTGTTCAAGTTGCGGGCTTGTCAGATCGCCACAAATAGAGCTGAATTATTCTCTCTCCGCGACGACCTGGTGGCCCATATCTTTGTTGATCTCGGATCTCTTCTGGAGCCATATCTGTAGCGTTCAACGGCTTTTTTTGCCATCATGGTTTTATTTTTTTGCCTCACTCATTTGTGCGTCGGCCGCGGCCACTATGCCGACCCGGGATAGCAAAGACCCTTGAACGGCCTCCATTTTGTCTGGGAGGACGGGCGAGGCCGTCGCTCTGTGTGGCGTGGGCAGATCTCCGCGAGTGTCTTAAACTTTCATGCTGCAGTATTACTGGTGAACAAGGTAGGGGATCATGCCGTGCTCGCTTCTTAGACGAAGCGGCAGGGTCGAACAGAGTCAGTGTGTAGGAAAAAAAAAAAAACCGGCAAAGGAGAAAAAAGAACCCTGTATGATTGTGGCGCAATAGTCGATGCAATTGTTGAGCACTCCATACGTGCACAGAACCGACTGTCACCAACGTCAAAAGACATCAAACTCAAGCCAAGTCACCATCCGCAAAATCGCTGTCACTTGTACCACAGGCAGCGTCCTCCGCGTCGTCGTTCGACTCGCCAGCGGTAGCAGTATGCGGCCGCGGCGTCATAAAAGGGCCCGGACCCGAGACGGCGTTCCTGGCCGCCGTGAAGCGGGCCAGATTGGTCTGCAGCGAGTTCCAGCATCTCTCCTTTTCCCGCTTGACCATGCCGATACCGGCCGAGGCCGCAGCGCGGCGGATAACGGCCGCGCTTGCGGCCGCGGCTGGTAATGCGCCGCGGCGACGCCTCGACGCCGCCACTGGGAAAAGATGCAGACATAGACAATGCGGCCGCACTCGCTGCCGCGCAAGGCGCCTTCGAGCCGACCGTGCGGCCTGCGGCCGGCGCCAGAGTGGCCACTTTGCGGCAATTAACAGCCGCGACGCCGTGAGTAGCGGGCGCTTCGCCAGACCCGGGAGACGCTGCTACACCGCCACTTGGGGAAACTGCGGATGCTGGCGATGGGGCCGCACTTGGAGCCCGACCTGCGGCCGCACCCGCCGCCGCCTCAGCGGCCGCGGTAGCGGCCGCAGAGCTGCACGACATGGACGGCGCCGTTGATATCGAGCGAGACGCGAGCCGTGACTCCGCTGCCTTGGCCTTGATCAGTCTTGCGTTAAGGAGCAGAAGCGGCCGCTTCATCTCGTTCTTGCGCCACTGCTCCGCCTCACCCGTCTCACGTACGTCCTCGGCCTTCAAAAATTCGATGTCAGCGCGGTCGATATCTGTTTCAGACAAGGACTAGTGGGCGGCCGCCGTCGTGGCGGCCTCTCTTCAGATAGCAATGTTAGTCGAGGCCGCCGCTTTGGCGGTCTTCGTACCGATAGGCTGCTCTCAAAAGAGGCCGCGCAGCCTGCTCACCGGGGAGCTCGAGTCGTCGTCCGAAATGTCCTCGAATCCTCCGTCTGGCACAGCACGGCGGCCGCGAGCGGCGGCCGCCATCGCGGCCGCCCCGGGCCCGCTGAACTTGTTTAACCTGCGCATGACCCTCCAACACTTGACCCAATGGCTCAACTCTTGCCGCCTTTCTTCATTACCAACACAGACGCGTCCTCGTCATTGTCGTCCACCTGCACGAGCTCATAAAAGTTCTCGACGTCAAAGTGCGCGTTGGCCATGCGTAACAGGTCCTCGTCGGTCAAATTGCCCGTCATCAAGCGACGCCCGACGCCCACCATAGAGAATGAAATGCGTTGAACGCTCTTAAAAACTGCATAGCGCAGTTCATGGTCGCGGCGGTGTCTGTGCGCGCCCCTCATACAGGGCCCATAGGGCAATGGGACTGACACCCGTTGACAATTGCAGCGGCAAAGGCACCCCGGCAACCGCTGCACCGCGGCCACCTGGAGTGCAGCACCCTCCGAGTGCTCCGCGCCTGCCCGCTTCGCGACCTCGGACTGCATGCCTGGCATCGGCGCCAAGGGTAGCATCTGCGACGCCGCCTCCACCGCAGCAGTTGACGCCGATTGGTCCGCCGCTTGCACGTCCACGTCCGCGGCCTCGCCCAAGCACTGTTGACTTCCCGCGACGGGGTTCTCACCGCGGCCAGCGACGCTTCTGCTTTGAGGGGCCTCGACATCTCCGTCAGCGCTTCGGTCTGCCGCCGTGGCGGCGGCGTCGGGGGCCGCACGATCGGCGGCCCCGCCGGCCGCGGCCGAGGAGGCGGTACGCGACCTTGTATCACCTGCGGCCGCCTTTGCCGCCGCGGCTCCCACCAAGTGCTCTTCTTCAGGGAGTCCGGACTGCCATTCCGCAGCAGCTTTTGCACCGTCCGGTCCCCGTTATGCGCTCTGCGGGCAAGCCCCTGCAGCTCCCACAGTTCCCCTGCGGCCACCGGTGGCGGCTGCGCCGGGGGCGGCCGCCAGGAGGACCGAGATGTGCCACGACGAACGGAGCTCCCCGGACCCGAATGTGACGGCCGGAACTGGTGAGGGGTTGCGCTTGCCCGATTTGGGCTCGCCGGTGGCTGCGAGCCTCGTGACGGCTGAAATGTGCGAGTAGGGCTCGGCAGCGACGCGGGCGTCGGCCACCGATGAGGGGGACGCAGTCCTTGACGAAGCGGGCTTGGCGGTCTCTGTGGCGGCGGCCGCCAGTCGGAAGAGTGAGGGCCTTGACGGCGCGGGCTCGGCGGCCGACACGGGGCCGGCCGGCAATCGGGGGGACGCAGGCCTTAATAGGGCGGGCTTGGCGGCCGACAAGGTCCTGGCGGCCGCTCGGGGGAATGGAGGGCTTGAGGAAGCGGGCTCGGGGGCCGCTGCAGCGGCGGCCGCCAGTCGGAAGGGCACTGGCCTTGGCGGGGCAGGCTTGGCGGCCGGCACGGTCCCGGCCTTTTGTCCGGGGGACCCGGGCGTTGACGGGATCGGATGGGCGGCGGCGTCGGCGGGGGCCGTCACGCGGGGGGACGCGCGTACTGACGAAGCGGGCTTGGCTGTCGTGACGGCAGTGGGGTGGCTTCTTGGCCCCAGACGCTCGTGGTGGAGCCTCTGAGATGGGCCGAGAGCGCGCCGCCCACAAACACGGACAGGAGGGCGCTCACAGAACGTGATCGTCACCGAAGCCCAGCGTGCGTCGGCACAACCGGCAGAACTGCTGCAGACCGCACCGGCGCTTCGGTTTTGATATTGGACGCAGCGCGGATAGAACCACGCTGCCGCAACGGACGGTCCTCGCACAGTCCGGCACCTCGTGGGCAGCGAGCGAAAGGCGGCCGCTTGTGCACAGAGCGGCCGCCAAAAAGGTGAGGCAGCCCGCCTTCCGCCGCACCCTCCCTCGAGAACTGTCGTGTACCAGCGGCGGGAACAGAGAAAGACGGCCGTCAAGAGCAGCGCGAACGCGCACACGGTGCCGCTGCGGCAGTCAACGACAGTGGCGGCAGCAAAAAAGCGCACGAACACGCATGTCGGCTCTTCCGTGATACAACGCGGTCTTCAATGGAAAGGGCGACCGCTACAAAGCACGCGCGCACGACGTCTCCTGTCCCGCGCTGCAACGGCGGCCGCTGGCAACGCGTGCGTCTGCACGTACGCACGCGTTTGCACACGGCTCTTTTCTCGGCGCCGAACGGGTCACGGCGCCGGGGCCGGTGCCCCCGGCGCTGCGACCCCGCCCACAAATGGTCCACAAACAGAGTCTTTCCCCAACGCAGCCGCTCATCCCAGACGATCCCGCGGCGCCCTCCCCCTACCACTGCGTATACGATCACAAAGCGGCCTTCACGTTTCCACCAAGAACGTTCTCGACGGTGTTGCAGGTGGCACGACCTCGCAGTACGCCCCCAAAACAGGCGGCCGCCCCCGATCTCCGCCTCGCTTGGTGGGAATCGAACGGTCGCCTTTTTTGCCTGTCACGCTCGGGGCTAAGCAGGCCACGCCGAGCGTGACGCTGCGCTCTACGCGTGGCCTGCCGGAATTGCGGGCCTCGATCAACCGCCACAGTGCTCCCTGCGCCACATGTGGCGCCCGGTTGACCGTTCACGGTGGACGGCCATTCGGGGGTGTGGCCGGGGAGCTGCACAGGGAGAGCGCGTCTGACTAATGAGCATGCGATTCGCTGACACAAAAATCGGAGGGGACCGCACGATTCTGCCGCTCCGCAAGGGACAAGATCGTACGTGGCCCCTGCCGCGTCTCGGCAAACTCGCAGGCCGGGCCGCCCGACCGCCGCAGGCGGCCACGTGGAAGCCCGCCCTGCATCACGGTGACCGGCAGACACCACGCGGTCGCCTCACAGCACGCCTATTTAAGAGCCAATGTACCTGCTCTTCTGGGTATTCAAGAGTATTGTCGGTCCCAGTTGGTCATCGCTTCAAATGCGACAGACCATTAGTCGCCCTCGCCGTTGTCAGCAATCACAGATATCATTCAAAAAAGGCACATTTGTTTCATGCCGACATTCAACGCGTAGAGCCTCCACTGCTCAGGTTGGCAATCAGGAGCCGGTACAGACGAGGTGCTTCTGATCGTATGATGCAAAACTGGGATGGTATTGAATCCCTCACGGAACACGCAAAAAGTCCCTAACGGCATCTTACGCACGCGGGAAGGAAATGGGCGGAGCATTATCCACGACGCTGCGCTTCTATCGACTGGCGATGGGACATAACTCCGGCTCGATAAACGCGTACCGACTGTTTTTTGGCGCATCTGATAGGTCTCGATGAGAACAACTTATGGGTGCTGTCAAGGTAATGCCAAATTGTCTCAAGTGCAGCCGGTCGGTGTTTTTGTGTAAGAGCGGCACACGAAAGCACGTGGCCACCAGAGTGCCGGAGGTGCTAGGACTAGTTTTTTGCCGGTAGAAACAGGCTCAGGGGCCCCTCGGTCCCCTGTCTTGCATAGGGGCAGCTTCTGAGTGCGTGACCTGAAGCGTCCGTGCAGATCCAATGTGCGCTTGAAGCTAAACGCTGCCATTCATCGGATGGCAATCGGAAATATCACCGGCTATATAATTGTGTTCAAACTGTTCTTTGGCGCATCTGATAGGTCACGCTGAGAGGAACGGCGGGGAGTTGTCTAATTTTAATGACCGTTTTTCCTACTCCTTCCCCGCAGTTGGCTTGAGGAAATGGCGCTGGCAGTCAACGCATTGGTACGCCGATATCCTGCCGCGAAACGCCTGCACGATATCTGTTATCGTTGCCCTATGTTTGTCACGAGAATGTGAACCATACATGGGAACGGTACCGGATAGCCAGTGGAGCCGGGCCGCGAATAGAGGCAGGGGGAAGAGGAGGTGAGCCTGTTTATCTCATAATATCTGCAGCGTGCCAATGTGTGTCTCATCTCGGCTCCTTGCCCCCCCGCTCCCCCCTCAATTAGTATCTTCAACGGGCACATATCGACTGAACTAACGTCCGGTCGTCATCGTCATCCACCATGTTGAGCCCCACAACAGGAAGACAGCAACTGCACAGCGACTGCAATGCCACCTGTGAAAGCGCCTGAAAGCGACAGGCGCAGAAAAGCGCGGGAAAGACGGGATCCGCCGTGGTTCACGATACGCCGTCCGCGGATCATCCTGGGTTATGAACCAAGTACTAGTCTCACAGAGGCTGTGAAGATCTAGAAACTTGGAACGCGTCCTAGAAATTTGGAACGCGTCCCAATCGCTCTCGACCAGTGGATCTTTAGCACGTTGCAGCTTGGCTTTCAACTGGCCTGTGTAAGGCTCAGACCGAGAAGAGCAGCCTTAACTAGGCGTGACTGGCGCTTCAGAATGCTGCAGTCTCGGTCGAGGTGAAAGCGCCACCAGATTACACGCACGATGTACGCCTGCCCGCTGGAATGAACCAATAAGAGACCTACATGTCACTGCAGTCGGTCGCGAGATGCAACCGTGCGGCGAGATGATGTCGGATATGGCCAACGTGTCTCCGACATTTGTGCGTTTGACGTCTTCGTGTCTACTCGATCGCAAAAGTTTGCGGCCTATTTCGCTGCGTGTCTCACTTGACCGTGTTATTTTCTGACGATTGGGGCCCAGATGAACGTGATCGCGAGGTCGATCGATAGTATGTTTTGCATGAATTCTAGCATTGGACTGTCAAAATGTGGACATCTTACGGGGAAGCCGTTTGCAGCCTCCAGTTCGCAGGTCATCAATGAAGCAACGTCACCTCCTCCGTTTCCTATACACTGCGATCTGCCGACATAAAAAAACAATTACTCTGGATCCGAGCGGAGCAGGCTCTCAGAGCCTGCGCATATCGCTGCCCAAACACTTTTGGCCACTCACAGGCGCACACGATTCGCCCATAAACAGTTGGCAGATGGTTCGCATTCGACGTTTCGGGCATGCTCTTACTGACGCCACGTTAGGCAGCGAAGATGCCGTTACGATGCCCCAAGTAGCACCCTCAGTATTCGCAAGGTGGCTCAAGTGGCACCTACACAATGCTCTTATATGTCATTTTCTGTGTCAAGACTGGGTTCTTGTCCCCAACAAAGATGCACAGCCGCAACCTGCTGAATCAAGTTGACCTCCGTAAAAACATTCTCTTGGCGACGTTTTGCTGACGCCGTTTTGAGTAGGGCCTATCCGGGCGCGCGACGTCCAAATGACGTCCTGGTGACGCCCTAAACGACTCCCTTAATGACGGCCCGGGCGTTCTGATAAACCCTCACGAGACACCTGTCACCCCACCCTGCCATTGGCACACGTTTTTAGCGAAGAGGGTATCTTTGGTCATCGTTCTTGCTATCCTGTGCAGATGTGGCGAAGGCTATGGCTCAATATCGCTATATACGGCGAAATGGCGCACCAATAGAGATGCCTTTCGCCATCCGCCGTCGCAGAATTGCAAAATGGCGCACCGATAGACTTGGTCTGAAGGGGGTAGGAGCACAATGCCGCTTTTTCCTCCCGACACTTGTGGAGCAGCTTCGTGGGACGAGCACACATTTCTGTGGCTGCACCCACAAGAGCACCTACTGTCAGGCATGGCACCAATGAAATGCATGCACTAAATTGAATCGGTTTAATACATGTTCAATCGACATTTATATGACAGATTGCAGTGTGTTTTCGTTCTAAGAGATTCGATTACAAGAGAATTTAGGTCTCGAGTCTTCCGTTCCGGACCATGTAGGCCACTTTCTATTTCTTTTGAGCTGAATGAGATGTCTCTTACAACGAAAACGCACAGTCATCAGTTGCCGTTCTTTTTATTTTTATGTGTTTTTAATCTGAATGCTAGTGTCCATTCTACTGACCGCCTCATTTGAGCCTCTCAGGCTCATTTGAGCCTATTTTTGATGCCTCTCTGTGACCAGGCTCCGGCCTCGGCTGCTCTTTCTGAGAATAGATCTGGACTCAGCGCAGTCCACTTGCCTATGGGCCAACTCGGCGGCTGTGTACGATGAAAACTCGAAGAGGGTGCCCCAGACACCCCAAAAGGGCCGCGTTTCCAGGCAATATGAGAGGCAGCCTCATTTGAACATCATCTGAGGCTCATTTGAGCCACGGGAGCAGTAGAATGGACACTAGAGGGCTTTTGCCTCGGGTCTCGGCCGCTGTCTGTGGTGCGACACGCGTATTGGTGGCTGACGGTGCGGAGGTGGGGTGGTCACAACGGTGGAGAGTGGCAGCGGAGGGCGGCGTCAGCTACAGTAGCGGCTCCCTCTCACCCTCACCTCGCACTGGAAGCCCCGCCCCCGACCAAATCCGATCTCCCCGAGATCTGGACAGATCATTTCCTTGTTGGCCCGGATCGGGATATTTTGGGACGGCCCCCGGGGGTGTGCTGTCCCTAGCGGAGGGGCCACGCCCCTTCCAAGTGGAGGACCCCCGACCGCCACAAACACAAAGCAAGGGGGGGGGAGACGACCCAAAACGATTGAAGCATCACCGGAAGGGAGTACATGGGGGGGGAAGGGGTGTTAGCAGGAAACGCAGAGAGACACACAGAGTGCGAAAGCGGTGTGTGGAGGTAAAGCTACGGTAAGAATGCGACCCAGCTAGAAAACTGGTATCTATTACCAACAAATTGGAAGATAGAGCCAACATAATGAGCAGAGTGTGTCCGGGCCGGTGGCGGTGGGGGGGCGGGGGTGGGGGGGATGCAAAACAGGGGTCCATGAGGCTGGAAAAGAGAACACGGAGTTCTGTAAAGTAGCGTTGTGCAACACGCATCTCTTTTAAAAGCGTGCGGTCGTGACGCGTTAAGACACGCCCGAGACACGCCCTAAAACACAAAGCAGGACCAACACGCCCAAAAGTAACACCCGTAAAGACTCCAAGTAACACCTACCAATGTTCTGCCGAAACTGCTCCATACGATACACAATCTTACCACGTCGTCTCAAATGCATCCTTGAGCAGCACGTTGATCCGACGGAAACCGCAGCCGACGCCTGCCGCGCTCGACGCTTCACCCACCGCAGTTGCGACACCCTCCGTGCCGACGCTCCGCGCCACGTAGGCATCGCAAATGCTCACAGGATCAGGCTCTCGGAATCGAGGCGGCTGGGTGGCGCCGTTGACCTCCGACGCTTCTTCGTTCGCTGTCGCCCCTCCCCGCTCACCATTTGCGTGGAATACCTCTTCCAATTCTTGCGGTAAGCTTATGGCGTGCGATGCCTCATGTCCTGATAAGGCGCGTCGAGGCGCTTCTCAGAAAAGATGACGGACAAAAGAAGGCTGCCTGCGGCACGGCTGGCGAGGAGGATGGGACGTGAGAGGAGGATGCGGAGGGCCATGAGGAAGGGGAGCAAGACAGGGACAGCTTGAAAAAGGACCCTTAGGACAAAGCTGAGCGCGGGGCGGGCGGCGACACGGCGGCGGGCAAGAACAAAGAGTGGCAAAGCGACGCGAAGGACGACCACGTGGCGCTCGCCGCCGACGTCGCTGTGGTGTTTTGAGAAGAAAACACCCCGGCCGAGACACTGAACCCCGTTCAGTGTACGTGGGACGCCAACGCACCATTGCGCATTCACGCCGACGTCCTCGTTGAGCCGGCACTGTTGGAAACGGGCGGCGCGCGAGCAGCCGCCCGCCTCTGCGACCTCATGCTCTCAACAGAACTCCACATTCCCTCGTCGGCAGCTTCCAACGTCAAGCTTGCTGTCTTCGTGCGGGCACTGGTCGTCGACTTGTCCACCGTGTGGGCACCCGGCGACCAGTTGGGCGCAGTAATGGGGCACATTAAGACGCTGTCTGCCGAGAACGTTTCGTTGCTTGACGTGGCGGGCACCCTCAGCCGAGCTGACGTGACGAAGCAGCGATTGCTTTGTGGCGCCGTTGCCTGTCTCGGGCCCGCCTTTTGCCTCTCTCCGCGCGTGCCGGAGCTGTTCGTCGGCGTTCTCACTGCCAAAAAGGAACCTGCAAGGCTTACGACAGGCACGTCGCCAACGCGAAAAACTACGCCGACGACGAACCCAATGCGGCGGGTGATCGCGGCGCGCGCGACGAGAGCGGCGACGGAACTGACAACGAAATGGGCGTTGACGGCGCCAGACCCAATAACGACAGCAACGGTGGCACAGACGACAAGGGCGTAGGCGGCACCAAGGGCGACAAGCGCCGCGGCGGGGGCAGGCCCAGCTCCTTCATGGAGATGTCATTGGCCCACCTGAGCCACACCTTCACGCCGCAGAAGTAAACGGAGACGTTGCTGATGGGGGAGGCCACCAAGGCCGGGTACCGCGCCGTGTACTACGAGCTGGGGGACAAAGGAAGCGATTACCTGAGAGCGAGCGTCTGGGCGCCGGGCCTGCCGTGCCATCGTGTCATGCCGTGATATGTGGAGGCAGCGAGCGCACAGACAGACGCGCCCGACTGCCAATACGATATGGGCAAGAAAAACAGACGAACGGCGGGCACGGTTGGCGTGAACTGCAACTGTGCTCCCTTCACGTTCGTTGAGGTGCTCGTGCTAGAAGGCTTGGAGGGGCAGCGCATGCCGATTGAGCTCATCGTGTATCGGGTTGCGTCACTACGTGATGACATCGTGTCTGCTTTGTGCAGGGGCAAGCCTCAAGACGGCCTCGATGCGGCTGCCGTACGTCGCAAAGCGGGAGGCCATGCGCGTCCACCGGTTTCACTCGCGCAAGAACTACAAAGACAGCACCAAGGAAATGTGCCCTGACTCGTACGTGGCAATTGACTGGGCCAACAGCTCCTCGTCCGAGGAGAAAAACGCGCTGGCGCGGCGGCAGCAGCACCATCTCTGGCAGATCAACCAGAAACACTTCCTCCTCTTCAGCGTTTACCAGCTGGCGCTCTGGAACGTCAACGCACTGAACCGAGACAACTTGGACGAGCGCACGATGCGCAAGTGGCCACCAGGGCCTTTCAGAATCCGGGGTTTTCAGCAGAATCTGGGATATATCCAGATATACAGTCTTTCTCCAGAAAATCCCGCAGTCCCAGAAGCTAACATGTGCAGGCAACACTTCTCACTCGAACAAAGTGGCCAATTTTCGACCGGAACCTGGTGACAATCTGCCCATTTTCCTGAG
>Ga0114957_1002593_pt1 | contig 17071 bp, 11 predicted proteins | sample BantaG_FD_87175 | JGI IMG/M metagenome (GOLD analysis project Ga0114957, IMG submission 87175) | Marine algal microbial communities from Bantry Bay, Ireland - BantryBay_4 metaG | ecosystem: Host-associated > Algae > Red algae > Unclassified | place: Bantry Bay, Ireland | collected 2014-11-21 | reverse complement strand
TTTGTTCCTATTTTTCACTTTGAAATCAGTCATTTATCCAGATAAACTCGTGCTTTCAAAGCAAAAACTAGAAACAAAATAATCTACTCAAGAGTGTAAATTTATTAATGCACTTTACCTTATGAATTCAATACTAAAAAGAAAATTAAGTACAACCAAAGTACTCCTACAAAATGCCAGTAAGTTACTGTCAAATCTAATCGGTGAATTCTTTGAGGTGTTACAAAATTTTTCAAAGAAAATGCATGAAATAATGCTGCTACCAAAGCGACTAATCCGCCTAAAACATGTGCAGCGTGCACTCCCGAAATTACATATACAAATGAGCCTGCTGGATTTCCTGTCATAAAAATTCCATTGCTAGTCATATCCATCCATGCCTCATATTGTAATACAACAAATGCAATTCCCATCAATGAACCTGCTACTAGTAAAGTTTTGTATTTGGAAAAATCGCCATTTCGAAAAGCAACTTTTGAAAAATGTAAAACCAAACTGGTTACTACGATCAAGCCTGCATTCCAAAAAAACAAATTGGGTAAATCAAACTCTAACCAATTCCCCGCAGCTCGTCGAACGACAAACGCACTCGTAAAACCAACAAACATCATCACAATACTTGCACATGCTATAAAAAGCGCAAATTTCTGTGGATGAATTTTGTTTTTCGTTTGTGTTTTTGGTCTGTTATCGAAAATAGTCGCATTCATAATTTTCTATTTTTTATAAATAAGTTCATGTTCACAATTATTCATAGTTATTTTGGATTCCTTTTTCATCATATTTCATAAAAAATCCTCGATGTAACACAGGCTATATCTACGTTTTTTTATTTTATCTGATAAAAAAATAAGTTCAAAATAACTTATGAATAATTGTGAACATGAACTTAACTTTTTTAAAGGCCTTTAATTTTTTCCTATTCATAAGGTGACTCGAAGTCTAATGTTGTCAACTTAACGAATTTTTGTTTTAGATTGCCCGGGAATTAAATTCCCTACTCTCCATTTTTAGGAAGAAAACAGAGGATTTAATCCTCGGCATTATTTCCAACAAACGCTTAAGTTGACAACATTAGACTCGAAGTCGCCTTGCGAGTAATAAAACTATACCTTATCAATCACCAATGCAATTAATGCAATTGGCAGATAAACAAAAGAACTAAACATCAATTTGAGTGCTGCTTCTTTTGTACATTTTTTATATAATCTCCAACTATATCCTGCGTAAATTAATCCTAAAGTTCCTACGATAATTGCTGAAATAATTCCTGTTACTCCCATAAAGTAGGGCATCAAACTAACTGCAATCAGCATCAAGGCAAAATAGAAAGATTGTAATCCTGCGCTGTAATCTTTTTCGCCATCCTTTGATGGCAGCAATCGAAAACCTGCATTTGAATAGTCTTCGTGTCCAACCCAAGCAATTGCCCAAAAGTGTGGGAACTGCCACATAAATTGAATTCCAAAAAGAACAATAGCTAATGCAGTCAATTCTCCTTGAGCAGCTACGCAACCAATCATGGTTGGTAATGCACCTGGAATCGCTCCGATAAAAACAGCAATTGGTGAAATCCGTTTCATTGGTGTGTAGAGAAAAGAATATAAAATCAATGACAATGTTCCAAGTACCGCAGTCCAAGGATTGATATATGCCAAAAATGTGATTCCAATCATACTTGAAAATCCAGCAATCATTATTGCTTCCGAAACACTCATTCGTCCTGCTGCCAATGGTCGCCCAGCTGTTCGCTTCATCAATGGATCTGTATCTCTTTCGAGTACTTGATTCAAAGTGTTCGCTGCACCAGTTACCAAAAATCCACCCAAACAAAGTGCTATAAAAATCGTCCAATTAAAGTCTCCTTGCAAAGCAACCAAATATGCCATAGCCGCAGAAAACACCACTAACATATTCAAACGAAATTTGAATAGCATATTATAGTCTGCTGCTTTCTGTCGAAATGAACTAATTGAATTTGATTTATTTATTGCTCTTGTTCTCACTAAAGTGAAATTTAATTTTGAATACTGAATTTTGAATTTTGAATGATTATCCCGCTTGCTGTGTTTGTCAGAAATTCAGAATTATTTATTAATGATCTCCGTTATCCTTCTCACCGTCAGCTAATGGTACGATTTGAGGAATAAATTCCCTTCCGTCTTTTCCATAGTCATAAGCCCATCTTTGCACCGCTGGTATTTTACCAGGCCAGTTACCGTGTCCAGCATCGATAGGAGTTGTCCACTCTAAAGTGGTTGCTCCCCAAGGATTTCTAGTTGTTACTTTTCTCCCTTTGAAAATACTGTAAAAGAAGTTGATGATAAATAATACTTGTAATGCAAATACTACTACCGCTGCAATCGTAATAAATTTATTGATATTAGCAAAGTGAGAGAAATTCTCAAATGTATCAAATGAATAGTATCGACGAGGTACACCTGCCATTCCTAAATAATGCATTGGCCAGAATACTGCATATGCTCCAATCAATGTGCCCCAGAAGTGAATTCGACCTAAAGTTTCATTCATAAATCTAGCGTACATTTTAGGGAACCAATGATATACTCCTGCAAACATTCCGAAGAATGCTGCAACTCCCATTACAATGTGGAAGTGAGCTACTACGAAATAGGTATCGTGCATTTGAATATCAATCGCAGAGTTTCCTAAGAAAATACCTGTCAAACCTCCTGAGATAAACATCGATACAAATCCGATACTAAATAAAGAAGCTGCATTAAATCTGATGTTACCACCATATAATGTTGCAATCCAATTGAATACTTTTACCGCAGATGGTACTGCAATAATCAAAGTAAAGATGACGAAGAAGTTAGATATAAATGGATTCACACCTGACATAAACATGTGATGCGCCCATACGATAAATGATAAAAAGGCAATTGCTAAAATGGAATACACCATTGCTCGGTAACCAAAAATTGGTTTTCGTGCGTGAACAGAAAGCACTTCTGAAACAATTCCCATCGCTGGCAAAATAATAATATATACTTCAGGGTGTCCTAAAAACCAAAACAAATGTTGATATAAAATAGGACTTCCTCCTACGTGTTCTAATGCTTGTCCACCTACAAAAATTTCACTTAAAAAGAAACTCGTTTGCAAAGCTCTATCACACATCAATAAGAAAAATGCAGAAACTAATACAGGGAAAGATAAAATCCCTAATATCGCTGTAATGAAAAATGCCCAAATAGTTAAAGGCAATCTCCACATCGTCATTCCTTTCGTTCGAAGGTTTAATACAGTAGTTACATAATTGATCCCTCCTAAAAGTACAGATACTACAAAGAATACTAAACTTACAGTCCACATCGTCATTCCTGCTCCTGATCCTGCGGATGCTTGAGGTAATGCACTCAATGGTGGATAAGCAGTCCATCCTCCTGAGAAAGGCCCAGTACTTAAAAACAAAGAGGCAAACATAATTGCTCCTGCTAAAAAGAAGAACCAATAAGAAAGCATATTCAAGAGTGGCGATGCCATATCCCTTGCTCCTACTTGTAATGGAATCAATAGATTACTAAATGTTCCACTCAGCCCAGCAGTCAATACAAAGAATACGATTACGGTACCATGGATAGTTACTAATGCATAATAAAATTCTGGTGCTAAAGTTCCTACTCCATCAGCTACAGTAATCCATTTTCCTAAAACAGGTTTTAACCAAAGTAAACTTTCCTCTGGAAAACCTAATTGCATACGGAATACCAAAGACATCATTGCCCCCATAATTCCCCAAAACATTCCTGTGATTAGGAATTGTTTTGCAATCATTTTGTGATCCTGACTAAAAATGTAAGTCGTAATAAAACTTGACTGAAACTTATCATCACCATGGTGCTCATGAAAATGATCGTCATAACCATACTCCTCAATGAGTAGGTCTGTTTCAGAAATTTTAGTTGTTGTAATAGTAGCCATTATGATAAATTTTATAAGATCAAATCCAAAATAGGATTGAATTTTCGTTTTGTTATTGTGCTATAATTCTTGCCTCTGTTCTTCTATTTTTTTGACGACCTGCATCGGTATCGTTACTCTCGATAGGTTGTGCTTGTCCATATCCAACTGCTCTTAATCGATCAGCATCAATTCCTTTTTGCAATAACAAATTGTAAACTACGTTTGCTCTTGCTTCAGAAAATTTCTGATTACCTTCTTCACTTCCAATATTATCAGTATGCCCTGCTAATTCAATCATTACATTTGGATTTCTTTTTAACTCAGCAGCTAAGTGATTAACTTGGTATATTGACAAAGGAGTCAATTCACTTTTAGCAAATGCAAATTCAACTTTATCCAAAAGCATTGTTTTATCATCTGATAACAATGTACTTTCGAAAGCTGTTTTAAATTCAGCTGCCTGTGCTTTGTCTTCCACATCAAAAAGATTGTCTTTGTAAGGATCCTCATCTGTAAATCTTACTCCAGAGGTGAAGTAGTTAGACTTTTGCTGACTCAACCATTTTTCATACTCCTCTTCTGAAACTATTTCAACTAACTTTTTCATTGCGTAGTGTCCTGATCCACAAAGCTCTGCACAGTTTAAAGCAAAATTAAAAGTCTCCCAAAGTTTCATCTCAGGGTTATTAGGATCTTGTGCTTGGTACTCTGGATACTTAGCCAAGTTCTTTCTATAATCCTTTGTAGTAATTTTTGGAGTTAAATAAAAATACGTTGGAAGACCAGGAACTGCATCCATTTTCACTCTAAAGTGTGGCATAGCAAAATTATGTAAAACGTCTTTTGCCGTAATTCGTACCCTTATTTTCTTCCCTACTGGTAAAACAATTTTGTCTGCAACTATGTCATCCAAGTTTTTATCATCAGTCCAATCTTGCCCAAGACTATTTAATCCAGTAATCATTTTATAATTTTTGCTCCCTATTTTTCCATCTTGACCTGGATAACGTATTGTCCAAGAAAATTGATGAGCGGTAGCTTCGATTTCAATATCTTCATCTCCATCGTCCCCCATTACTTCATTCCATGCCATCAAACCATTAACTACTAAGAAACACATTACAATAGCTGGAATTGCTGTCCAAACTAATTCAAGTTTGGTATCATGAGGCATGAATAGAGCTTTTCGACCTCTTCTTCCACGGTATTTCCAAGCATACCAAAACAAAGCAATATGAGTTAATACAAAAACTATATAAGTAAAAGCTAAGGTTATATTGAACATTCCATCTATAGAATCTCCATGAATAGAGGCAGACGCATGTGGCCCATATCCTAACATCCAGTTTTTATAATATAATGTTGTTGCAAGACTAAGAACTAAAAAGAGAACGAGGAAGATCATTCCAAGTAATCCTTGCCGAGTATTTAAATCCTCTTGGGCATCAGCTTCTCCTCTAATTGAGGTAGCAAGTTCTGTTACTTTTCCTAACTGTACTAAAACGACAGCGGTCAAAACGATACATAGAAAAATAATTAAAAATGTCATATCTTAAATTCTGTTTATTTCTCTTCTAACAATATAGTTTGAATTCTTGTTTTCAAAAACTAACATTTATTAGTTTTTTTTTATAAAAATTAAACTGATTTTATAAAAATTTATATTACGTGATGCGTTACACTCTCTCCAATGTATGGATCATTAGTCGGTGCTAATGCTGCTTCACTTAATTTAGAAAAAGTGAAATAGATGAACATCGCCGTGAATCCTAAAAACGTTCCTAATTCCAATAGTCCTGGTAAAGCATAACCTGTAACTGAACCTAGTGCAGTTGCGGCATCATTACTTCCTGCAATATTAATTAATGCACCTGGCTTAATTAGATAAAACATATCAAACCAATGTCCGAAGAATGTAATTGCTGCTACTAAACCGATTGTACCAAATTTTCTTTTTGAAGAATTTCTAATCAAAATCAAAAATGGTAAAACGAAGTTTAAGACCAAGTTGCCATAGAATAAAATTGGATATTGATCTCTTCTCGTCAAAAAGTAAATTGTTTCCTCACCATTGTTTGAATACCAAATCAACATGTATTGAGAGAACCAGGTATAAGTCCAAAATACAGAAAACCCAAATAAGTATTTTCCAATATCATGCATATGGTTTTCAGTTACGTACACAAAGTATCCTCGTGATTTCAAATAAATCAACATCAATACAGTCATAGAAAGTAACCCAACAAAGAAACTTGCGGTTACATTCCAAGCATACATCGTTGAGTACCAATGTGCATCTATAGACATCATCCATTGCCAAATCAAAATAGCACTTGTGAATGCTCCCCAAGGAAGGAAAGCTGCCATCCAGCCTCTCATTTTATTGTGGTAAGAATAATCTCCTTTTTCACCATTATCTTCCGCTACTGAAAGTGACCGAATTCTCATCGTAATAAAAACATAAACTCCTACACAAATAATAGTAGCAAATGTGTACCAGTATTTATTTAAAAAAGGTGCTTTTCCAGCAATGATCTCATCATAGTGAGGATCAGTAGGATCAGTTATACCATGCGCATTCCAATGATACAGATGATGCCAATGCATCCAAACTCCTGCTATCAAAACGAGCATCATCACTAAACCAATTCCCATCCATAATGCATATGCTTCCCACAATCTTTTCATTCCTGTAAACCATCCACCATAGGCAGTAATAAATGCACAGTAACCAAACATTGCTGTAAATGACATTCCTAAAAAGAAAACTGCATTTTGCAAAAAATTACTCCAAAATCGCATGTGGTGAGTAGATACCGTTTCTTCATGGCCATGATTCATGACAACCATCGTAGCTGGTTCTACAAAATATGTAGCAGCTAAACAGATTGCACCTAATGCCATAAAAAACATCAACACCATCTTTTCTCTGCCTGTAAACGTAAATTGATTCATCTCTGAATATTATTATTTTATGATTTTAATTTTATTCCTTTTTTCACTAAAAAAACTTAGTGGTCGTGGTCTCCGTGACCACCTTCTTCTGAGTGACCTTCATCGCCATGTCCATGTTCTCCGCTAGCATCATGTCCTTCTTCCCCTTCATGATTTCCATGTTCATCATTATCATGACCATGTCCATCTTCAGAGTGAGTTTCTTCTACATGATCCATTGCTATTTTTGGAAGTCCACCTGGAGTGGCTGAACTATTCAAAGTATTTCTCAAATGAGAATATTGTGTTCCATTTTCTTTTGCTTGAAGAGATCGAATGTAGTGAATAACATTCCATCTTTCTTCATAAGAAATCTTATCAGCGTAACCTCCCATTACATTTTTTCCATACATCAAAGCATGATAAAAACGTCCATTTGAAGCAGCGGTAAATTCTTCATTAATTAAGTTAGCAGGTTGTGCAGGATAAACACCTCCATCATCTCTCACCAAATATCCATTTCCATCTGCTTTGTCACCATGGCAAGTCGCACAAAAAATATTATACATTGCTTTTCCATTTTTTAAAGCTGCTTCTGTAATTGGATATGGATTATTAATGATTTCAGCCATTGCTCTTTTTCGTTCTTCTTCCGTGTCTTCATAATAATATGGTACACTTCCATTTGGATTCACATTGACACCTCGGTCAGCTGCACCAGCAGGTTGTGATCCCCCAGCGTAACCTCTTGGAATAGTTCCTGTGATTGGTTTTCTTGGAGAAGAAAGTTCTAATAAAGTTTTTCCACTACCATTATTTACACTTGCTTCTTCCCAAGTATTGTAATAATAATCCGTTAAAACATTTGCTTCGTAAGCAATTGAGTGAGCCATGTCTGGCATATATTCACTTCCTGCCACCTCTTGGTCTGAGGAACACGAGCTAGCAAAAATTGCTACAGCGAAAATGAGAATGTAAATGTTCTGTTTTAAATTCATTTTTTATCGATTAAAAATCCTTTTTAAAAACAAGTTCTGCCATCAAAGCATTTTGATTTTAGTTTAGATTTTGACCTGCCGGCAGGCAGATTTTAATTCTTAAATGGTTTTAATGTTCGTTTCTTCTGCGCCTGATTTAGTTAAAAATCCTTTTAATGATTCGATTTCATCTTTGGAAGAATTGGAAACATTAAATGCCAAACAAAATTTATCATCAGTAATTCGATCATCCAAAGTTGGATTGTCTGCACCTGGTCCCATTCCACAAACGGTGTAATAGGTAACCACCATTCCTACACATGAAAACAAAACGGTCAACTCAAATGTAATCGGAATAAATGCTGGAACTGACCAATATGGTTTACCTCCAAAAATGATGGGCCAATCTCGAGTGAATACCCAAGACATAAATAAGAATGCAGTCAAAGTTCCCAATGCACCATATACAAATCCTGCAATGTGCAATCGACTCTCTGACAATCCCATCACTTCATCCAATCCGTGAACTGGAAATGGAGTGAATACATCGTGAATATCCAAATGATCTTTTTGTGCTTTGGTAATTGCATCCATCAACACATCTTCATCATTATACAATCCATATAAAACGTCTTTATGTCCTTCCATTTTTATGAAAATTTTTAAACTAAATCTTTATGTAAAAGCCTTGTTATTTTTTTATAAAAATTGAACTTGGCTTGTTTTTCAAAATAAAATCAAATGCGAACTTCAAATTAGTGATGTCCGTGATCATCATGCGCATGTGCATGATCTGCTTCTTTAGCTGCTTCTTTGTAGTCAACTACTTTTCGATTAGTTAAACCGGTATATTGACTTCCAGAAGTTTTCAAAATGCTTTTCACCTCTGCAATCGCAACTACTGGAGCTACTCTTGTAAATAATAAGTATAGTGTAAAGAATAATCCAAATGTTCCAATATAAATACCGATCTCAACCCAAGTAGGAACATAGTAACTCCAACTTGATGGTAAATAATCTCGAGCCAATGTGGTAACGATAATTACAAATCTCTCAAACCACATTCCGATATTGATAAAGATTGACATAAAGAATGTCAACGTAATATTTCTTCTATATTTTTCTACCCAAAAAATTTGCGGTACTAAAACATTACATCCCATCATACCTACATAAGACCAAAAGTAAATCCCCGTTGCTCTATTGTAGAATGCAAATTGCTCGTATGGATATTGAGAATACCATGAAATAAAAAGCTCTGTCAAATAAGCAACTCCTACCATAGTGGCAGTCAACACGATTACCTTATTCATTGATTCTATGTGCTGCAACGTAATATAATCTTCCAGTTTTAGTACTTTTCTAGTAATAATCATCAAGGTTAATACCATGGCAAAACCTGAGAAAATCGCACCTGCTACAAAGTATGGAGGAAAAATAGTCGTATGCCATCCAGGAATAACTGAAGTGGCGAAATCAAAAGATACAATCGTATGTACAGAAAGTACTAATGGTGTTGCGATACCAGCTAAGATCAAAGACAATGATTCAAATCGTTGCCAATGTTTTGCAGAACCAGTCCAACCAAAAGCAACGAAGCTGTAAATTTTTCTTCTTAATCCTTTTGATCGATCTCTTAATGTGGCTAAATCAGGAACTAAACCTGTGTACCAAAATAATAACGACACGGTGAAATATGTTGAAATTGCAAATACATCCCAAAGTAAGGGTGAGTTAAAGTTTACCCATAGAGGGCCCCGAGTATTTGGGTATGGAAAAATAAAAAATCCTAACCACAAACGTCCCATGTGTATCAATGGGAAAAGGCCTGCACACATTACGGCAAAAATAGTCATCGCCTCTGCTGCACGGTTTACTCCCGTTCTCCATTTTTGACGAAAAAGTAAAAGGATGGCAGAAATCAACGTTCCTGCGTGACCAATTCCAATCCACCAAACGAAGTTAGTAATATCCCAACCCCAACCAATGGTTCTATTCAAATTCCAAGTTCCAATTCCCATCCAGATGGTCCAAAGGATGCAGAATACACCAAATCCAAGAACGGTTATCGACAAGATAAATGCGAGAACCCAAGCTGTACTTGGAACTTTCTCAGACGGTGCACAAATATCCTCCGTAATCTGGTGGTAGGTTTTGTCCCCCGTGATGAGAGTGTGTCTTAATGGAGAAATAATTGGATGATGACTCATATTCTTATTTTTACTATTGTCTTTTTTAGATTGATATTTTCTTGAACTCCAGAATAGCGGTGTTAGCGCTTTGAGCGCTAACACCGCTCTCAGGTTTCCAACTATTTAGCTTAATGATCCTTCTTTATTGATAATTTTAGCAGCGTAATCAACTGATGATCTAGTGTTGATTTCTTCTAAAACTTTATAATTTAATGCCGAAGCCATTGTTTTGCTAATCTTACTTTTTGGATCATTGATGTCTCCGAAAGTAATTGCGCCAGTTGGACAAGAAGTTTGACAAGCTGTTTTCACTTCGTTGTCTCTCAATCTTCTTCCTTCACTTTTCGCAGTTAATTTACCTTCTTGGATTCGTTGTACACAGAAAGAACATTTTTCAATAACTCCTCTTGATCGAACAGTTACATCTGGATTCAATACCATACGAGTCAAGTTATCTGCCCCATAAGGAATTTCCTCTCCGTTAACATCATATTGATTGACTGGGAACAAATCCGCAGTTGTATAATCTAACCAGTTGAATCTTCTTACTTTATAAGGACAGTTATTTGCACAGTAACGAGTACCAATACATCTGTTATAAGTCATTTGATTCAATCCTTCTGAACTATGATTCGTCGCAGCAACTGGACAAACATTTTCACATGGAGCGTTATCACAATGTTGACACATCATTGGTTGATAAACTACATTTGGATTTTCAACATCTCCAATGAAATATCTATCAATTCTCAACCAAGCCATTTCGTGGTGACGACTCACTTCTGTTTTTCCAACAACTGGAATATTATTCTCAGACATACAAGCAATCGTACAAGCACTACATCCGATACACGCATTCATATCGACATGCATTCCCCAATGGTGACCTTGACTATATAAGTTGTCTTTGTATTCTTCGTAAGGATAAAGTGTTTGATCATTTAGGTGCTTTGCTTTTTCGTGGAATTTTTTCATTTCCTTTTCAAAAGTTGGCAACTCATTAAATTTCGCATGGAAAATTACGGAACGATTTGTAATGGCACCTTGGTAACCGTTGATACCAATTGCTTTGTCATCCACATTAATTTCGGGTGCTTCTTGTTCGAAAACTCCCATCGTGTGGTGATACTGAACACAAGCAAATTGCTCATCATATTCTAAACTATCACTCACTTCTGCATCAGCATAATATCTAGTATTTCCATTAGCATCCATGTTCAACATTGGGTAAGCATTTTCCCCAACATTTACTCCACACTCCCCTGAGATAGTTCGACCATAACCTAATGCCATAGAAACTGTTACCGCTTCTCCAATCATTGGTTGTCCGAAGTTAGTAGTCGCAGTTACTTTTTCAGTAACTCCACCAACTGTTAGATTTACTTTATCTCCTTTTCCTTTTTTAGTTGCAGTTCCAATATTTCCAAATCCTGTAAAATGATCTGCATCACTCCATGTTAATGGAACATAGAGCACATTTCCCCAAGCACATCTTGAGATTGGGTCAGGCATTTCCTGCAACCAAGGATTATCTGCATATTGACCATTTCCGATATTTACGGTTTCGAAAAATGAAACTTCGACAGCAGCAGCAGATGGTTTATTTATTTTTCCAGCAGCTTCATTTACATTGGCATTAAAAACATAAGTTCCCGCACCTTGTGTCGCAGCAAATACTCCATCGTGTACTGTTGCATCCCAAAATGCTCGGAAAGTATTATATGAATTTTGTTGAGAAAACATATTTGCTTTCCAATTTGCTTTCAAATATTCGTAGTAAGGTTGATCTGCGGTTTTATCCAAATTGATACTTGCACACCAAGTCAATAAACTTTCTTCCGATTGACGAGTTTTCATCAATGGAGCAATCGTTGGCTGAACGATGCTGTAATGACCTCGTTTTGGTTCAACATCTCCCCATGATTCTAGGAAGTGATTTGAAGGTGCAATGTATTGACATTTGGCAGCCGTTTCGTTTTTATAACCTGACATGGAAACTCGCAATCCTACTTTTTCCAAACCAGTTAAAAATGCAGCAGAATTAGGTAAATCAAAAGCTGGGTTAGCTTGATCCATAAAGAAAACTGCATCCACTCCTCCTCCATTCATATCTGCAATGCAATCTTGAATTGCTTTATCAGTTCCCTGACGTTGCAATGAAGCACCTGCGAATCCCAAAGTTGAACCATAGTTACCTAGTAAATGATTCATAGCATTTATTAAGGTTTGTTCTCCAACATTATTCGAATCAGATACTACCAAAGATTTCCCTTGGTTCGCTAATAATTCACCCGCCACTTTTGCTAGAGCAGTTTTTGCTTTGGCATTTAAACTTGGAGCAGTTACTTGTGTTCCTCCTGATTTTGCAGCTACTGCATTATATAAGTGTGCAATCGCAGATCCTTGCTCAGAAGGTCGAATCAAAACTCGATCATCTGCATTTGAACCAGTCAAAGACATCCCTGCTTCTACTTGAATGAGGCGAGACATCTTAGGATTTTTTAAATCAATTTTTCTATTCGTAGCATATTGTGCAGCATACTCTGTTGGAGAAATCCATGTTCCCAAAAAGTCTGCACCAAAACTTACAATTACTTCTGCTTTGTCAAAATGATAATTTGGAATTGCTTTGTCTCCAAAGTTAGCTTCGTTTGCTTCTAACATCGCAGAGCTAGAAACTGGATCATACATGACTACTTTTGTATTTGAATACGCATCAGTAAATTCTTGAATCGCAGTTTTTGCCGTAGGCGATAACACCGTATTGCAAACTAAACGGATATTTGAAGTTCCAGTTAATTTGCCTTTGATTGCTGTATCCAAATCTGCCCAACTGATTGATTTTTTAGTTCCCAAATCCATCGGATGTTGGAATCGATTAGAATCATACAAGCTCAATACACTCGCTTGAACTCTCGCACTTGTTCCTCCTTTGGAAACAGTTGATAAAGCATTACCTTCGATTTTGATTGGACGACCTTCTCTAGTTTTTACCAAAATAGAGCAGTAATCTCCACCTTGTACAAATGAACTTGCGTAGTAAGAAGCTACACCTGGAACAATTGCATCTGGTTTAGTTACATAAGGAATCGCTTTTTTCATAGGGATCTCACAACTAGCAGCTAACGTCGCTGCTCCTAATCCAAACCCCATATATTTCAAAAAGTCTCGTCGATTAGCTGTTGCATTTTCAGCAACATTCTCATCGGCAAGGACATCTACGATTGGTAATTCTACAAATTCAGATTTTGCAGATTGAAAAAATGCTGGATCATTTGTCATGTCCGCTGCTCCAATCCAAACTTGTGATTTATTTTGTTCTTTCATCTTATATTGATTCTAAAAAAAAAATTATCAGTTTAATTTAAAAACATTAACCATTCACTAATCATTAACTATTAATAATGGCACTTTTGACATTCGATTCCTCCAATGTCTTCTACCGTTACTCCAGTTCTTTTTCCTTCTTTCATCTCTTCATGCATATTTTTAAATGATGCATAGTACTCATTACTAAAATCTACTTTAGTTTCTCTGTGGCAGTTGACACACCATCCCATAGATAATGGAGCATATTGAGCTAGCAACTTCATTTCCTCAACTGGCCCGTGACAAGTCTGACAACTCAAGTTTCCGACAGTTACGTGTTGTGCGTGATTGAAATAAACGTGATCAGGTAAGTTATGAATTCGAGTCCAGTTGATTGGGCCTTGAATTTTATCATCCAAGCCCATTCCTTTTCCGTCTTGGTGAGTCAAAGCAGTCAGGATTCCTTGCCATTGTTCTGCTACTAATTCTTCGCCATCAGCATCTAATTTTGTCATTTTATCTTCTTCTGCCACTCCGTCATTGGCTTCTTCCATATAATTATCACCAATCCACTTAGTATATACTTTCTTAATGTCAGCTTCACTCATTTTGTCATAATCCTTTATGTAGGTATTGTCTTCAGGGTTATAACCGATAGAAGCAAAGATTTTTGTCAGCTCGGCAGTTCCATATTCCGACCCCTTTTCAATTGCTTTGTGGCAATTCATACAAGTATTCGCTGCAGGAATAACAGAGTGCTTACTTCGTCTAGCTCCGTCGTGACAATATTGACAATCAACTTTATGCAAGCCAGCATGAGTTTCGTGAGAAAACTTAATTGGTTGAGTTGGCGCGTATCCTTGAGTTCGACCTAAGTCGATGGCATTATTTACAGTTTGATAACCTCCCCATATTACAAAAGCAAAAATCAACATTCCAACTACACTAGAACCTGTAACAATCTGCCACATCGTTCGACGTGCTGGAGCAGGTAATCCTGCTTTCACCTTTTGCATATGATTTAAGTTCGAAACGATTCGAGCTAAAACCATAGAAAGGATGGCGAGGATCAATGCTAAAATTCCATACATCAAAGTATTGCTTCCGCCTCCTGTTGATGCTACATCTCCATCAGGTCCTTTTGGGTCACCTGCCTTCGGAGGATAAACACCATAATCTGTAACTGCATTGATATAACCTAAAATGTTATCAATTTCAGTATCTGTTAAACTAGGGAAAGCAGTCATTACACTTCCACCATACTCTTGGTACAAATTATTTGCATATTCATCACCCGTAGCTAAGAAAGCTTGAGAATTTCTAATCCATTGATATAATCTTCCTTTATCATTCTCCCATCGCTCTTCAACCCCAGCCAAAGCAGGACCAGTCATTTTAGCTTTCATGTTCTTAGCATGGCAACTTCCACAATTATTTTTGAAGAGTTGCATTCCTTGATCTAACTCTGGAGTTCGTTCTCCTTGAGCAAAAACAAGATTCAAGGCAAAAAAGAAAAGGAAAATAACAGATAAACTTCTCATAATCAATGACTTATATATTCCTAAATTTACATTTTTCATAAAGATATTTTAAGCAAAATCGTTTTGTCATTCTTTTGTCAGCGCAAAAATATAATTTGTACTCATATTTACCAATATAAGTTATCCACACTTTCCTATTTAGATAGAGTCCAAATAACATTCTTGCTTTAACTTTTCTTTAACGGAATTAAAACTTTGCAAAAAAAGGGATTTTCTCCCATATTGTTAAGGTTTTAGATATGTTTTTTAAGGGTATTTTAAAATGAAATAGAAGAAAGATAGGAAAGGTAAAATGTAGAACTGAAGCTCCTACCATATTTTATTTTCCCATGAAAATGGCAGGAAGAATTGAAGAATCTTTATCACAATTTAAAAGCGAATTTTAGGCTATTTTATTTTTTCAAAAAGAAGGAAATTAACCTATTTTTTTATTGAGAAAAGTGAGAATTTATATAACTGGTTTAATATACTTTTTTCCTTCATCTTCGACCCTTCTCCTTTTTTGGCAATGTCATTGACATAGGAATTTTTGGAATATCGAACACTTAACAAGGAATATCCAATATCCAACTTTTCCCAAAATTGTTACACTTCGAAAGGTTGGATATTCAAATTCAATATTTCCTATGTCAATGACATTGTCCTTTTGAGAGAAGAAGGGTCAGGGATGAGGTTTATACAAAAAAAGCCATCCCTTCTGGAACGGCTTTTATTAGTCTCACATTTTTGATTAAAAAAAACTACTATTTACATAGTTTAATCAAAAACGATCTTGCATTTTTTTGATAGAGTTTACCGAGGACAAATTCAACATATTTACCTAAGGAATGAAAGTTAAATAACTATAGGTTTTTCGCTATTTATTTAATTCTCATTTTATAAGTAAGGGTCAAAGAATAATTTATAAGACTTTGACTTCTTATTTTGAGCGTTCCTAAACCAAACTATCCATATCTCGGATCAAAATACTTTTTCGATTAAAATAAATTAAATTTGATTTACGTAGTTCATTCAGGACGGAGGTTACTGTTTGACGAGAAGTGCCCGTCAAATTAGCAATATCTTGTTGAGTCAAAGAGTGTTTCACTAACATTTCAAAACCAACTCTTCTTCCTCGTTGGTCAGCTGCATCTTTTAAGAAATCAATAATTCGAGTTCGAGCATCTTTAAATATTAATGATTCTAATCTATTTTCCGCTCGACGTAATCGCTCACCAATCAACATTAAAATCTTGATGGATAATTGATGATTAGTACGCATCAATCTTTTGAAGTCCTCGACCTTCAATACACAATAATGAACCTCTTGTCCCATTGCTCTTGCAAAGTCTTGTCTTTCAGCTTCACCAACAATCCCCATTTCTCCAAACATTGCAGTTGGATGTAAAACAGATTTGATGATTTCTTTTCCATCTTTAGAATGTGTACCGATTTTCATCGTACCTTTTGAAAGAAAGAAAATTTTATCAGAAGCTTCTCCTGGAAGATAGATATAGCTATATCTAGGTTTCACTTTGACTTCAACCATTTGGGTGAGTCTGAGTTTTTCATCTGGATTGAGCGTTTCGAATAATGGAAAATGCTCTAGAAATGCTGTTTTTGATTGAATTGCCATAACGTACTCTTTGATTTTAGATAGAGAATAATTTTTTAGAAATTTGGTTTTAAGAGGGGATATTGGCAAGGGTATTATTCCTTTTGTAAGATACTTTACATTTAAGACACCGTTCTTCAATCTCTCCCCCTACAAAAACTTGAAATTATTTTCTTTAAAACATCTACATTAAGAAACAGAAACAAAGATTAAATGTTTTAAACAAAATTAAATTCTTAATTAGTGGATTGAATTTAATATATCAGAATAAACACTACAATGAATTAGTACTTTTGAAATTTTATTTTAAAAAGCAATTGAATTTTTTTTTAAAAAAAAAAAAAAAAATTTAGTATTTCTTTTCAAAAAAAAAACTTGGGAATGTCTCAGAAGTAATTTTAGATTCTTGTCGCATACCTTAAACTCAAAGTATTTAAGGAATGAGCATCAAATAACTATAGGTTCTTTGCTGTTTCTTTTTCATTACCGTACACTTTTAGTTACGGAAAGTTCTTTGAAAATTTGAAAGAAAGACGTATGCGTTTGTTGATAAAAAAAATCAAGCCTCGCAGACCGATTTGAAAAACAGAAAGG
>Ga0114957_1002592_pt1 | contig 17073 bp, 24 predicted proteins | sample BantaG_FD_87175 | JGI IMG/M metagenome (GOLD analysis project Ga0114957, IMG submission 87175) | Marine algal microbial communities from Bantry Bay, Ireland - BantryBay_4 metaG | ecosystem: Host-associated > Algae > Red algae > Unclassified | place: Bantry Bay, Ireland | collected 2014-11-21 | reverse complement strand
CAATGAATTGTCGGGCAGCGCCAGGCCGACGGCCAGGCCGGCGGCGGTTGATGACCCGGTTTGCCGGACCCCCCGGGCCTATGGGGGGGGGGCTCAACATGCCTAGGCGTGGAATGGATAGGGGAAGAAGGGGAACAGGCGCCAGGGAGAGGGTAGAAAAACGTTACCGGCAAGTGAATCGTCGTGCAGTATGGTGCCGTGTCGTGCGACGTTGTGTTGGACGTGTGTGACAGTGACAGAGGACGGGGCGGAAGCGGACTGTGCAGCGCGTCGCCGCGTGCGGCGGGTGTTGGGCGTCCGTCCCCTGCACGCCCGCGAGGGCCGTATCACGGACGAATCGTAGTTGTATCTCGCGCGGCTTTACGGGTCACGTTACCATCTCGAGGGGGTCTACTGTTTCAGCATTACGGACAGTCCAGAATTGTCCGAATGGGAAACGGACAGCCGTGAGGCCATGAAGACATTCTGGACAGTCTTTTTTTGTCCGTAATGTCCGATATAACAGCCCTAGTGAACAGAAAAGCAAAAGAAATCCTTTATTTCACCTATCAGCTGCCCCGGGTCCGACAGGATGACAGCGTTCTCGGCTTCAATGAAATGGGAGTCGTAGATGACGTTGTCTGCATGCCGGTTTCGCGACACCGGATCAGGCCACCACTCGCCCGACGCGATATAGGCGCTGACCCAACCCTGCAGATTCAATCGATGGGAGGCGAGGCGTCGTGCAGCCTCTTTTTCCGTAAACCCCTCAAACAGCACCCACGACACCGCCAGCATGCGCGCCGTGTCGTCAAAGACCATCTTGCCAGTCGTCTGCGTCGATTACACAGTCACGGTCCCACCTTCCAGGTGCAGCCGGCAAAGTCACAACCGACTCCCTACCAGATACCGGGGTGGATAAGGCCAAGATAGAGGTTGTGGCCCCCCCTTGTAACGTTCGTGGTGAGTCCGCACAAGCCAGAAGAGAAGTAGACCGTACGGCTTTGGGAGGCTTGGGAGGCCGGAGCATTCCTTACCGCACTGCGAGCGTAATGCGCAGCTGCTCACATGGATTGGCTGCCGAGGCAATCCCAGTCGCGGTGCCACGGAATTTGCCATGATATGTGAGACTGCGGGCTTCAAGGAGGCCCCAGTAGTGCCCGACCGACACACAGCGCTCCATACGACAGGCGGACTCTCTGTCGCTCCTGAGTGGGCCCGCGCATGCGAGTCGGCAACAGCACCACCGCCAGCGGTAAGTGTTCGAAAGCGCCAAGACCTGGTCGCGTGTGCTTATCCAGAACGGTGACGACGATGCATTTGGGAGTGTCAGAGCAGAAGCAAGGCTTCTCATAGGAAACAGCAGGCGGTGGCCGCCTATACCACGAGCCCACGCAGGACCACGCTGTATTGTCAGCGGATCGCGCGTAGCGCTCGGGATGAACGCCTGTGCAGCTTTTGCTTTCGTTACAGTACGGTAAGGTGCCCATAAGAACGCGTGCGATGGCGAGAGAGCACAGGAGTGAGCGTCACGCTTCTTCGAAGGAGACGTGGGCGCCAGGAAGCCCGTGCGCAGGGGTGTCTGCGAGCTGGGCAGGCACGTTTGCAAACAAAGGACAAAATTGTGACAAACATAGCGCGGGGCCAGTTGCCTCCTTCGCTGAGGAGTTGAGAGCAGTTCTTCAGTGTAAGGAAGCTTCGGCGCTCTTGTGCCGTCCCAGCACCGCGCTTTGGTCAACGGTACCAGGTAGACCGGACAATGGGCACCCGTTTGCGGGCCCAAGAGCACGGCTCTGAGCTTCCTCCAGTCTGAGTGAGAGCACCAGTGCCTGTTGCAGTTGAGTGTTCTCGTCGACAGGCGGCACAGAGAGCACCGCGGGTCAATCAACAAATGAGGCGGACGCATTCGTCGTAGCTTTTCTCCTTCGTGCTTCGGAGCAGCTGAATCCAGACCAGGACGTCGTGGAAGTATGGATGACGGTGCTTGTCAAAGCCGCAGTCGCACTGTCTCAATAGTCAAGATCTTTGACTACTAGAAGAGATAAGCACCTTGTTGCGGCACGAGAGCTGCACATCGAAAATGCGTCAGGGGGTGACAGGCGGCGCGGGAGGAGGGATATGGGGAATAGAGAATGTTGAATGGGGCAGCATGACGGCGGCGAACGCCGCTGCGTCCACAAGGCAAGTGGTCTCCTGGCCGTGTGACCGCTCCCACATGAAGAAAGGGTGGTGCGAAATTGGCGAAAAGGCCAAACGTGGGGCGGCCGACGCGCTTCAGGCAGTTGCAGGGCGCTAGCCTTCTTACATTCTGATGGAATAGAAGTCGGAAAGTCTGTAGGACCCTGAAAAGACAGATCGCGATGTTGCTATGTGCTGCGCGCTCCGAATGAGAGAACAAGCACCATTGGCAAAGAGGGGCTAGCCGGAGGACAGCGAGGCCACCCCCGCCCAGTACACGGCTCCCATGTCGGAGCAAGTAAGCCGCAGCAGACCGAGATTGCGTGGCGAAAGTGTGGTGTTGCCTGGAGATGGGAGCTCCGACGGGTGCCCTAGAGCCCGACGCTGAGGTCGGCGGAGCGCCGCCGACCGCTGAAGCTGGTGGCGCCAGCTCGGCCCGCGGCGCACCAGGCAGCCAATGTGTCGTGGCAGAGGACGGCTGCGAAAGAGCTGTCGCTCGGGTGCCTTCTGCGTTGCGTGTTGAGGCGGTGACCACTTCTAGCGAGGAACGTGATTTGAGGCTGCTGCGAGATGCGTTGAAAGACTTGCCCGACGTCTTGCACAGAGCAGACGACGAGGTGGGGCCCTGTGATTCCGGCTGCGGCGGCATGGCGGCGGGCCGTACCCCGCCCGCCTACCGTCCCCTGGCCACCTTTTCTCCCCTCTTCGTCCTGTCGGCCCGGCCACTGGCGGTGGTAGTGATGCCCACGGTGGCCCCCCCCAAAAGCAGCCGACCCCTCGGCGCTCGTTCGGCCTTAGCGGCCGACGTTGAGAACGAAGAGGTCGTGCAATCAGCCGCCGACGACGGCGACTACGTGCCGTTCGAAAATTACCAACCACTCCTCCGCTGGCGTATTGGCGGCCACCTCGGCGGGAGCTGCACTTCGCCACCTCGCGTGGGCTACGCCGCCGTCCTGCTTCTGCCAACAGGTCAAGGAGGGCGCTGTCGGCCGCTCGACGCCCATTTTGGGATTCCAAGCGCTGCCGTGCCGCTCCGGCGACTTCGAGGGCCCCTTCCCCCGCCCATTTTGTGTGCAATACGGCTCAGACTGGTCAATGGCGTTTGAGTCGGTATCGTACCCCATCGTTGACGACGCTTTCTATGTCGATAACGGTAGTCTTTTGGTGCAAGAGGTCGGCAACTGCATTCTCGACATCAAGCAGGCGCGGCAGCGCGGCGAGATTTCATTCGAAGAGCTTGTGAACGTGGTCAACAACGTGAGGGCCGCGCTGCTCCAGCTGTATCTCACTTTCTCCATGCGTTACCGCGCCCTGTCAGAGAAATATACCAACCACACGTTGTCGGCTAAGTGCCATAACCAAATGCTCGCGTCTGATGACAGCGGGATCGTCTACTCACCGATGACGACCCTGTTTTAGTCGTTGCGGCTGCCGCATGGCATGAAAACCATCTCTTGGGAGCAGGCGCGGCTCGTGAATTGAGGTGCGCTGCCGCCCGAAGCAGGACTCCATATCGACAACCTCCTTAGGCCTCGAAGGAATCGCTTCCAGCACCTGCCGACTGAAAGACAGTCTCCTCCCCAAAGAGAGTTTAGGCTCTGCCGGTGCCCCTGTCACCGAGGTCACACGCGAATGCTCCGCCATTGGACTTCGCACAGGATGTAGAGGCGTCACTCACAGGCGCAATGGCGGTGAAGGCGGCGTCCGCGGCGAGGGTCTCGACTGTTAGTGTGCCGTCGGCGGGGTAAACCGCCACGGCGACAGCGCCAGCGGTGACAGTTGCGTCGGCGAAAGAAGCGACAGAGGCTTCGGCGTCACCTCGACCCCAACGGCCTCCGTCTGACACGCGCAGACGTTGCGCGGCCGCTCCTACTTCTCACTGGCAGCTGCAGTGGGGCTCTTCTCATTGACTGCCGTCGGGCGGCCCACAACTTATTCAAGCCACCAATGCTCCCAACCTCAAAGGTCGGATCGACGAGACGCCTTCAGCGGCTGGCAGCCAAAGCTGCCCTCACGCCCCTCCACGCGCACAAGGCGCCCGTTTGCGCCTCTTTGCGGCAGTAAGTACTTTTCAGCGCCTTTATCTGGGTCCTCCGGTAGCTCAGGTATGTCTCTGGAATCTCCTTGTCCCACTTCTCCGGTACCCGCCGTTGCCGCTCCTACCGGCGGGCACCCGCGAAACTCAAGTTCGAGCCCTCTACGGCAGACTCGAGGGACGCAAACGTTTTCAACTACGATCTTTAAGCAAATGAGGCGGCGTCCGATGCCGACGTGGCTCACACATTTGTGGGACACCATCCCACGGGTCTCTTTCTGGCGGATGGCTTCGCAAAAAAGACCGCGCAGTTCACGACCGTGCCTTCACGTACTACAGCGTGCCACGCTACGAGACGCAGCTCTGGCTGGGCGATAACCTCATCAGCTAAGACATCATCGAGGCCTTCTTCGACGTTACCGTGTTGCCCGCGAACGAGCACGTGCTTGCATTCAGCGTGAGTGCCCGCGTCTGTGCTCCCCAGGTGATGCCGCTCGGTATGAGGCTGTCCCTCTGTGTCTTGTTTAAGGTGCCTCCGCCGGTGGTCAGGATAATGTGGCGCCAATGTTATATCACTCAGGCCACCAAGGAAGAATTCAGTAGGCGGCCCTCGGGGCCGTCGCCGTCACAAACGGACGCCGCTACGGCGACGCGCCTCCAGGTCGAGACGCTGTGCGCCAACTTCAGTCTGACGGTGCAACCGACAAAGGACGCTCTAATTGGCATGCGGATTCATCCGGCACTGCAGCCCGTGTGTCCACAGCCGCGTCGATGCTTACTGCGAACATTCACAGGAAAGCTGCCGAACACACCGTCCGTAACTGCTCTGCCGCAGCTATTTTGAACGTGTTGGATGGTCCGCTCAACAACCAACGCCGACGGCAGCACCACGAGCGGTAAAGGGCTCACGGACCCCGCGGCAAAGTAGCCGCCAGCGCCGACAGGGACGTTTACTGCGATACAATTGCTTCCTCGTCAACTTCCAACTCGCTCGCGGCCGGCTGTCGGTGCTGTAATCGGTCCGTGGGGGGCCGCCACGTGCGTCACGCACTGTAAGCGTGGTCAAGAGCGTCGCGGCGGGGCTACAGGGTAGGCACGTCAACGTCGTTTATACTCAAGGCGGCAACATCACCGCCAAGAACCTCAGATGCTCGCGCGTCATGCGGGCCGGCGGATCACCGCGGAGGCTTCAGGCAACACGGTCGATGCCTCGGTCGTTGATGCAGCTTTTGTCGTAACCGATGCAAACGACGCCACCTTCGCTCATCCGGCGTTCAGCTCAGCGCAAGAGGGGGTGACGGGTAAGACCAGCAGGTCGGCTTATGGCGGGTGGGTGGCGGAATGGCGAGGCCATAAAATGTTATTTCATCAAGTGGTGAGGCTCCAAGTGGTGCAGAAGGCCGTTGCCAACACCTTGCGTGCGGCAGTCGGCCGCGGCGAGCCCATAGGTGGTCGGGAGCGAGCGACAGTACGTTGCTAGAGGATGAGCACCTTGCGCGGATTGGTATGCTGGGTGCTCTAGGACTATGGATCGCAGAAATCCTGACCACGTCTGTCATTAATGCCAGCCGTGATGGCGATGGACTGCACAGGCCTAGATGTGGTGGCGCAAAGAAAGCTCAAGCACACTCTCAGAAAGGAGTGTGCCTTCTGAAGAGGCTTGGACAGTGCGTTTGCCTCGGTTTGATGCTGAATGTACGCTGGATGTGAAGAGTCAGGTCACGCGCGGCAACCGCGTACGAACACATGTAGCTGCCATCGGATGTGGCGCTTTCTTGAGGCCGTGGACAGTCCGTGTCGGCGCTGGTATCCGCTTATCGGGAATGAACTCCGCATGAGTCAGCGATCGCTCTTGTTCACGATAGAAGTCGTGATGTGTGTCACGCGCAAACGTCTGAGAGACTCATGCGGAGTCATGCTTTGCGATCGACATGCGGAGTCCTGTTCGGTAAGCGTCATAGCGGGCCGTCCTGAGAGCACACTTCACGGCCATTTGGTTGGCATCAATCGAAGAGCGCCCCAACGCAGTGTCCTTGTTGAGCCGCACTTATGGAGCTCAGTGCGGCTAATTTCGTGGACTGCAGATCCTCTGGGACGGTGTGTCCGCAAACACGCATTGGCCAAAATAGAAGTGGTCCCGCTCACGTTGGGGACATAGAGACGATCAAAACAAGGTCGTATCCCTGTGATGCGTGCGAAACACGTGTTAGTGCCAGGCCTATTCAGCTCTAGTGGATGCTGGTAGCCACTAGGTCAGGTGAAGACCATAGGCACCGTGCTCGCTCACGAAAAAAGAGCGCCAGCTGTGTGACGCGACCTTATCTGTTGCTCTGTGAGACGTTTTCCTGCTCGACATGTGGTCGACGAGCCAGGCGAAATACCACGGAGGCCTTCTCTGTCTCCTGATAGAAGCATGGGGCATGCTGATGCCGACGAGAGAGCATACACACTGAAGCAAGAGCACATAAGAATAGTGCGCAGTCATGATAAAACAAGGCCCTGCTGCAACATGTAGAAGCACTTGTGGCTCTCTACAGGAAAGCTCCGTGGCTGTCACGGGACACCTGTGGCTTCCCACTGAGAGATTTTCGAGTGTGTCGCGCGGCCCTGTACTCTGCGTGACCCGTAGTATACAGAATGAGACACGTGGCTCTCAGAACAAGTCACACGGAACACGCAAAAGCACAAGAACAACGACTGAAAAGACAGCACAGACACTTAAGGGTATGGCCGCATTGAAGGGTCTCTGACACCAACGTCGACTAAGATTCTCACACAACCCCTGGGCGTGTCAAGGTACTCTTCCAATCGTAAAATGAGTCCTATTCGACTGATGTTTTTCTGCAATGGGCGCCTAATCGATGATACAACGAGTCGAACCGTTACCGTCCGTTTGGATGACCCCCCCCCCCCCCCGACTCCTCAACGGGATGACAATGGCCCGACGCGGGTTCTGCGTACCTGACGGTGGACAGAAAAACCAGGAAACAGGATGCACGGAGTACAATCGAAAGCACCAAATGGATAGTAGGCGCAAGAACGAGGCGACAAGCAGAGGCAGATGTCCTTGTGTTAGGAACGAAAACAGAAGCGGTCGTAGACGCGGGGCTGCAGCCACACTGAATGCGGTTATTCACCACTCCTCGCTGCGACATACATGCACATTGGAGCTCTTGCGAGAATCCACCGACGCACACCAGTGGTACTGGCATGGGTGGATGCCGCCCTTTCGAGGACGCTCCAACTCCACCCACCTGGACCGGACAACGTTGGTCACTGTTTCTCTGTCTTTTATGGCGTGCAGAAACTGGTAAGGCAATCAGAAGCACGGGTGGCGAAACGAGCGAACAAAACGGGGGGGGAACGAGAAAGACGAAGCTGGCAGGTGTGGCTCTGTCAGTAACAAAAATAGAAAAGGTCGTGAAGGCGAGGCTGGTGGCACACCAAGAGACATTCTTCGCCCGACTCCCTGTTGTGGCAAACACGCACCTCGCAGCTCAGCTAGGGTGCCGTCGACGAAGAACGGAGAAGCCGTCTTGGACATACGCCGAGCTCTTGAGGGCCCCACCCTTTCCCGCATCACCTGACCGACAAGAGGACGCGGGATCGACGTGGATTTCGCACATCTGACTGAGAAAACAGTAAGCCAACCCAGAATAATGGAAAAGCGACGATGACAGAAAGGAGGCGGCCGAGGCCGCACGGATTGACCTGACAGGTCTCAAAGGAAATGGAACGTCAGAAATAGAACAAGCGCATGAACAAAATGATACGACGCTCCTCCGTGCAGTCAAAGCTCTCCCTTCCGGCCCATTCGGCACCTCGTTGCACGATCAAAGTCGAGAAACGTACGCTTCCGTGTCAGCTCGAGAAGCCAGAGCGTCGACGGGCTCGAGGGAACGGGCACATTGACAAACCGGTTAACAAGCGCGATTGGTGGTGGTGCTGATCCAGCCCGATGTATCGTATGAAAGAGTAGGATCACGCCGAATTCAAATTGGGCAAGCTTTTTCACCGGACAAGCAGAAAATCGTCGGCTGAGGCACGGTCAGCACGCGCGCGACGACGACGTGGCGACATGGGTCGCGGGGTCACGCATCGAGCTCACGCTTCTGTTCAGTACGCCAGTAAGGTGGGGGGGGGCAGGGTATGCAGTCCCGACCCCGCCTGGATGCCATTTCAGCACGGTGGCCAAATTGCGCTTCCGACGAGGGGGGGGGAGGGGGCGGAGACTTGGAACTGTTCTCACAGCGGCCGTTGAGCCAGGCGCGCCCCGCCGAGGGGCTGCGCTTCGCCGAATGATCACCCGAAAGACCGCGACAGACGTCTAACACCACACAATCTATCAAATTTTGGCGACAACGCGGTGCGCGACGGCCACGGCGACTTTCGGTGCTTCCAGCCGGATCGCGGATGACGACGATCGGATTCATCGGTGGATCTGGGCTGCCAGTCTTTTCGAAAACTTCGTCGACGATCGATTCACAAATTCAATCAAAATCGGCCCTGAACGCGACAGCAGAACACGCTGAGCAAATTGAGGCCAATCATCGTGTGGTGTTTGATTGTGCGGACTTGCGGCTTACTGGAACGGCCGGTTTTCCATCTGGGTTGAGCGCCCATGCATCGCTGGATGTTCCTGAAAGCGTAGCTGCTTATCTCTGGCACGCGACGGGTCATGGGTCAGTCAAATGGGTGGCTGTCCCGGCTTGCGTGCCGCATCCGCTTCGGTCAGTACTAGGGACTTTTGGCAGTTCTTTTTTCGGCACCTTTTGTGGGTTCTTTGTGGGGACGCCATGGCCACGAGATATTCATCCCCACTAATGCACTGCGGCTTTTGGCCCCTCCACTGACGACGGATTGTGGGCAGCCCCCAGCAATTGTTCGCAATTGCAACACGGAGCTACAACATTTTTTCGCCGCGGGCCGTCGGCCGGCAGCATGTACGTTTACTTGCAGCCGGCCCGCTGTCTTCAGTGACGTTCGCCATGGTCGCCATCTTCTAGTACTCCATTAGCAGCGTCCACCATGCGCGGCGTCGCCTAAAGATTCTTGGAGCGGGACGAGAATAACACCCCTGTCGCCACGTACCACGGCACGTCAATGCGCGCGGGCGCCAGCACGGCTCACTTTTCTTAGAAGCACCGAAAGTTATAGCTTAGGACGCCGGGAAAGGAAGCAGGGAGGGGGGAGCAGCGAGAGGGAGCGGATTGTGCCCGTGTGCAATCCGAGGTGGTTGATCTGTCGTCGATGGGCCGTCAGTCCGCAGTCGCTGCAAAGAAATCCGGTGTGGCACGCCACGTTACATGAAATTAATCGACCAGACGTTCCCCACAGATGATGCGAGGTCGTCTGGACGGGACCCCTCCACACGAAAAATGGGATCACAATGGTGGGAAGATGCGCCTCTGACTGTAAACGTGTCCTACGTGGCGCCTTAGATGCCCACAAAGCTCCCGACAAATCAGTTGCCAAAAGTCTCTAATCTGAAGGGCTGCGGCTCGCATCACGGGTTTTGAAGTCCGGGGCAGCTGTTTCAGCGGAAGATGTGAGGCGCAGTGCATGACCCTGCTTTGTGCTGTCTCACAGAGTGCAGGAAGTGGGGCAAACAGTTGAAGGCTCTTTGTGAGCAGGGTCTAGACCGAAGGCGCCCATTGGTTGACGCTCCCAGGAGACTTCTGAGAGTTTCCAGTGACACCAGTGAGCCAATCGGAGGCCGTGAGCGCGGCAACAATCAATTCAAGAATTCTCAGCCTGCACGCATTGTGCAAACCGCGTGTGGGAACGGAGGCGTCTCTCTTGCCACAACCATAGAATGTATGCCACACTCGTGGAAACTAGGCGTTGTCGCGCATTCACGTACGTCATGATCTGGAAATTCCAAATTATATTTTCCGTCGCTTCTCGCGACCGCTGATGCCGTTGCAGAATGGGCGCTCGCGTGTGCTGACCCCGAACGGGTCGGATCGTTTTTAGGTCACAAATCCGCGCAGAGCAGCATTCGAATAGATTTTGGCGACATGTCACTTGTGCGGGTCATTGTTGGTCTCGGCGGAGTGATGGGTTTTTTGAGGAACGACTGCAGAGCCATTCGTTGGCTGGCGCCACAGACTTTGTCGGCGAAGTCGCCGGAGAACCTCTCGTTTGCAAGTGCGCCGATCCGTATTTGTGCATAACCTTCCTTGGACGGAGTATATTATTTCCGGGTACACAGAGTATAATCAAAATCGGAGCGAAAAAAATCCGAATATACTACTGATCCTTACACCGGCTGGCGCCGTCAGATTCGAACCCGGATACATGACTGCATCACAAACTCGAATCCGAGTGCATGTCAGCGGAAGTGGAATATTTTCTGATTCTATAAAAAACTGCTGATTCAAAAGCCCCTGCTTACGAGGCGCATCTGGCTTGTCCGCGTACCTCCTGGCGTTCAAGGACATCAACCTCACGGCGCTTTATCATCCTCGTGCGGCGCGCGCCGCGCATAATGGCCTTTCCCGCAAACAAGTCGGACAACGCTTCTACGGCGGTCGGGGCGTCCGCCGGCGCCGACGCAATGAAAAACGTTGTCACTCCACGCACGGATTGGAGCGCGCAGTGTGCCCGATTGGTCGCCGCTGCTTGCTCAGCGTCGGCTGTGGTCGATGCGACAACCTGGGGCCCTGAAAAGAAGATTGGAAACGATGAAGGCGGCGACAAGAAGTGCGGCGACGGGCATGGTGGCATTTTTTGTGTGGGATACCTTGTGCGTGTGCCTGCATGCTGTACTCCTGTTAGTGGTTCTTTTGTCACCTTACGAGTGCTTCCTAGTCCTTTGGGTAACGTGGGGGTGTGGAGGCGGCCGCCAGGGCGGTTCAACTGAGAGAAGTCGTCCATCACGGCCTGGTGAATGAAAGAGATAGAAGTTGGGTCACGGGCAGCCACCTTTGTTTGCTATTACTGCAAAGCCTTCTAGTCTTTCGCACCACATGAAACGACGCATATAGTCATAGTCAATGTCAGACGCCCCGGGACGTCAGCGTCAGTTGAAGCCGCAGGCCGGCTGTAGCCGCGCACTGGGACCCAACACAGTGACACCGGGGACGTCGTGTCCAATCCTGGGACATTGTTCATCATCACAGTGCTTCGTACAAGTCCGCCCGCCTGCCTTCCTTGTGTCGAAACGTCATCTTGACCGTATCGCTGAGCCACGTCCATACTCCCTGTCACCTCGTTCCTGTTGAGGATATATCACGTCAGGCCCTGGTCCTCGGTGTGCCGCTCCAGCGGCAGTCGCGTCGTACTTGTACCATCCTTCCTCGAGACGGAGTTGCACAGCGCCGTCTTCGTTTCGGCACGCCAGCATCCAAGCATTTCTAGCACTGTGTGGCACCCGTGGAAGCGCAATAGGCGCCCCGATACTCGCCCTGCCGTGCTCCTCAGACTGTCCATCTGCAATGCGGACATTGCGATGAGCTGGTCGAAAGCCCCACGCACAGCACTGTGATCAATGATCATCACGTCGTGGGCGCGCTTGCGCTGAGCGGTGCGCCGAGCTGGGCAGGCGGCGACACGCACTATCAACATGGATCGCAAGCAACCTTGCAGCGAACTGTCCAGGGCCCACTTGTCCGTGGCTATCACCGTCTGGAGGGCCTCGAGGACTGACACCGACGCCTCTGAGAGCGCGAGGTCCCTTTGAACAGCTTCGAGTTGCGCGGCAAGGTCGGCAACGCGCTCAGTCCTCTCCTCGAGAGAGACCACACGTCGTAAAAGAGCCGCGCGGTTGGTGGCAGATGGAGCTCAGTTCGGAACCGAGGATCCGGCATCAGTCGATTGCACTCTGTCAGTGGACGCGGTGACGGTCAGAGAGTTGGGCGCGCGCTCGGAGTAGACTGTGCCGCCGACACCACCGCCGCCGCCGCCCCTGCCGCCGCTACCGTCGCTGTCGCCAAAGCTCCGACCGCCGCCGTCGTTTTCCCCGCTACGGTCACGGGCGCCCGCAGCCACTGCTCCTCCGCTACCGACGTTGTCAGAATCCCCCTCCCTGGCAAAACCCGCACCGATCCCATCCCCTCCAACCTGTCCGCGTCCACCCCGCGCAGGGATTGACCGATGCCCATCCCGGCCATCCCGAGGCCCTGCCCCGCTGCTCCGAAGAGTAGCCCGGCCCAGTCCTCTACCGTCACAGTCGGGTTCAGCCGGCGGGGGCAGCTGTGTGGGAACCAGTGGGTGCAATCTCGAAGTGAAGCATTAAAGAGGGCGTGGAAAGCGTAAGTGACCAGCACATGGCGGGAGCTGTGACGCAGTGAGCAGAAAGAACCCCATATGGTTGAGGTTTCGGGCAGGGATAAGCAGTGTCATGGACGCAATGTGAACGCGTAGCACCGACAGTGCGCCGACCTGCCCTTCTGGTTTGTCGCACTTACAGGCACCACCAGGAAAGTGCGTGCGGCTGACACACCCAGTAAACACAATTTTTTCCGGCCTTCTGGCTACAAGGCCATGAGGAAGAGTGAGGCGATGGGCTTCCAGGACAGAAAAAAAACATGACAATGTAGAGAAAGAAAAGGCGCATCTTTTGAGCCTGGGGGTTCCTTTTTCTTTTGCCAGGAAGGTCTCAGTCCATGCCACTCTGTACGACAAAAAATCGGAAGAATGCCTTTTTCTGGCACTCTCCGCCAATCGGAAGGCTGCCTCATGATCCAGAAGACCGCCCTTAAGTGGGGGTGCTGAGAGGCCGGCAGAGCGGCACTCTGTGCCGTGAAAGGGGCGTGCGGGGGGTGGGAAGTGCTGCCATTTGCCAATGATGGACGAGGAGCAACCAGCGCCTCCCTCTGCAAGCCTTCCGTCTGCAGGACCAATCTGCATGGTTCACGTGTCACACACGCGACGTCCGCAAAGTCCTTGCTGACCTCAGAGCCGCGCTCCAGCTCCTGCGCGTGTCACTTTTCTCACTATGTGTCTCCCTTTGACGTTTCGCTCCCCCCCCCCCACCTCCCGGCCCTGGGGTGCGTCATGCACCCACACTAGCTACCTCACTCTGCCGCTGCCCAAGCCAACTCCCCACCAACAGGCGTGGCCGGAGTCACCGCCTCTGCGTCACCCGGTCGCCGCCGCCTCGCCGCGAGCGGCCGCCGTCATCACCTTCGTGTCTCCCAGTGGCCACGGTCGCGGGCGGCCAGGGTCACTGCCTCCCCACGCTCCCGAGGCGGTCGCTGCGGGCGGCCGGGAATACGGCTGGCGCAACGCTCGCGCGATGACTCCCAGACGTCGTCTACCTGGTGCCGCAGCCGGCGCTTTCTGGGCCTGCAGCTTCTTGGCCTGCGCCTGGCCACCACCGGTGTCAGCGTACTCAATCGGTGGTATGTTTGACGGCCATGGTAGCGCCTTGCTCGCCCCCAACCACCATATATTTCAGGGACTGACGCGTTGCTGCTTCAAGGCCTTTTTCAAGGCTCTACCTTGAGGGCTGCACCCGACGGTGAGCGCGTCATTACAAGACGCGCTCGCTGCCGCCAGACTCCGCAAAACCAATGTCTAAAACGAAAACGAGACAGGATGGACAGCCTTTAGATGGCGGAGTGGGCCGCTGCATTGACGGTCGGACCACTAGTCTGCCGTAGAGTTCTTTCCGAGGGCGGATGCTGGAATAGTCCCCAGTAGGTGCCGTGTTGGCCACGCTGTACGCTCTGAGCTGCTTTGCGGCTTCGGCGTAGTTCTACCCCCGTGTGCAGATCGATGGTGGGGGTGCCTGTCAGCGGCGCCACGACAGGGACCAGCTCGACGTGCTAGCGGAGCGGTTTCTACTCGCTGTTCACAAGTTGTGCTTCAGGCCGGATTGCGATGCGTTATCGGGAATTCTAGACGTCCCCAACACGCATCGCTTCCGAGAGCTGCTTTGCCGGATGGTGGACACCCCGGACCACATCCGAGCCGTTTTGGAGCTACCGTTGGCGGGGCTTCACCAGCCACTCAAGCGCTTTATCACACGGGGCAATGGGCATGACGACGCTGGGTACGCGCTGAGAAGGTACGTAGATCAAGAAGCTGTTTCTCGATTGCGCTTGGGAACGTCGCTTTTTGGAATGCCTGCAGCCTGGTTCCGTACCGAGGGAGTCGCGGAGCAACTCCGTGCTGCAACTTCACTGTGCAGCCAAGATATTGACGGCTGGACGATCGGGCGCACCTCTGTGTCTCCTCTATGCGTTGCACGTGGTGCCCGCCATCTTGTCGCTACCCTCCTGGGTAGTCCAGACGGTGCTTCGTGGCGACAGAGATGCCGCCGCGGGGACGCAGAGCACTTGGTCGCCGGTGATGCGGTGTCCATTTTGGCAGTTGGCGATAGCGGCGGCCTCATGGTGGACACCGCAATCGGTCTTCAAGCCTACGACAACAACACTACGGTGCTGTTCTTTTCCATGGTTGGCATTTCCAGCTCCCATGTGGCCATTTTGGTGACGTCGTGCAGCCCTTCTCCGAGGCCGATGGTGATGAGTTGCGGCGGCTGGTGCCCTCGCAGCTTCTCTTTGTTCGTATGTAGCCTGGTGTCCGACGCGCCCTCAAGATGCATGCCTGCGACAGCGAGTTTAGGACCATGGACGGGATTGGCATGGTTCACAGCAGCCCCAATCGGTGGCGCTTTTTGAGGAGAAAGGAGGGTTATCCTTGTCGCGGTGGGTAATACTTCGGATATTGTTGGTGCGGTGACGGCGGGTGGGCGATGGGGGTCGGATGGCTTTTATTGGTCGGTACCTGTCTCATTGGTATTTTTCCCCCCAATCCGAGTCGCTGCTGCTTTGCACTCTCATGTCCATGGCCTCCTTGTCAACGCTCTCGACTTTCCCTCCCGGCTCCATGAATTTTTCCTCCTCCAAAACATCCTGTACAGCACCCACGACGGCAAGCGTCCTTGATGTTGTTTGTATCAGTGCGATATCGCGCGAGCTTGCGGATGTCGCTTAGCGGCTGCCATCCTCGGTCGACTTGGTCAAGGAGCACAAAAGGCACGGAACGTTGGCCATGTGGCCCATTAGGTTGCCCGTCTTGCTCACTTGCTTGTAGTCTCCAATTAATAGCTACAAGTTAGCCAGCACGCGCACTCGCACGCCGTCGGGGTCCGTCACCATCCAGCCCTCAGTGGCCGCTTGCACCAGGTCGTCCATGATCGCCTCGAGGTACAGGTCCGAGTTCACGTCAGGGGCTGCGAGCCCGAATGGCCTGACAGCGTTGCGGCTCGTGCGGTGGCGGAACAGCCAAGGAAAGTAGAGCATACACACGCCACCAGCAGACGCCGACCGACCCAAATTACAGACAAAGTCGTCCGAACAAAAAGCAAGCAGAAGCATGAAAGTCACAACTCCGTCGCAGCCGCGTATTTCTGACCAGGAAGCTGCTCACTACGACCATGACTCGGGTGACGACCTGCAGGGCGCGTGGGGATCCTCACAAGCGTCAACCGGGCCACCTTCAAGGTGGGACGACCATCTATGTGCCACGAGATTGGCTCATGCTTGTGGGGTAGCCAATGCCGGGCGTCGAGCGTGCCGATCTGAAGACCACCTCGGCTGCACTGCAGCGTGAGATCCCCGGCATGCACCGAATCGTCCGCCTGCACGCCGGCGCTGTGGCCTGCAAACGATTCCATGCCTACAGTCACGTCCCGCAGCACCCCTCTACTGCCGAGGTCAACCTCAATCTCGTCATCGCTCCGCAAATCCACGCCATCGATGACGAAAGCTCGGTGTTGCGGCGCTGCCTTGCGCGCGGCGGCTCGGTCGCGGCAGAACCGGGAGTCACAGAACTCGGGGTGATACCGCCGCTTCACTGCGCTACGACCTCCGGCGAGGAGGAATAGATCATAATTCCGACGATTCTCAAAGTCGCGCCGCACATGTTCGCTCGGAAGGATGATGTCTATGGTCGTTGGAGCCCCGTTCAGGCGTGGATGCACCTCCACTAGCCTGATCGGCAGCGCCCAGGCCTGCCGCACAGCAGGGGTAGTCCTTTGGTGTAGGGTTGACAGTGACGGCAGCCGTAGAAACGAGGCACTAGTACCACCCCAGCACCCGTCGCCTCCGCGACCGTTGGAATGCGCGCATTGAAAATCATTCGCACAATGTTGTACGCCGCCTCTATCACGGTTGTTTGACCGCGCAGGAGCCGGAAGTCAAACAGCTGCTCCACGCAGGAGACGAGAAGAGGTCCACGAGGCTGGTCGTTGGGTCCATCTCGAGCGCCTACAGCACGGGTCTCAGGTGGTGGTGCATCTGACGCGGGCACACCAACCACCGGCGGGTCAGATGCAGTCCCAACCGAGTCGGTAAAGTGAGATGACAGAGACCGGGAGGAAGTGTTCGATTAGGATACTCCTGACGATGATGAGGTACTGCTGCTGCTATTCATCGCTTCCACATCCGGGGTGACGTCGCGCACGAGATCATCCGTCGTTTCCGTCCCTCAGCCGCTTCCACCTCGCTTTCCCCGCCCAGACACGTCGTGTTGATCCTCCCACCCAGCCCCATCGGCGCATGCCGCTGTTACTGTTGCTGCTCTGCGGTCAGCAGATGCGGCGGAGGCTCCTGCTTAAATGTCACCTACGCCGCCCACGTGCATTACACCTGACGTCCACGCCGCATCGCTGACCTGTGGCCTTTCAATGTCTTCATACTCCTCATCATTGACGGCCGATGCACGGGACGGCCGGTACGACATGGCCGCCTGACCCCTCCACCCCCTCCTCGTCCACCCGATGGAGTCCGTGGAAGTGGGCGCCACCGGAAGGTGGCCGCGTTGACCGATACTCGAGTACGACGGCAGCTTTGCTCGTCGCGGCGCCGTAGAGCCTCTCGCGGAGGACGCGCCGTCACCAAGTCGGCGTCGTTCGCATTCGACCGCCT
>Ga0114957_1002591_pt1 | contig 17074 bp, 13 predicted proteins | sample BantaG_FD_87175 | JGI IMG/M metagenome (GOLD analysis project Ga0114957, IMG submission 87175) | Marine algal microbial communities from Bantry Bay, Ireland - BantryBay_4 metaG | ecosystem: Host-associated > Algae > Red algae > Unclassified | place: Bantry Bay, Ireland | collected 2014-11-21 | reverse complement strand
GGTCGCGGCTATCTGGTCACCATGGTAACCTCTACCACGACTCCATGCCGAAGTCCCCCGATGCCGTCACCTGGCCGAGCCCGCCGGCTTCCGCCGACATGGAGTGGACCGATGAAGTCCTCGACATGGTGATCGACGGCGGTTACATGTTGTGCGGTAACCCGGAAGAGGTTGCCGAGCAGTTGGTCGCGTACCAGAGCGTCGGCTGCGACCAGGTTTCGTTCGGCCTGCCGGTCGAGGGAATGCAGCACGATGAGATCGAAGAAATGATCGAACTCTTCGGCGATCAGGTCATCCCTGAGTTCGATTCCGACCCGGTGCACTCCACCACCAGGTTTCGGGAGAACGCAGTGCGTCGCTATCCCGACTTCGAAGGCGAAATCCCGGACGGGATCGACGTCTCCCTCATCCCCGACACCGCAATTCTTCCCCTCGGCAGCTGATTCGAATTGTGGATGCGCCGGTGAACTGTCTCGACGGTTCACCGGTTCGATCTGCACTTCACTGAGCGCGAATCTCCGTGCCATCGTCGACGTCAGACACCAAAGCCAATCTGCTCAGCGAGGCGGCGCGGCTGATGGCATCCGGCGGCGTGTATCAGGTCACCAATCGCGACATCATCGAAGCTGCAGGCCAGCGCAATGTGTCGGCGCTGAACTATCACTTCGGCAATCGCGACGATCTGGTGCTCGCCGTTCTCGGCGTGACCGGGCCCGGCCTCGACGCTGGCCGGGGTGATCTCGGCGCCAGTCTCGATGTCGAGTCCACGACGCATGAAATCGTTCATGCTCTGGTGGTTCCCTACGGCGGTTGTCTGCAGTCGGAATCAGGCCGACACTACGTCCGTATCGTGGATCAGCTTCGTGGCCAGTTCGGCAGCGATAGCAGCACTACTGCGGGCAACAGCGCTGCCGGTAGCGACGTCCATCTCAATCGACTGCTTGGCCTCCTGGACCGGCGCCCGGTCGCGGCAACGCCCGGGGTTCGTCGAGAACGGCTTGTCGCCATGGTCACTCTGATGACGGCGATGGTCGCCGAGCGGGCGCGGCTGATCGAGCGGGGCGGCACCCCTCGTATGGATCATCAGGACTTCATCGAAAATCTGGAGTCGATGCTGGTTGGCGTGATCGAAGCCCCGATCCCGACGGCAGTTTCCGCACGAGCGTCGACGACCCGGATCTAGCGTCGCAGTCGCCGTAGACTCGAGCGGTGCCAACTGTTGATGAGAACGTTCCGGTGTCGAAGTCCATCCTTCGGGTGGAAGACCTCGAACTCATGGACCAGTACAAGATCACCACGAGTCTGGTGGTGCCTCGGCCGATCGGCTGGATTGGGTCGGTCGACTCCGGGGGCCGGCGGAACCTGGCGCCCTATTCGTTCTTCAACGCTGTCTCGGGCATGCCGCCGACATTCGTGTTCTCACCAAGCGCCGGAATGCGTCGGGACACCCTCGACAACGTGACTGCCACGCGCGAGTTCACCATCAACATCGTGACCGAAGAGGTTGCGGGGGCCATGAACGCCACCGCTGCAAGTCTCCCGGCGGGTTCCGATGAGTTCGCCCATGCCGGCCTGACCGTCGCCGAGGCCACCGATGTCGCCGCTCCCCTGGTGGCCGAGGCCAAAGCCAACTTCGAGTGTCGGGTCGCCGATATCGTCACTATTCCTGACTCAGACGCCCACAAGCTCGTCATTGGAATCGCCTCGGTCATCCATATCGCCGATTCGATCTTCGACGCCGGGAAAATGTACGTGGATCAGGCGAACCTCGACGCCGTCGGCCGCCACGCCGGCTCGGTGTACAGCCGCTCCTCGGACCAGTTCGAAATCGAGCGTCCCTCCTGAGGCCGGTGCCGAGCGAGAGTGGCCCAGCTGCCCGGGTGCTCACCACTGTGACCGGATGACGGGTGGCCGACGTGACGTTACCGCCGTCGAGGTATCGGCGGTGAGCGCGCCCGACCCGAAGTCGACGAGATGGCGCGCCGGATGCAGCTCCATCAGCCCTCTAGCTCGCTCGAGATCTGGCGTCGAGGCGTCGGCGGGCTGACATGTCGGACACCACGTGGTCCGGCGATGCCATGGCGAGTCGTCTCCGCTGAGCCGACGGAGTCGGGTGCCGCACACCTGACACACCCGATGGCGCCCCGACAACACCCAGTGCATCGAGCGCTCGAGTTGTCGGCCGGTGGTGTTCTGCGGGCCGCGTATTGCGTTGGTGCGAATGAGTGCCGCCCCGATGGACACGATCGGTTCGACGGTGGTCAACGAGTCCACCGGCACGAACGGACTCACCCCGCAGATGAACGGAGTCTCGACCGCGTAAATGTTGCCGAAGCCAGCGATGACTCGCTGGTCGAGCAGTGCCGCACTGAGCGGCATCTGTCCACAGGCTGCCAGCCGTGCGATCGCAGCACTGTGGTCATACGCACCGCACAGATCGGGACCGAGATGGCCGACGAAGTCGCCTTCACGCCGGGTATCGAGAACATGGAGCAGCGGGATATCCACGCCCGTGAGCACTCCCCCGTCGAAGGCCAACTCGAAGCGACGCCGATGCTCCGGCACCGAGTACGGCGCATTGAGATGCACCCGTCCCTGCATCAGGAGATGCAGATGCATGGTGACCCCTCCGGAAAACCGACACAGCAGGTGCTTGCCGGTCGAGTCCACCGATTCGAGCCTGCGGTCACTCAGATCGACGAGAGCGAGTCGGGGATGGCGAAAGGTGCACGATCGAACGGTCTCGCCGAGGTACCTCGCCGAAACCCGGTCGGCCAGGCGCCGTAGGGTATCGCCCTCAGGCACGTCTGCGTCTCACTTGTCGGCCCGCAGAATCCACGATCGAGAGGTACCCGGCCCACCAGCCATTGAACCGCACGCCTCGGCCGAAAGTATCGAGTTGCGGCCATGGGGCCAAGCCTGACCTCTCGCCCTCATGCGGTGGGCCCGATGTAGCTGGCCCGGGGTCGAAATCGCAGCGGCTGCTCGTCGTATTCCTCCATTGCGTGGGCTAACCACCCTGCGGTTCGGGAGATGGCGAAGATGACCTCGCCAGCATCGGCATGCATCCCCGCCAGATAGGTGAGTGACCCGAGCGCCAGATCGACATTGGCGAGAGCGTCGGTTCGGGAGCTGATCACATCACGCGTTTCCTGAATCACTGACAGGCGCGGGTCTCGGCCCCAAGCTGACATCAACGCGGCCATGAGCGGTCCATAGCGATGGTCCTGAACCGAGTAGACCGAATGACCGAATCCGGGCGGCGAGTCCAAGTTCTTTATCACTTCTCCTACGGCTGCCGCCGCTCCCGACGGCCCCGCTGCCGCCTCCAGCATCCGGTGAACGCTGGCGCTGCTGGCCCCATGCAACGGCCCGCCGACGACGCCAAGGCCGGTGAGCGCCACCGAGTAGGGATCGCATCGTACCGACGCTGCCACCCGGGCGGCGTAGGTCGATGGTGCCAGGCCATGATCGATCAACAGCACCATGGCCATGTTCAATGCGTCTCGTTCGGCTCGCTGACCCTTGCGCCGCGCCAGTCGGCTCCACACCCGATCCGCCAATCGATGGCCACCAGCCGCCGAGCGCGAGCGTTCTGGGAGAGATTCAGCCATGCGGTTGATGAGAACCCGGCCTGAAGCACGCACAGCTTTCGGCGACCGGTCATGGCGCAGCGGATCACCCGCTGATGCCAGAGCCACCGCCACCCGAAGATGATCGAGCAACGGCGCATCACCGGCGATCATCGGTTGGCGACTCGAATCAGCCGGCTCCGAATGAACCAGCCCTGAATGAACCGGCTCTTGCGAACCGGTCCAGTCTTCTCCCTTGGGAGAGTCCCACAACAGATCCGCAACCACTTCGTAGTCGAGACCTCGGCTGGCCAGCTCGGCAAGCGATTGGCCCCGTATCCAGAGCCCATCATCGGCCACTCGGGACAGTGAGGTCGACACTGCCGCCCGCACTTCCCGTTTGGTGCGCCCGGTTCGGCGCGAAGCCAGCTCCTCGATCTCACCGGCATCGAAGAGGCTGCTTCGTCCGTCCTCGGCGACTACCCGGTGCAACAACCCGCGTGACACGTATGCATAGAGAGTCTCGCGCTTCACGCCGAGTCGGGCCGCTGCCGCCGCCGTAGTGAGCCGATCAACCGGTTGAGTATTCAACTTGATCCAATCAACGTTGACATTGATCAATATTGTCAATATACCCCTGAACGCCGATGATGGGGTCATGAAAACACCGAATCCTGCCCCACCAGAATCGATTGCCGACGCACCGCGCCTGACAGTTGCGCCGCCCGGACTGAAGGGTCTGATCGTTGCCGACACCACCATCGGCCGGGTCCTCGGCGAGGAAGGGTCTTTCCACTACCGCCAGTTCGACGCCACTGATCTGGCCCGCAGCCGAAGCTTCGAGTCTGTGGCCGCACTACTGATCGATGGCGAGCTTCCCGATCGCGATGGTGAAGCTTCGTTTCGAGCCGAGTTGGCCAATGCCCGCCATCTCGAACCCGGTATCGCCAAGCTGTTGACTCCTATCGCTGCTCAGACCGGAGATCTACTCGCCGCATTGCGAGCGGCCCTCCCCCTCCTCGTGGATCCCACCCCGACAATCGATCTTTCAGCCGCCGAGCGTCGAGCGGCAACGATCCGCATTGCCGGCGCCGTGCCCACCATCGTGGCCGCCGTACATCGAATCCAGACTGGTCAGGGACCCGTGAGCGCCGATCCCGGCCTCGGCCACGCCGCCGACTACGTCCGAATGGTGACCGGCATCACCCCGTCCCCCCAGATCGTCGAGGCCATCGAGCGTTACCTTCTGCTGACCCTCGACCACGGCTTCAACGCCTCCACCTTCACCACCCGGGTCATCACCAGCACCGGGGCCGATGTTGCCAGTGCCCTCGGTGGTGCGGTCGGCGCCTTGTCGGGCCCTCTTCATGGCGGCGCTCCGAGCCGGGTTCTCGACATGTTGACCGACATCGGCGATCCCACCAACACCGAACGCTGGGCCCACCGGCAACTCGATGCCGGCAACAAGATCATGGGCTTTGGTCATGCCGTGTACCGGGCTGCCGATCCTCGAACCAACCTGCTGCGGGAAACCGCCGTGTCTCTCGGCGGCGAAGTCGTCGACCAGGCGATCGAGATCGAGGGCCGAATGTTGGAGGTGCTGGCTCGATGGAAGCCTGGAGCCACGATCGTGACCAACGTGGAGTACTACGCCGCACTCGTGATGCACCTCAGCGGGTTCCCTCAGGAGATGTTCACGCCCACGTTCACAACCAGCCGGGTCGTGGGCTGGTGCGCCCATCTGCTCGAACAGGCCGACGCCGCAAAGATCATCCGTCCCAGCGCTCGCTACGTCGGTCCTCCACCCGCCCAGCCGGTCCCCACCCTGTGAGCTGATCACGACGAAGTGATACGCCAGGCGAGCCTTGTAAATCCAGGGGAGCCCTGTAAAGAGAGCAGAGTCGCAAGAGTCGAACAGAGTTAGGGCATAAGGACGGCCGGAGCGGGGTACATCTCGACCCCCAGCCAAGACGACAAATGGATGACTCTGATGACTACCGCAGCTGCCCCGTACTCGAACGCCCGAGGCGAATACGCCGCTGATGCGAGCGAGGCCTGCCCGTTCCGGGGCACCGGAGTGGGCGGCGCCATCGGAAGTGAGCCGCAGCTCGATCACTGGTGGCCAAATCGTTTGAAGGTCGAGCTCCTCCACCAGGATCCCTACGAGGCGAACCCGCTCGACCCGGACTTCGACTACCCATCGGCTTTCGCCGAGCTCGATCTCGATGAAGTGAAGAGCGATATCAACGCTTTCCTGACCACCTCTGTGTCGTGGTGGCCGTCCGATTATGGCAACTACGGTCCACAGATGATTCGAATGGCATGGCACGGCGCTGGCACCTACCGGATCGCCGATGGGCGCGGCGGCGCCGCCGAAGGCATGCAACGCTTCGCTCCGATCAACAGCTGGTGGGACAACGGCAACACCGACAAGTCTCGGCGGTTGCTGTGGCCGATCAAGCAGAAGTACGGCCGTTCGATCTCGTGGGCCGATCTCATGATCCTGACCGGCAACTGCGCACTTGAAATCATGGGATTCCCGGTCCTCGGTTTCGGTGGCGGTCGCGTCGATGCCTGGGAGTCCGATCGCTCGACCTACTGGGGCCCGGAGGGCTGGGATGGCAAGCCGGTGCCAGACGGCGGGAGTCACGGCCCCCAGGAGGGTCACCCGGACCAGATGGTCTTTCGCGACCTGCGTTGGGATGGCGCTGTCGACGAGCAGCACTACGATCTGGAGAATCCTCTGGCTGCAAGCCACCAGTCGCTGATCTACGTGAACCCCGAAGGCCCGAACGGAAACGGCGTGCCTATCGACAGCGCTCGCGACATTCGCGAGACGTTCGCTCGTATGGCGATGAATGACCGGGAGACCGTCGCCCTCATCGCTGGAGGTCATGCCTTCGGCAAGAGCCACGGCATCGGAGGTTCAGATCCCATCGGTCCCGCTCCGGAAGTCGCAGCGATGAAAGAGATGGGTCTCGGATGGCACAACCCCACAGGCAAGGGCAACGCCGAGCACACAATGACCAATGGCATCGAGGGCTCGTGGACTCCGAATCCGACGCAGTGGGACAATGCCTACCTCGAGAACCTGTTCGCCTTCGAGTGGGAACAGATCGAGGGTCCGTCCGGCGCCGTACAGTGGCAGCCCACCGACCCGGGTGCACCCAAGACGCCCGACGCTCACATCGATGGGAAGATGAACGAGTTGATGATGATGACCTCCGACATCGCACTGAAGGTCGATCCCGAATATCGAAAGATCTGCGAAGGCTTCCTCGCCGATTTCGACGACTTCACCAACGCCTTCTCCGAGGCCTGGTTCAAGCTCACCCACCGCGACATGGGCCCGAAAACACGCTACCTCGGCCCCGAGGTGCCAGAGGAGGACTTCGACTGGCAGGACCCGATACCCGACGCCGACTACGAACTCATCGACGACGGCGACACCGCCTCGCTGAAGTCACGGATCGTCGAATCCGATCTCAGCGTTGCCGACCTCGTCAGCGTCGCCTGGGCCGCAGCATCGACCTACCGGCACAGCGACAAGAGGGGCGGCGCCGACGGCGGGCGGATCGCTCTCGCTCCGCAGAAGGACTGGGTCGTCAACAATCCGCCGCAGGTGCAGAAGGTCATCGCTGAGCTGCAACGCATCAAGCAGGACTTCGATACCGACACCAAGAAGGTGAGCCTCGCCGACCTGGTCGTGCTCGGTGGTTGTGTGGGTGTCGAGCGAGCGGCGAACGCCGGTGGCCACCACGCCTCGGTACCGTTCGTCGCCGGCCGCCGGGATACCACCCAGGAACTCACCGATGTCGAACAGTTCGAGTGGCTTCGCCCGGTCTCCGACGGATTCCGGAACTACCACAACGACAACGTGGGCTTCGCAGTCGCACCAGAGCACTTGTTCCTCGATCGCGCCGAACTGCTGACACTCACCGCACCCGAGTGGACGGCACTGAGCGGTGGCCTCAAGGTCCTCGGCGTGAACTATGACGGCTGCTCTGACGGACAACTCACCCAGCGCCCTGGTCAGCTGACGAACGACTTCTTCCGGGTTCTCACCTCCATGGACTACGAGTGGACTCCGAGGGACGAGACCGAGCTGCATTTCGGTCTCACGAATAGGGAAACGGGTGAAGAGGACTTCACCGCTACTCGGTGCGATCTCGTCTTCGGGGCCAACGCTCAGCTGCGCCAGATCGCCGAGGTGTACGCCGCAGCCGATGGTGAGGCGGCGTTGATCACCGACTTCATCGCCGCATGGCACAAGGTCATGATGCTCGATCGCTACGACGTGCCCGAAGCTCGGGAAGCGGCCGTTGCCTCTCGTTGAGCTGAGCGTCTCATGGCGTCGGCATGAGCCGACTGACCTGCTCGATGCGCCGCGCCCATGCGTCGACCTATGCTCGCCGGGTGAAGCGTGCTGAGAAAGCCGACAAGATCGGAAAGATCCTCGAGGATCTCTACCCCACGATCCCCATTCCCCTGGATCACTCCGACCCGTTCACCTTGACCGTGGCCGTTGCCCTCTCGGCCCAGACGACCGACAAGAAAGTCAACCAGGTGACACCGGCGCTCTTCGAGGTCGGAGGCACGCCTGAGGCCATGGCCGCCCTGCCCCCCGAAACGATCCTCGAACTGATCCGGCAGGTCGGCCTGGCTCCGCAGAAGGCGGCGAACCTGTCGAAGATGGCCCATCAGGTGCTCGATGCTGGCGGGGAGATCCTCCCTGATTGGGAGTTTCTCGAGTCTCTTGCCGGTGTAGGGCACAAGACGGCGAGCGTGGTGATGGCCCAGGCCTTTGGGGTGCCGGCCTTCCCGGTGGATACCCACATTCATCGTCTTGCCGCCCGATGGGGCCTGTCGAACGGCCACTCTGTGGAGAAGACGGAGAAGGATCTCAAGGCGGTGTTTCCAGAAGACACGTGGAACGATCGCCACCTGCAGATCATCTGGTTCGGTCGGGACTACTGCCCGGCCCAGCATCACGATCTCACGCTCTGCCCGATCTGCGCTTGGGCGGCATCTAAAAAGCGAATCACCGAAGAAGCCAGAAGCCGCGCCGCTGCACGCGCACGCCGCAAGAAGTAGCAGCAGCGGCACGAATCGTGGGTCACCGACCGAGTTGCCGCATGCTCAAGCTCAACAGACCACGTGCCGATGATTGATAGATGACTATGGGACACGCATCGAGCGACTCAGGCACTCCATCGTCTCAGCTCACGTCCCCGATACCGCCGATTGCCGCGCCGGGTCGCTCCGGCGGGATCCGTTCTGTGATCGAGCGTCGCGATATCAATATGGTGTTTCAGCCGGTCGTGGATTTGGCCACCGGCCTGCCGGTCGCATACGAAGCCCTGGCTCGTGGCCCCGCAGGCACCGAACTCGAGCGGCCTGATCAGCTCTTTGCCGCCGCGGCCGCCGCCAACTGTGTCGGCGAACTCGATCTGCTGTGCCGGGCCCAGGCTTTCATGCAGGCCGACGCCACCGACTACCGTCACCGATTCGCCCTGTTCGTGAACGGCGAACTCGGCGTCGCCTCCCGAACCGACGACGAGCTCGGCCCTTTTCTGAGCCGTACTGCCAAGCGCGGCAAAATCGTGCTCGAGCTCGCTGAACGATCGATTTTCGTTCAGCCCGCCACCCTGCTTCAAACCGTGGCCGACGCCCGCAAACAAGGGTGGGGCATCGCTATCGACGACATCGGCAAAACCAACGACTCGCTGGGCCTGATGGGGTTGACCGATCCCGATGTTCTCAAGCTCGATCTTTCGATTGTTCAGAGTCGCCCGTCTCGACGCACGGGTCTGACGTTGAATGCCATTGCCCACAAGGTGGAGTCGACCGGGGCCACGGTTATTGCTGAGGGCATCGAAACCGACGCCCACCTCGCTCGCGCCGTTTCGCTCGGCGCCCACTTCGGACAGGGGTGGTTCTTCGGGCGCCCCGAACCCCTGCCCAGGAAGTCTCCCGATTTCGGTTCGTGGGATCCAATGCTCCATCACTCTGATCGTCGGGACCATTCGAGCGACGGCAGCTCCTTCGAGCTCGTCGAGCACAACCATCGCTTGCGCCGCGCCACCAAGGACGTGCTCTATGCCGTCAGCCTCGACTTGGAGCATCAGGCCGCATCCCAGCCCGACGGTGCCGTGATTTTCGCCTGCTTCCAACGAGGCATGTTCGTGCCGGAACGAACGCGAACCCGCTACCAGGAGCTCGCTGACCAGTGCTCTCTCGTCGTTGCGCTAGGCGAAGGTCTCACCTCAAACCACATTCCGGGCGTTCGCTGCATCGCTCTTGCCGACAACGATCCGCTCGCCGACGAGTGGACCGTGATCGTCCAGAGCAGTCACTTCTCCGCCGCGCTCATCGCCAGGGATTGCGGCGACGACGGACCCGACGAGTCCCGACGGTTCGACTACTGCATCACCTACGATCGCCAGGTCATCCAAAGGGCTTCGCAGAGCCTCCTCAGCCGAGTCGGGTCAGACACAACACCGAACTGATCAGGTTCGACTCGACCGTTGCGGCTCAACCAGTCGAAGCCTCGCGTGTTCGCGTCGGACACCTTCGCATGAGGTTTGGGAGAGGTCAGGATCGGCTTCGTCGGTTTTTGCGGTTGGTCCAGCATCCCCGGTGCCAGTGACGCCTGAGGTCGGGCGCATCGACTGGCACCACAACCATGTGGCCCAGTCCTGGGGGAATGTCTCGGTTGCAGCCGGGACACACGTAGTACTTGGTCGCCTGATACGGCTGGATGAAGCGGGCCTCGACCTCGCCGAGACTTTCGGGGTCGATCATCGCCAGCTTCGTTCGGCCCGCGCCATCACAGTTCGGAGCTCCCGCTCGTCGCCGACCCTGCCAGTTGTGGCCGCCCGGTAGCGACCAGAGTGAGCCTGCCGTCGATGAAGACCTCGTCGTCTTCGATCATCGCCACTGTCGGGCACCAGTCGCGCTGCACGTCGTAATTGCCAGCGCCCGCGGCCCGCATCTCGGTCGAAAGCTGCCCGCGCAGAAATACTTCAGCAGCGGCGACGGCCTCATCGAGGTCGGTGGTGCGAGACACCCTGTCGTGAAGGTGTATGAGGAACTCACCGCATTCGGGGCTCGTGATCATGACCGAATCCGCAATGCGCACTCGCCCGACCACTGCGCCAACGGCATTTGCAACCTCCGCGTGTTCGGGCACGATCACGTCCGCGCCGATCATCGCCGCAACTGATGGGTAGTAGAGGCTGGCCGGTGTGCCGAGCCCGATGAGTTCGATCGTCAGCCTGGTTGTGTGCTGGGTGACCCCAGCATGGCGATCGAGACTGGCCTGCACCACCCGGGTGCTCACCTCGCCTGCTGGCAGTCCGTCGTGGGTGAGGGCTGCTCCCAGCACCGCTTCCGCAGAACGGCGCACCAACAGGTCGAGAACCGCAGTGGCCATCTCGGTCGCCCTGGCACGACAGGGTTCGCCTCGGCGGTCTCGTTGGCGTGCAGCCAGCATGGCCCCGGCAAGTGCCGGCCCAGCGGGGTTCGTTGTCTGCCGCCCGAGCGCGTGCGCCGCGTCGGTGGGAGTGAACCCAGCGAGCTGGATCAGTCCCCGGTTGACGAGGCCTTCGAGCACGTCTCGATTGGCAGCGCCAGCGTCGGTGGCGCTCGTCGGTCCCGACACCCTCGACATCACGTCGCGCTCGTGCCGACCCAGGGATTCAGTCTCGGCCGTGGGCCACGGTGCCGAGCGTGGCACCAGGATGAGGCCATCGAGGCTTCGGGCTGTGGCGCACTGGAGGTCCCTGTCGAGCGCCGCCATTGTGGCCTCTGGATACTGGGCACCCAGGAGGCAGAGAGGAATGACGCGCCGCGGGCCCAACGTGAGTTGGAGGCCCATACCGGCCGGCACCATCCGCACTTCGCTGTCGCCCCCGAGCCCACAGGTGACCATATCGACCGCCTCCACCATGGTTCGATGCCCGCCGACGGTGGCGCCGCTCGGTGTCAAGGCCACCTCGCCGTCGACGAGAATACCGATATCGGTGGTGGTGCCGCCGATGTCAGCGACCAGCGCAGTGCTTCGCCCGGTGAGATGACCGGCGCCGACGATGCTCGCCGCCGGACCCGACAGCAGGGTCTCGACCGGTCGTTCGCGTGCGTAGTCCGCGGCAACCAGCGATCCATCTCCGCGCACCACCATCAATGGGGCCTGTATCCCGACAGCGATCATGGTCTCCGCCACGCTCTCCACCAGCGACGCCGTGAGGCCGATCAGTCGGGCGTTGAGTATGGCGGTGACCGCCCGGCGGGGTCCGTCGAGGGCATCGGAGAGTTGGTAGCCGCAGGTGACCGGTCGGTCGGTCATCGCCAGCAGATGGTCTCGGACTACGAGTTCGTGGGCCGTGTTGCGCACCCCGAACTCACCGGTGACGGCAAAGGCGGCAGCCTGGCCGGTGTGGGCGCGGACCCAGCCTGCCAACTCGGAAGTGTCGAGCGGCTCGCGCTCCATGCCGTGGGGGTCGTGGCCGCCGCGAATCCGGATGACCGGACCGCCATCGAGGGCCTGGTCGAGCGCCGGACCCGCCGCAGTCTTTTCATCGAAGCCGATGAGCACGAGTCCTGCTTGTTGACCTTTGCCTTCCACCAGGGCATTGGTGGCCAGGGTGGTCGAGAGCGAAACCATCTGGATCGACGCCGCCACAACCCCGGCTGCATCCAGCACTGAGGTGATCGCGGCCTCGATCCCCGCGGCGAGTGCGTCTGGGGTGGTCGGGGCCTTGGCGGAAGCGATGACCTCACCGGCGTCTTCGGCGTAGATCACGGCGTCGGTGTAGGTACCGCCGGTGTCGACACCGAGGAGGAGGGCCATTGTCGACGAGGGTACCGCTCGTCACGAGGCGAGCGCCAAGAGCGATGCCGGTGATAAACCTTGCCGATGGCGCCAAATGTGATCCTGATCAACTGTGACGACCTGGGCTACGGCGACATTGGCTGCTACGGCTCGACGCTGAATCGCACGCCGGTGCTCGACGCCATGGCCGCCGAGGGAGTCCGTTTCACCGACTTCTACGCGGCATCGCCGGTGTGTTCACCGTCTCGGGCGGCGATGCTGACCGGCAGCTATCCGACGCGGGTGGGCTTCGGGGGCAAAGCTGCAGGCAACCTTGGTGGGGTTTTGTTTCCGGGCTGGAGTGTTGGTCTGAATCCATCGGAGATCACCATGGCTCGGCTGCTTTCAGAAGCTGGCTACGCCACGAAGCTGGTTGGCAAGTGGCACTGTGGGGATCAGCCCGAGTTCCTGCCCACGTCGCATGGCTTCGACGAGTACTACGGCATCCCTTACAGCAATGACATGGGTCGCCAGGTGGAGGCCGAAGCGGTCCACGGGATGTCGCCCGATGAGATCGAACCGTTGCTGCGCAAGATGGGGTGTGAGGAACCGTGGATCCGTCCTCCGCTGCCGCTTCTCGTTGATGGCGAGGTGCTCGAGGCCCAGCCCGATCAGGCCAGCCTGACCGGTCGTTACCTTGAACAGGCGGTGCGTTTCATTCGGGCCAATCGGGATCAGCCCTTCTTCCTCTACCTGGCACATATGTACGTACATCTGCCGATCTATGTCCAGGAGCGCTTTCGTCAGGCGTCGAACAATGGCGACTACGGTGCTGCCGTCGAGTGCATCGATTGGGTGACTGGCGTGATTCTGGCCGAGCTGAAATCCCTCGGTCTCGACGACAACACTGTTGTCATCTTCACCAGCGACAACGGCGCCCTGGCGCTCGACAGTGGTGGTTCGGGAAGCAACGCCCCGCTCCGGGGATCCAAGGGAAACACCTGGGACGGCGGCCAGCGGGTGCCCTGTATCGTTCGCTGGCCCGGCCGGGTTCCGGCAGGCCAGGTGTGCGGCGCTGTCACCGCCGGGATCGATCTCTACCCGACGATCGTTCGTCTCGCTGGAGCCGACGTTCCCACCGACCGGGTGATCGATGGTCGAGACATGGCGCTCCATCTCGGACTCGAGCCCACCGGATCAGCCGACGCCGCAGAACCTTCTACCGAGCGCTCTTTCTTCTTTGTCCGCAACGCCAACATCGAAGCAGTCCGGGTCGGGCGATGGAAGCTGCACCTGATCAAGGACGGTGCCGATGTGACGATGCTGTTCGACCTGGCGGACGACATCGGCGAAACCACCGATGTCGCTGCCGAGAACCCGGCCACCGTCGAACGACTCACCGCTGAGATCGATGCCGGCCGGGCCGACCTGGGTGATGAGCGGCTGGGCATTCCAGCATCGGATCGGGTGCGCCCCATCGGCAAAATCGACAACCCGGTGCCGCTGACTGACTTCGACCCCAATCACCCGTACTTCATGGCCGAATACGATCTCGCCGACCGGGGCTGACCCCAACTCGCGTACGTCGCGTGCTGGCGCCAGCCCGGTGTCAGTCAGCCCGGTATCAGTCGGCTCAAGCGGGACAGCTCAGGCGCCAGAGTTCGTTCCCCGTGGCTGCGCTGGTTGCGGCGACATAGACTGAGCCCTTGTAGGCAACGGGGGTCGCTGCGGCGATCGAAGCATCGGCCGAGCCTGGGTTGATGTTGGTACGCCCACCACTGGCCCCGGGTTTGACCGTGTGCCATTCCCGGCCCGATGCCGCCTCGTCGCTCTGGTAGAAGATCCAACCTTTGCTGGCCACAGTTTGGGGCCGGGCCGTGCGGTTCAAGAAGTCACGGGCATTGGTGTTTGCCACCAGCCGGGTCCCGGCTTGGGTTCCGTTGGTTATCCACAGGTCGGTGCGGCGGGGCGACGATCCTTCACGAATTCGATCCTCGACCCACAGGTAGAGGCGTCCGCCCATGATGGTGGAGTCGACGATGTCGGGGTCGCTGACCCGCTGCTGGGGATCGAGGTCGGCAACAGCTCGGGTTCCTACTCGGGTGCCGTCGGTCGACCACAGCGTCGGTCGGCCAGCGCCGGCATAGGCATCGATGTAGACGCGGCCGCGGTAGGCGCGGATCGGAGTTGCGTTGGAGCTGGCAGAGCCCGGGTTGAGGTCGATCAGCGGGCGGGTTCCCTTTCCGGTTCCGTTTGAGACCCAGAGTTCGCTTCCCAGGGCGGCGGTTTTGCTCTTGAAGTACACCTTGCCTTTGAGACCGACGAGGTTTTGGGGCTGGGCGGTGATTGGGAAGTTGCGAACCAGACGGGTACCGCGGGCAAGGCCGTTGGTCCTCCACATCTGGAACCCGTTGGCACGTTGGATGGTGAAATAGACCTGATTTCCGACTCTGGCGAACTCTCGGAAGAAGGTGGAGCCCTCGCCCGCGGTGAACTGGCGAACGAGTTTCGTTCCGTTCCGGGTGCCGTCCGAGGCCCACAACTCCCGACCGAGCCCGGGCACGTTGGCGGTGAAGAACACCTTGGAACCGGTAGCGATCTGGAACTCTGGAAAGGAGCTGATGCGTCCCGCAGAGATGTCTCGCAGCACTCGGTACCTGCTGCCGTCATAGCTGACCGGCTCGTTGCCCAGTGAAGTCATGCCCGACATGTAGAGCCGACCCTTGAAGACCACGACATCGTCGTTCGCCAGGCCCCGGGCTGCGCCGGTGCCGAGTTCCGACGCCTGGGCCCAGGTGCAGCGGGCCCCCTGGGCTCCGGCTGCCCGGGCACTGAATCCGCTCACAGCGACCAGCGTTGTCGCCAGCATCACTAGGGTCGCGAGCGCAGCGCACGTGCGGGTCCAGCCCCTCGCTCCCCCGGCTGGTTGCGTTGATGGTTGTATCGACGCCTTCGATCGTTGTTCGAGCTTCGTGCTGTCCACGGTTGAATCCCATTCCCTCGCCGCAGCTTCTCGCCGCGTCTTTGCCATGACGGCAGGTGCTGCCGCCCTTCCATAATGGCGAACTCGAGCAGCATTGGGAAATGGTCACGAGTGACCAGTTGTTAACTCAGGGCCACTTTCAGAGAGAAGTCCACCCGGTCAGGGCTCACAATGAGTGCTTTGTAAGTCCCATTACGTGGCAGGGGATCGATGGAGTTGAAGTCCTCGTTACAGGGTCGGTTGACTGAGTCGACACGGCTGCCTCCGGCGTCGAAGACCACGATGTCGGCCTCTTCGCTGAACCATCGGTCACAGGCCTCGGCGCCAGCGGTGAACTGAACAGAATCACCGGCCGCAGCGACAAAATTGAAAAGTGCTGCGTCAGCGCTGATGGCGAAGGGTTCGATATCACCGGTGAACGGCAACGCCAGTTCCAACTCCTCGCCGAGCGCATCCGACACCACCGACATGTCGAACTCCGACGTGTCCGGGGCATTGATCACCATCACATAGGTGGCGTCAGCCACCAGCGGTGTGTCGAACTCGTGACCCACGCTGAGACAGGGGCTCGATGCCCTCGAAACCCTTTCGCCAGCGAGCGAATAGAGTGCGGCTCGAGGCGAAGACCCCCAACGATCACAGGACTCGGTGTCGAACCGGAGGAAGGGCGTGTCTCCCGCAGAAGCATCGAAGCGGACAACGAACAGCGAGTTGTCGCCCCGCCGGAACGGTTCCGACGGTCCGTCGTAGGGAAGAGTGATCGGCGCCGCGTCATTGGCATCGAACACTGAAAGCACGAACGGCTCCGAGGCGCCAACGGAGCGTGCATCGAAGATCATGAAGTGGGCGCCGTCAGACGACAGTGCTGGGCTCAGCACCTGACCCACATCGAGACAGACGCTCGATGACAGCGCCACTTCTTCACCGTCGGGGCCGAAGATGCGAGCCGCTGCCCCCTGGGGCCAACGGTCACAGGCCGCGGGGTCGGGCCGGGCCATGATGCTCTGGCCTCGTGCGCCTTCGAATCTGAAGCCGATGAGATCGTCGGACAATCGGTAGGTCTCGGCACTCTCGTCGAACGGCAGGTCCGCTTCGGGGAGATCGAGCAGGTTGAAGGCACCGATCTCGAACTCGGCATCGTCGGGTACTTCGAGTCGTGCGCGGTGCTCGCCATCGACGAGCACCGGTCGGTCGAGGGAGCGGACTCCCCGACACAGTCGGAGGCCACCGATGATGGAGTCGCCTCGCGGGTCGGTGAACTCGAAGCGTGCGCTCTCCACGCCCCACCGTATGCAGGCTTCCCGATCCGCCGTCATCCATACTTTCTGACCAACAGAAGCGTCGAACGAGATCTCGATCACCCGTTGGTCCAGCAGGGTGTCACCGTCGGTATCGCGTGCCGGGATAGTGATGCTGCCGGGGAGTCCGTCGAGCACAAAGCGTTCGATGTCAGCATCATCCGGGTCGTCGCCGATCGGGTCGGACTCGTCTGCCTCGGAGTCGTCGGACTCAGAGTCGCCGGACTCAGAGTCGCCGGGCTCGACCTCATCGATGTCGGGGTCGACATCTTGATCGCCGGTGGCCTCGTCGCCGGTCGCGGTTTCCTGTGCGTCCGAGCCGGAGTCGTCGCTGCGGCTCAGGGCCCAGCCGATCCCGCCTGCGAGTATCAACAGCGCCGCCACTGCGGCCGCGACGACGGTAATCGGC
>Ga0114957_1002589_pt1 | contig 17083 bp, 10 predicted proteins | sample BantaG_FD_87175 | JGI IMG/M metagenome (GOLD analysis project Ga0114957, IMG submission 87175) | Marine algal microbial communities from Bantry Bay, Ireland - BantryBay_4 metaG | ecosystem: Host-associated > Algae > Red algae > Unclassified | place: Bantry Bay, Ireland | collected 2014-11-21 | reverse complement strand
TATACAGCGGCGGCATTAGTAAGTGAAAATAAAGGATTGTGTTTTCCTGCTAGCGCAGATAGTATTCCGACTTCCTTAGGACAAGAAGATCACGTAAGTATGGGTTCAATAGGAGGAAGGAAAGCACTTCGAGTAACTAATAATTTAGTGAAAATTTTAGCCATAGAAATGTTATGTGCAGCTCAAGCAATCGATTTTAAAAGACCTTTAAAATCAAGTAAAACTTTGGAACAAGTACATCAATATATTCGAAAGAATATTACTCATGCAAGTAAGGATCGTATTTTTGCAAATGATATTGAAAAAGCAATTCAAATTATTGAAAGCAAAGAATTACTAAAAATTACTGCAACTAAAAGTCGATTTATTAAAAGTGAATTTGAATCATTATTTGAAAAATTTTAAATAATGATTTGAATATAAATTTTTTGGACGCAGACTTGTTATGATTTTTATGACCTTGCTCTAACCTGTTTTGACTTTCGAATAACACATAATAGAAAAAAGTCAAAACAGGTTAGAGCAAAGTCATAATAGTCATAACAAGTCTGCGTCTAAAAAATTGTAGAAAAGATTCAATAACCAAATCACCATCTCAACATCCAATATTAAAAAATAAATCATGACCACGACCAACCTAGATTTTCAAAATCAAATCCTTCAAGGAATTCCATTAGAATTACCTTCAAAAAAACAATACCCTTCAAAATCAAATCGTGCTCCAAAACGAAAAGATATTCTTTCAGTTGAAGAAAAAAAATTAGCCATTAGAAATGCATTAAGATATTTTCCAATGGAATGGCACACTACTTTGGTTCCAGAATTTATACAAGAGTTAAATGATTTTGGTCGAATTTATATGTATCGTTTCCAGCCTGAATACAAAATGTACGCAAGACATCTTAATGAATATCCAGCCCAATCTCAACAAGCAGCGTCTATTATGTTGATGATTCAAAATAACCTTGATCCGAACGTGGCACAACATCCTAATGAGTTGATAACCTATGGTGGAAATGGAGCCGTATTTCAAAATTGGGCTCAATATATATTGACCATGAAATACTTAGCGACTATGACCAATGAACAAACATTGCATATGTATTCAGGTCATCCAATGGGTTTATTTCCTTCAAGCGATGATGCTCCAAGAGTAGTGGTGACCAATGGAATGATGATTCCTAATTATTCTAAACCTGATGACTGGGAAAAATACAATGCGCTTGGCGTCACTCAATATGGTCAAATGACAGCAGGCTCTTACATGTACATCGGGCCTCAGGGAATTGTGCATGGTACTGCAATTACGGTCATGAATGGTTTTAGAAAAAAATTAAAGGAAGGGGAAACGACCAAAGGAAAAATATTTTTAACAGCAGGTCTTGGAGGGATGAGTGGTGCTCAACCAAAAGCGGGAAACATTGCAGAGTGTATAACGGTATGTGCTGAAGTTAATAAAAAGGCAGCTTCAAAAAGGCATCAACAAGGCTGGGTAGATGTGTTGATTTATGATATTGATGAATTGGTGGAACAAGTGAGAGAAGCTCAAAAGGCAGAGCAAGTTATTTCATTTGCATATGTAGGTAATGTAGTGGAGGTTTGGGAAAAATTTTATGAAGAAGATATATTTGTACACTTAGGTTCAGATCAAACTTCATTACATAACCCGTGGTCTGGTGGATATTATCCTGTAGGTCTGGGCTATGAAGAGTCGAACAATTTATTGCGAAATAATCCAGAAGAATTTAAAATGAAAGTTCAAGAATCACTTAAAAGGCATGCCGATGCTGTCAATAAACATACTGAAAAAGGAACTTACTTTTTCGATTATGGGAATGCCTTTCTTTTAGAATCTTCTCGTGCAGGTGCAGATGTTATGTCAGAAAATGGAATTGATTTTAAATACCCTTCTTATGTTCAAGACATTCTAGGACCGATGTGTTTTGATTATGGATTTGGTCCGTTTAGGTGGGTGTGTACTTCAGGTGATCCTGTTGATCTTGACAAATCAGATAAGATAGCGGAACAGGTTATGATTGAAATAAAAGCTACTGCGCCTGAAGAAATTCAACAGCAAATGCAAGACAATATCAAATGGATTCAGGATGCAAAAGCCAACCGTCTTGTAGTGGGATCTCAAGCCAGAATTTTATATACCGATGCAGAAGGGAGAATAAAAATTGCAACCGCTTTTAACAATGCAATTGCAAATGGAGAAATTTCTGCGCCAATAGTTTTGGGAAGAGATCATCACGATGTGAGTGGAACTGATTCACCTTATCGGGAAACAAGTAATATTTATGATGGCAGTAAATTTACTGCTGACATGGCCATTCATAATGTGATTGGTGATAGTTTTAGAGGGGCAACTTGGGTTTCTATTCATAATGGAGGTGGAGTAGGATGGGGAGAAGTTATGAATGGTGGATTTGGTTTGTTGTTAGATGGAACGACTGTCGCAGAACAGCGATTGAAAAAAATGCTTTTCTTCGATGTGAATAATGGAATAGCAAGAAGGAGTTGGGCTAGAAATAAAGAAGCGATATTTGCAGCAAAACGAGAAATGGAGAGAACTCCTGATTTGGAAATAACTTTACCGAATATGGTTGATGATAATTTGCTTGAAGATTTAAAGTAACACGACTTTCTAAGTCGTGTAATTATTCGACATTTTACTGTAAATATTTTATAGAATAATTTGAAGTTTTGTGATTACTAAGGAGTTATGTTTTTTTAAAAATAGTTTTGCACGAGGTCGTGTTATTTTATATTTTTTTTGATTTGTCGAATAACTTCACGACTTAGAAATTCGTGTTACTTTAAAATCTTGTTTATAATTTACTTTAAAAAAATACTATGAGTTGGATAAAAACAATTTCTTTCAAAGATGCCACAGGACGGCTGAAGAAAATTTATGAAAAGATAACCGGGCCTGATAATAATATAGACAATGTGTTAAAGATACATAGTTTACGTCCACATACTTTGGTAGGGCATATGAGTTTATATAAAAATGTATTGCATAATTCTTCCAACACTTTACCTAAATGGTATTTAGAAAGTCTTGGTACATATGTTAGTCATTTGAACCAATGTGAATATTGTGTCCAACATCACTCCGTTGGATTACAACGACTTTTAAAAAACGACCCACAATTATTTTCCGAAATAATGAATGGGATAAAAAATAGTAAACCAATTGAATCCTTTGATATAAAGTTTTTAGAAGGCTTTAAATATGCTAAAAAATTAACGCTTACTCATTCGAAAATTTCTGAGAATAATATTTCTGAATTAAGAAAGACAGGATATAGCGATGGAGAAATTTTAGAGCTCAATCAATTGGTGAGTTATTTTAATTATGTAAATAGAACTGTAGTTGGACTTGGTGTTGATACTCAAGGAGATGTTTTAGGACTTTCTCCTAATGAAAGTGATCCAGATAATTGGAGTCACAATTGAAAAATCAAAATCAAAATGTCAATCAAAATCAAAAATCGAATAAAGTTGATGGTCAATAGTATTCGATTTTTGATTTTGATTGACATTTTGATTTTGATTAATTAATTATATTAAAATGGTTTCTTATATTTGTTCTCCCTTCGACCTGTTCACCCTACGCTAAAACCAATTCATTTATACAATTTTCATAAGTAAACTGTAACGACATTTTTTTTTACAGAAAGTAACCAATTATAAATATTGACATGATTAAAAAGTTTAGAAGTTTCCTTTCTCTTTGTTTTGTGCTTTTTATCTCCATTTCACTTCAAGCACAATTTGTAAATTTTGAAGATACGTGGAAAGAGTTTTTGGCAAATAATAAAATTTCCAATATTAGTGAAATGCCAAAACCTCAAAAAACCCAACCCATCGACTATCTACGATATTGCCTAATGGTAGCCAATACTCATTTCTGTAGTGGTGATATCAAAGATGCAGAAACGATGATGGCAGAAGTGAAAAAATTAGGAGAAAGTGCCTATAAACCTATTCCTGGTTTTAAGGAAAAACATGATGATTTAGCGGTAAAGATCAAAGCACATTATCAAGTTGCGCTCTTGTGGAAAAAGTTTTTAGAAACCAAAAGCGTAAGTTTAGAAACATTGGAAGATGTTTCCGAAGCTAAAACGGTTTGTGAAAAAGGAACCCTTGCAAAATACTTTCATATGGTTGCCTATGCTCATTATTGCAAAGGTGAAATTGCAGAAGCAAAAGGACATTTTGAAGGACGGGTTTTAAAACTAGCAGAAAAGACATCGTTGAAGGTTAGTGATATTCCAGGATTGGAAGAGGAAGTAAAAACCATGAAAGCATTATTCGTTGGACTTCCAAAATTAGGGACTGCTTGGAAGGAATATAAAACATCAGGAACCTCTCCAGGATTTGAAATTGAATTACCGTTAATAAATTGTTATCCAATTCCATCTATGAAAGAATATCTTTTAAGAGGTGCGGCGGATGTATGTGGTCAAGGAGGAGAGATGTTAAAAAAGATCAAAGATTTACAAGCAAATAATTCTCATCCTTTGGAAAAAGCATTGAAGGATGGAATTGCTAAATTAGAAACAGAGGTAGGAAAAAATAGTGGGGATATTGCGAAACTAAATAAAGCATGGAAGGAGTTTTTACCAAAAAATACATTAGCGAATGGAATTGATTTTGGATTCGAGTATTGTTCTATTGAGTCGATAATTCGTGCTCATTTGATGGATGGTATTATTAATTATTGTGAAAAAGGCGATGAAGTAATTGGTACTATTATTAAAATGCGTGGAGAACATCAACCAAAGTTACAAAAGAGTACGAATGATAAAATCCAATACTTAAATGAAATCGTTCAAGAGAATAAAGACAATTATGAAAATCTAAATATTCTTTGGAAAGAGTTTGTTAACAATAAAGATACTTTGATAGAAGCATTCGATGTGGTAGATTTTTATTGTGATAAAATTGCTCAAGTAAAATCTTGGACAATCGTTGGTCATATGGATGCTTGTCCAAAAGGACAACAATATTTAGATAAAATATATGCACTTCAAAAATCAGATCAACTAGAATTTGATGAGGAGTTGGCTTGTAGAATAAAACGTTTGCAAATCAAAGTTTGGGATTGTAGATATTGGGAATTGGTAAGACAAGCTAGAAAAGAAACCCACGAAGAAAGAGAACGTTTTGGTCCAGCTTCAGCAGGGATTATGCAAAATGATTTGAATAGTGATAAACTTCCTTGTGAGACAACGGTTCGTTATTCTCCGCTTGGTAAAATTGGAATTAAATATATCATCTCAACTTACCTTTGTCAAGATATTGATTTGGCAAAAATGGGAGATCCTGAATATTATAAAAAAATTGCAACCTGGGTTGACAAGGAAGTTTTGGCAAAATATTGTGAAAAGGATTTTAGATGTAAAGAAGAATTCTTTATTTATTTGGAAGGGCATTCAGATGGAAATGCTTTTCGAGGTGCGCGATATAAACAATCACTTGGTATTCCCCAAGGGACTCCTTTTACTCATTTTATTGATGACCAAATTTTGCAAAAAAATACAGAAAGAGAGATTACAAATTCTCTTAAAAGTAATATGGAATTAGGTATCGCTAGAGCTTGGACGGTAAAGAATCAATTAGATTTTATGGGCGTTCCTATTACAATTGGTGCATGGGAACATCCTAAACATGAGAAAGGTGGTGAGTTTAGAAAAATTGAAATCAATTTGAATATTACTAATTTGCTATTAGATTTTTATGAGAAAAGATTGAAGGAATTATTGGAGGCGTCGGGGATAGGGGAGCGTCCTGAGGAGTGTTAAGATTTTGGGAAAAAGGGAAGACGGATTTACGATTTATGATTTGAGAAGTTTTGTCGAATAATTTTGACTCACTAATATTCGACAAAACTTCTCAAATCATAAATCGTAAATCCGTCTTCCCTTTTACTTTAAAAAATATCAATGAAAAATAACATGTAACAACACCAAAGAAACCAACAATCCCAATCCAATCTGCTGCACACTTCTTGATTCTTTTTGTAAAAAAACAATATCCTTCCATTTTTTAAATCCATTTGAAATACTACCAAGAGATACAATAATAAAAGAAATTAGAACAACCCAACCTGCTCTTACAAAATAATTCATATCAGGAAAAAGTCCATCAAAAGATAAAAATCCAAAGTCAAATCCTTTGATTATCAAGTGAAGTGGGATAGTAGACAAAAATGCAATTAAAGCCCATCGATGATTAGGAGCGACCATAAATGCAGCACTACAAATTAACACCACAATTCCGCAATTGATATAATATCGCAATTCATTTAAAGTATGGGTAAAAGCAGCTTCTGGATTTTCAAATTTTACATACAGTAAAACAAAGCCCATCAAAACTCCAGTTATCAAAGTTATTATTATTGTTCGACGACCAGCGTTGACTATTTGAGCTTCGGTCGCTTTTTTATTGATATATTCTTTATAAATGTCAATTGAAAATAAAGTCGATAAGGAATTAAAAGTTGAATCCACCGTACTCATTAATGAAGCAAATAAAGCACATAAAATTATTCCTTTGACTCCGACAGGTAAATATGTTTTTACTAAATATGGATAAGCTAAATCTGGTTCTGCCAAAGGTGTTCCATTTTCCTGAAGAATCCCATAAAGTGCAATTCCAGGAATGACAATCAAGGCGGCCATAATATATTTAATGATTCCACCTAGCATCAATCCTTTCTGAGCTTCTCGTAAACTCTTGGCTGCCAAAGATCTTTGAATGACAGTTTGATTGGCACACCAGTAATTTATATTCAAAAGAAACAATCCAAAAATATGAATCCAAGGTAATTTCTCATGATCTGCGGGGAGATGCAAATGCATCAGTTCAGGTGTTTTTATATACAATTGTCTCCATCCTCCTAAATGATAAACTGCGGTAAACATTACTACAAATCCTCCTAACAATAAAATTACAAATTGAATGATATCCGTTTTGACCACGGCAGCGAGACCTCCTAAATAGGTATAAGTTGCAGAAAAAACGCCTAGCCCCAATATCAAAATTGCAATTCTAATAATTCGATCCTCATGAATAAAGGATAACGAATCTGCAAAAACTAAGTCAGCAGCATATGCGCCCCAAAACAAAGCCGCGCCTAAAGTAATGGTTGAGAATAAGGTAATATTGGCAATAGTATAAACCAATCCTACTGTGTTGCCTAACCTTTTTTTGATATATTGAGTTATTGTAACAATACCTTCCCGTAAGTATAATGGAACAAAAATAAAAGCAGCCATTAGAATTCCTTGAATCGCATTTATCTCTAAACTTGCTTGAGCCAAGCCATATAAATATGCAGAACCCATCATTCCCAAAAACTGATAACCGTTGATATTTGTAGCAACAGTAGATAAGGCAATCGAATACCAATTTAAGTTTCGATTACTTAAAAAGTACTCCTCGGCAGTCACTTCTCCTTTTGATCTTCCTGACATTGCTGCAACGAAAATCACAATAAAGTAAATAAGGACAATTGCTAAATCGATCATTGCTTTGGGTTTTTTATGTTAGGTAAGAATGATTAACTTCTTGCTCCTGCTGCAAGTGGAGTAGCAGGCGAAACACTTGGAATCCTACCTTGAACCTCAGGCATAGAAATCGTTTTTATATTTGGTAAAACATATTTAGCAAATAAATTACATTCTTCTAAATGAGGGTAACCCGAAAAAATAAAAGACCGAATTCCCATATCCATATACCTATTTATTTTTTTCAAAATCTGGTCAGGATTTCCGACAAGGGCAGCACCACATCCTGATCTAGCTCTACCAATCCCTGTCCATAAATGTTCTTCTGCAAAACCAGCATCATTTGAAATATTCCGCATATTGGCTTGCCTTGCCACACCTAAAGATTTAGCATCTAGAGCACGTTCTCTAATTTCTTTACCATGAGTCGCATTACCATCTATTTTTGACATTAAATGCTTGGAATACGCTATGGCTTCTTCTTCCGTCTCTCGCACAATGACATGAACTCTTAATCCAAAATCTACCGTCCTTCCATAACCTTGCGCTTTGTCGCTCATCGTTTGCATCAAGCCTTGAAGCTTTGATTCTGTTTCAGGCCACATCAAATATACATCACAATGTTCTGCACATAAATCAACACCAGAAGGGGAGTACCCTCCAAAATATAATAAAGGCCCGCCATTCTGTTGATATGGTTTTACAGGATCGGTTGACAATTTAATGTTATAAAACTCACCTTTGAAATCAATGAAATCCTGAGTCCAAGCTTGTTTTAAAATTTCAATGACTTCTCTTGATCGTTGATATCTTTCTGCCGAGCCTAGTTCAGTTCCAGGGAGGTTCGAAGAGATTATATTTATAGTGAGTCGTCCTTTTAAAATATGATCTAATGTAGCGATTGCTCTAGCCAACATTGGAGGATGAACTTCTCCACAACGAATGGCCGCAAGCAAATTAATGTTTTTAGTCAAAGGTGCTACCGCTGATGCAAAGGTCATGGTATCTTGACCAACTTGATAAGAAGATGGACAAAGGATATTTTTAAAACCTAACTTATCTGCAGTTAATAAAATATTGGAAGCATTGTCCCAATTACTTTTATAATTCATATCATGAGCACCGAGGATTTCATCATCGCCATTGCATATCGGCGCAAACCATGAAACTTCAGCACCTTTTATATCTTTTGACCTGATATTTATTTTTGACATTGGTTCGTTAAGTTTTTTCGAAAACTAATTTTCTTCTATCTATATCTTACACTTTTTTTTAATCTGATTTTTTAGCCACGAATTAGCGCAAATTAGCACTAAAAATGCGAGGCATTTTTAGAATTTGAGATAATTAAATTCTATTTCTTTGAATTAAAAGTCAACAATAACTTTTGCAAATTTCCTCAAATCCAATCCAAGAAATAATTTGAGAAAATTCGTGTTAATTCGTGGCATTAAACTCAGTCTTAGAAAAATTTATGGTAATGAAATCCTTTTAAGCAATTTCTTCTCCTGTTGACGCCTTCCATAAAAGATACCAATCCTCTTTCGATAGTTTTACCTCATATGCATTCAATGCTTTCTTTACCCTTTCGAATTTAGAAGTTCCAATTACAGGAACGATACCACTTGGATGTTGCAACAACCAAGCATATAAAAGGTCATCTAATTCAACATTATATTTTTTGGCTAACTCATTTCCTACCTCACGAATTCTTAATATTTTTGGATCGGCTGTTTTATTAAAAATAGCACCTCCACCTAAAGGAGACCAAGCCGTAGGAGCAATGTTATTTTTTTGACATTGTAATAATGTTCCATCCTCAAAACAATCTAAATGAGTAATTGAAATTTCGACTTGATTGGTAATAAGTGGGGTAAAATGATTGAGAGCATCAAACTGTGCAGGTAAAAAATTTGAAACACCAAAGTAATTGACTTTACCAGATTTCTTTAATTCTTCGAATGCTTCAGCAATCTCATGTAGATTCATTAAATAATCAGGTCGATGAATCAAGAGAACATCAATATAATCTGTAGCCAGAAGTCTTAAAGAATTTTCAGCAGACTGGATGATATGTTTTTTAGAAGAGTCGTATGAATTAATGGAATGATCTGGACGATTTTCCGAAACCAATTTTATCCCACATTTTGTAGTGATTTGAATTTGAGAACGAAGACTAGATTTATTTTTTAATAATTTTCCAAAATCCTCTTCCGTTGAATAATGACCATAAATATCCGCATGATCGAAATCGTTGAGTCCAATTTCAAGGCAAGATGCTACAAATCTTTCTAACTCCTTTGTCTTCATTTTTGCACCCCATTCACCTAATCTCATGGTGCCAACAATAATTGGGGAAAACTGGATTTTTTCGTTTGTCATAAAATATAATTTTAGGCAATTAACGAAAAAAAGCTGAACATATCAAAGGCTCTATTTTAGATCGTAACTATTTAGGAGTCAGGGGCGAGGAGTCAGGAGTCAGGTGTTATGGATTCTACTATTTATCGAACTCACTATAAATAAATCGTAGAAACGATAACACCTGACTCCTGACTCTTCGCCCCTGACTCCTAAATAGTTACGATCTTATCTTTATTAAACTTATTTTATTTGGTACTGAAATTATACTTCTTAAACATTTTAAATAATAGGGTTCTTAATTTTTGATAATTCAAATGTCATCACCTAAATTTGATTTTCTTTTAATAAAATCAAATCTAAAATGAAAAATTTTAAATTCTTAGTTATGTTGTTATCGTTAATTTTAGTGATATCAGCTTGTGGTGATGATAAACCTAAAAATAAACCGAAAGCGAACCCAATTGATTTGGGAGATTCTAGTGATAAACCTGCAGATGATGCTGTAAAATCAGATCCTCTTCCTCCAGAACAACTTGCTAAAGCCAAAGAAATTATTGCGGGGGCAAGCGATGCCGATGTAAGTGCTGCTGATGGTAAAAAATTATATAAAACTTATTGTGCGGCTTGCCATGGTTTTGATGGAAAATTAGCAGTAAATGGTGCTAAAGATTTAACAAAATCCACTACTTCTTTAGAGGAAAGAGTTGCACAAGTTTATCATGGAAAGGGGCTAATGACTCCATTTAAAGGCATTTTAAAAGACGCTGAAATCGTAGCAGTTGCTAAGTATCTTGGTGATATGCGGAAATAATCAAAATTAAAATATCAATCAAAATCAAAAAAAATATTGGTTAGTAGACGATATTCGATTTTTGATTTTGATTGATATTTTAATTTTGATTAAACTTGATTGTTTCTAACACTTAATTTTTTTATGAAAAATTTCCAATACCTCTTTGTCTTATTATTAATATTTTCTTCGTCTACATTTCAAGCACAAGTAGATGTAGGTTCTTGGACCTCTTTCTCCTTAAATTATAAAGCAAACGATAAATTAGTGCTTACTGCCAAACCTATCGCAAGGCATGTATCCGACCTTTCTAAATATTCAGATACTTCAATTGATTTTATTTTAAATTATAAAATCAATTCTGCGTGGAGTGGTACTTTGTTAAATCGGCATTTTTTTATTCCTGATGGTGGGGATCGACAATTTTGGTTTATTGATTTAAATTATAAATTTCCCATAGTAGAGAAAATAACTTTTGCTAATAAATTAAGGTATCATCTAGCCGTGAATTGGAACAGAGACGATACTGATTTTATTCGTTATCATCCTAATTTTTCTTTTAAAACAAAGAGTCGAATTACTCCATTTGTAGGGATGGAATTGTTTTATAGAATTACTGATGTTAGAGTTTTGTCAGGGGGGCGTTATGTTGCTGGTTTTCATTTACCTTTCAAAAAGAAATTTAAACTCACGCTCCAATATTGGCGACAAGCAAAGTTTGATGATGAAAATCATCCATTAGGGGAAAGCCATATTATTTTGACCAATATCGCTTACAATCTAAATTAAGTTTAATAAAAAAAAAGTATTGATCTCTCAATCAAAATCAAAATGTCAATCAAAATCAAAATTTGCCCGCTAACCTAAAAAAACGCTATTACATTTAAAAACTACAATTGAGGGGTTTTTGATTTTGATTGACATTTTGATTTTGATTGAGAGATTATTCTTTTTTCAATAACAATCTTTTTACATATCCTGTTTTTCCATTTAAAATCACCTTGCTCCAATATTTATCTATCTGTTTAATCAACTTTACTTCTGTTCCTACACTTAACCTTTTTAATACTTTCGATGAAGCAGTTGGTCTCGTTCTAAGGCTTGTTTTTTTTGTGATAGAAAAAGAGCTGTATATAATTTTAACTGGTGGTTTGGCAACTATATCTTTTTCTTTCGCATAAGTTACTGGTGGAGGTTTTGATTCAACAATTATAGTTGGTTTTACTACAACCTTAGCAGGTTCTTTTTTGATAATTATTGGTTTTTCTATTTTTACTTCTTCAACAGTTTCTACTAATGTTTCGCCTTTTGTAGCAATAGTTTCAGGTTCTATTCTTTTTTTCTTTTTTAATAAAAGTGCGGTTTCATATTCATTTTCTAATAAGTTTTCTGGAGTTGAAATTGTAGGTTGACTAACCTCCTTTTTCTCCTTGTTTATGGTAATGGTAGGTTCTTCATTTAAGACAATTGCTTCTTGTTTTATCTCAATTTTATCTTCAATCTGTACTTCAATTTCTTCAATAAGCTCCTCAATTTTTTCTGTTTTTTCAACCACAGGAATAACCTCTTTCTGACTCAATAACTTTTTATCCTCCAATAAATTATAAATTTCTTGATCCTCACCAAACTTAGTGATTTCGATAATTTTGGAAATTTTTTGAAGTATTGGAATCGCATCTTGATACCGAAATACTTGATGTAAGGCAATTGCTTTTAAGACTAAACTTTCCTTAATTTGATTTAATTGAATAATACGAATAGCCATAACCTTATCAAGTTTTTCAGGAATTTCCTTGGCTTTTTCAATTACCGCAATTATATTGTTAAGGCTTTGTTCTAAAGTATTTTCATCAAGAATTTGAATAGTCTTTTCTATGTTTCCATTTTGATAAAAGCCAAATGCTTGTTTATACATATCAGAAGAAAAATCAAGATTTACACTCGCCAAATGAATAGAAAAATCTTTTAATTTTTGTTCAACATTTTTTACTTCAAAACTTATTCTTTCTTCCGCTTCCAATCTGTTAAATAACTTTATATTAAGTTGTTCTCCCAACCTTTTTATTTCTTCTTTGCTTTCCTTATTATCAAAAGCAAGAATATCCAATAACTGATCTCGATGATTAAAAAGTGCTTTTTGATTACTATAAAACAACTCCTGTTGTTGAGATTCTAAATATCCTTTTTTTGCTAAAAAAATACGTAATAAATATTTTCGATCCACGCTATAATGATCTAACATTTTTTGATTGACCACTTCATAGCCAGTCTTTTCAATTGAAAAATTTATTGGAACTTTAATTTGGGACTGATCAAGTTTTAAGTGGAATCGACCTTTGTAATCAGATGTAGTAGTATTGTTAGAAGAGATGGCAATTGCAACATCTTTTGCATATTGAATGACTTTATTTTCCATTTTACTATTGTGAAAAGAGATTCTACCTTTTACGTCATAATTTTGAGCATAAAAGGAAAAATTAAAAGTCAAAAGCATAAAAATTAGCATATGTTTGTTGGGATGCATAGCATGTTTTTTTTATTTTATTAAAACTGTAACAATCATGTAATCTCAATCTTTTAACCTACACAGAAAAATTTTAGAAAAAACTTTCATTGAGAAGTTGATTCAATTGAAAAAGGAAAGGAACAGAGTTTTTTTGCCGGTAATGTTTAGTAGGATTTTCTCATGTTTTAAGAAAATAAAGGTAAAGAAATGACAAAGGATTAACAAAAATTTCGTAAAAATCTTTTTTCACTATAAATTAGATTGGTTACCCTTTTAATTATGCATCCTATTTTTTTCTTTTTTGTCCTTAAGGATGTTAATTTAGATTATAACTAGACTTAATTTTGAATGATAAATTTGTCCCGATAGCTATCGGGATGAATATGTCGAAAACCTTGTATTTACTAGGTTTTGAATTCTTTTAAATAAACTCTACTAATTAAATAAAACAAAATGAAAAAGACAATTTTTACACTCTTTATCCTCTCTTGCTATTTTTCCATTTCATTTGCCCAATCTGAAGCTTTGTGGATGCGTTATCCTGCAATTTCACCTGATGGTTCAACCGTCATTTTCAGTTACAAAGGCGATATTTGGAAAGTAAATACAACAGGCGGAACAGCGACTCCATTGACTTTACATGAAGGTCATGACTTTCAACCAGTTTGGTCCAATGATGGCAAACACATTGCTTTTGCCTCTCATCGCTATGGAAATTTTGATGTATATATGATGCCAAGTACAGGCGGCAAAGCAACTAGATTAACCTATCATTCTTCCAATGATTATCCTAGTAGTTTTTCACCTGATAATCAAAAAATATTATTTACTTCAAGTCGATTAGATGCGGCTTCTAACCAACAATTTCCTTCAGGTGTGCTTCCTGAACTTTATGAAATCTCTGTCAAGAGTGGAATGCCTCGCCAAGTCTTTACGACACCTGCTCAAAATGCAGTTTATAGTAAAGATGGTTCAACCATCGTTTTCCATGATCGAAAAGGATATGAAGATGAGTTTAGAAAACATCATACGTCATCAGTTACCAGAGACATTTGGAAATATGAAACCAAAACTGGTAAATATGAAAAGCTTACTGTTTTTGACGGGGAAGATAGAAATCCAGTTTTTGCTCCAGATCAAAAAAATATATACTACCTAAGTGAACGAAGCGGGACTTTTAATATTTATAAAATGAGCATAAATGCAACGGCTAAACCAATGCCTGTTACTGCTATGGATAAGCATCCTATTCGTAATTTAAGTATTAGCAATTCAGGTCTGATGTGCTTTTCTTATGATGGCGAATTATATACTTTAAAGGATGGAGGATCTCCTCAGAAAATTAAAGTTACCGTAAATGCAGATAGTCGATATAATATCGAAAAAATAGTTTCGGTTAACAAAGACATTACGGAATTTGCAGTTTCTCCAAATGAAAAAGAAATCGCTTTCCTTCATCGAGGGGAAGTCTTTGTTGCGTCCGTAAAGGAAGGTACGACCAAGAGAATTACAAACACGCCTGAACAAGAAAGGAACATCAGTTTTAGCCCTGATGGAAAAGCAATTTTATATGCTGGGGAAAGAAATGGGAGTTGGAATATTTATCAAAGTTCGATGGTAAGAAAAGAAGAGAAATATTTTTTCAACTCTACTTTGATTAAAGAAGAAACACTTTTAGAAAATCCAGAAGAAGAATTTCAACCTGCTTATTCTCCCGATGGAAAAGAAATTGCTTATCTCGAAGAAAGAACTGCGATAAAAGTACTTAACCTTGCGACTAAGCAAACTCGCCTTGTGGTGTCGGCTGATAAAAATTATTCTTATTCTGATGGAGATCAACATTTTGCTTGGTCGCCTGACAGTAAATGGTTGTTGGTAGAATTTCTCCAAGATCGACAATGGATTTCTCAATGTGGTTTGGTTGATGTTTCTGGGAAAAAAGAAATTGTGAATTTGACTCAAAGTGGATACGGGAGTTCACAACCTGAGTGGGCAATGGATGGAAAAATGATGGTGTATGCGAGTAATCGAGATGGAATGAAAAACCATGCAAGTTGGGGAGGAGAAATGGATATTTATGCCATGTTCTTTACCCAAGAAACATATGATGATTATAAATTAAATGAAGAGGAATATGAATTACAAAATGAAGAGGACGAAGATGATGAGGATAAAAAAGAAAAGAAAGACGATAAGAAAAAAGAGGATGATAAAAAAGTAAAACCTATCAAATTTGAATTAGAAGATATTTCAGATCGTAAGGTAAGATTGACGGTACACTCTTCAAGGTTGTCGGATATGATACTTTCAAAAGATGGAAGTAAATTGTTTTATATGGCTCGATATGAAAAAGGGGCTGATCTTTGGCAAACTGATTTAAGAACCAAAGAAACGAAGATGCTTCTAAAAATGGGCGCAAGAAGTGTAGGCGAACTTATCATGGATAAAAAAGGCAAAAATTTATTTGTCCTAGCGGATGGTTCGATTTCAAAAGTTGAAGTTGAAGGTGGAAAGAAAAAAGGAATTGGAGTTGATGGCGAAATGGTTTTAAATGAAGAAGAAGAAAGAGCTTATTTGTTTGAGCATGCTTGGAGACAGGTTGAAAAGAAATTTTATAAAATTGATATTCACGATGTGTCTTGGGATTTTTATAAAAAAGAGTATGCAAAGTTTTTACCTCATATCAATAACAATCATGACTTTGCAGAAATGCTAAGTGAGATGCTTGGTGAACTAAATGCTTCTCATACAGGTGCACGTTATCGTCCTCAAACTAAGAACGGAGATGTTACAGCATCTTTAGGTTTATTTTATCAGGAGAAATATAATGGAGAAGGATTAAAAATAAGTGAGGTAATGGATAAAGGCCCACTAGATAATAGTAAATCAAAAATTAAAAAAGGAGTAGTCATTGAAAAAGTAGATGGTGTAAAAATTTCTACTTCAGAAAATCCTTATCGACTTTTGAATCGCAAAGCAGGGAAAAATATTTTGCTTTCTCTTTACGATCCTTCAACTGGACAACGTTGGGAAGAAACGACGCAACCGATTTCTTTAGGTGAAGAAAATCAATTACGTTATCGTCGTTGGGTTGAAAATAGTCGAAGATTAGTAGACAGTTTATCCAATGGAAAAATTGGTTATGTGCATGTACGAGGAATGAATGATCGTAGTTATCGGACTGTGTACGAAGAGACGCTTGGGAAAAATAATGATAAAGAATCATTGATCGTTGATACTCGATTTAATGGTGGAGGTTGGTTGCATGATGATTTAGCTACGTTTTTAAATGGGAAAAAATATATGAGTTTTAAACCAAGAGGGCAGGAGCTAGGTGGTGAACCACAATTTAAATGGACTAAACCTTCTATTGTTGTAATGAGTGAAAGTAATTATTCTGATGCGCATATGTTTCCATATACGTATCGTGCTTTGGGTATTGGAAAATTGGTAGGGATGCCTGTGCCTGGAACGGGTACTGCTGTCTGGTGGGAGCGTTTGCAGAATGGAATGGTCTTCGGAATTCCGCAAGTGGGTATGGTTGGTAATGATGGAAAATATTTAGAAAACCAACAATTGGAACCAGATATTAAAGTTCCTAATAATCCTGAATTGGTAAGTAAAGGTCAAGATCAACAATTGGAAGCGGCGGTTAAGGAGTTGGAGAAAAATAAGAAGGTGATTAAGCCGTAGTGAATCAAAATTAAAATGTCAATCAAAATCAAAAACTTTTAATCGTAACTTCTAAGTAATTGATAATCAGTACGTTACGGGTTTTTGCGGTAGTGGGCAAATTTTGATTGTGATTGACATTTTGATTTTGATTATAATTCAGCGCTCCTTATTTGATGCATAAAAACATCATAAAATATTATTGACTTAATAAAGATATTTTGATAATCT
>Ga0114957_1002584_pt1 | contig 17111 bp, 16 predicted proteins | sample BantaG_FD_87175 | JGI IMG/M metagenome (GOLD analysis project Ga0114957, IMG submission 87175) | Marine algal microbial communities from Bantry Bay, Ireland - BantryBay_4 metaG | ecosystem: Host-associated > Algae > Red algae > Unclassified | place: Bantry Bay, Ireland | collected 2014-11-21 | reverse complement strand
TATTCCATTGGTCTCTCAATCACCAAAGGTAACTCTTGGTAATGTATTCACTCCAATTCCTGATCAAACATTACTCTCCCTAATTTTCATTCTTTAGATATAATTGAGTTACAGCAAAATATCTAGAATGCATGGTACTAGTTACCTCCATTTGTTAAATAGGCAAAGGTAATTTCACCCGCAAAGAATACCTTATTATCTAAAGATTAATTAAGAACATAAAGATTGAGATCTTTTTACATTAAAAGCTAGTGTCCAATTACTTACTGCAATACTTGTTGAGCATATTTTCTATAGCTGTTCTGAGTGGCAGCTATCAAGGATTGTTTGTCTGTGTGGTATTCAAAAGTGTTCATATTGTCATGGTACTCTCTAACATATTTATCACTCCATTGGACAAGTTCTAGAATGAGTGGTGCTAGCTCTACTCCCTTTTCTGTGAGTAGATAGATGTTCTCTTTCCTATTTGTGCTCAATTTTTGTTTTGTGATAATCTTTAAGGATTCTAACATTTTCAATCTTGCTGACAGGAGATTGGTAGCAACTTTCTCATCTGAAGCCACGAACTCTTTGAATGTTTTCTTCTGATATAATAACATATCCCTGACGATAAGTAAAGACCACTTATCCCCGATGAGGTCTAGAGCAGATGCAATCATACAAGATGAGCGAAATTTATTTTTTAAATCAGGCATATTATTGCTTTAATTATTAAAGTAATATTACTTTTGCTTTAAATTATAAAGTAAAGTTAAACAAAAAATCATGCTAGCAGGACACTATGCCACAGCCTTAATTGCTTATCAAAAATTTCCAAAGGGAACCTTACTCTATTTCTTGATTGCATCTCAGCTTCAAGACATGCTATGGTTTACCTTTCACTACTTAGGTTTAGAGAGGACTACACCTAATGATGTCTTTGACACTACGGTCAGTAATATGGCGGTCAATATGCTCTACAGCCATGATTTAGTCCCTCTATTAGTTTGGTTACTTATCATTTTCTTAATCGGTAAGTTTGTATTTAAGAGCAATACAATTGGATTGGTTGGATCAGCTTTAGTACTTGGACATTTTGTTTTAGATTTCTTTTCAGGTCATCCGCATCATATTTTTGGTCTGGATACTGGTACTGTAGGATTAGGAAATTATGCAACAAACGTCTATCAAGCGATTGCAATAGAAGCTGTGGCAATAGTCGGGCTACTTTGGTATTTTTTCAGTCAAGAACAAAAGCATGGCATCCAACGAACTACTAAAAATAAAGCCTCTATCATAGGCCTATTTGTATTTGGAGTTGTCTTTATGCTCTCAATAGCGACGACTTCATTTAGAGAATTACTAGGCATACCAGAACTTGATTTGGGTTTTAACACAAGTGTGCCTACCTTAATTCTTACCTATGTCGGTATGATGCTTTACTTAAATCACTTTGTGCCAAAGTTTGAGGAAAAGTAACTCATTACAAAAAGTGTAAACTTAACTCTCAGCTTAAACTGAAAAAAAATGGTGATTAGTTTTAGAATTCTAATCACCATTTCTCTTCTATTACTAAGTCTAATCACCAAGGCGGTTTAGTAATTCTTTAGCTGCCAATTTACCAAGTTCGTTAGATGCCAACGGACTTGATCCAGTAATTAACTTTCGATCTACACAGACAGTCTTGTCCATTTTTGTATTCATCAAATTGACTCCAAGAGACTTAAGTTGCTCACTCAAACCATAAGGCATTTTACCTGGAAGATAGCCAATCATTGGTGTTTGATTATCAACAGAATCAGGGAATACTGCCATGTTGTAACCTTTGTACAAAAACTCCTTATTGTCCAATTGTGTAGCGAGAAATGCTCCTGGACCATGACATAGACTTATCGTGTAGAGATCACTCTCGTGAGCCCAACGGAGTATTTTGCCTACATTCCTATCTTCAGGAATTCCTATCATTGCACCATGTCCACCAGGAATAAAAACTGCTGCATATGCACTTGATTTCTCAAAAGAATTGTCTATGAACTCAGAGAGACTCTTCGGATTATCAAGGTGGGTTTTAAGATCTGAATAAATCGCTTTTACATTTTCATCATCCTCGGGGAAAGCCCACATTTCAAAGACAACAGGTTTACCCGTAGGAGTGGCAATCTCAAATTCGAAACCAGCATTTCTCAAATGAAGCATAGGTAGAAGAGCTTCGACCGGATGGTTTCCAGTAGAAAATAATTTGCCGTTTTTCATTTTTAGATTCTTCTCTTCAGTGAAGATTACTAAGATTTTGGATTTGCTTCCTTTATACTTTTGATATGAAATATTTTCGAAGTCAGTCTTCGAAGTGGTTCCCATTTTTAGTGCAACTTTAGAAGGACTATACGAGCCATCTGATTCTAATTTAGGCGCTAGACCTAGTAATTTTTTCAACATATTAATTGTGTATTTTAAATGTAATTAACTAATCGATCCATCGGCTTTCTGACTTTCGCTAGATTGACTAACCAATCCCTATCAGCGTCTCGATATCCAATAGGTAAGAGTAAAGTGCTTCTTAATCCTTTGTCTTTTAAGTTGAGTAACTCATCTAAGGCATTTGCATCAAATCCTTCCATCGGTGTACTATCAAGACCTTCAGCGGCTGCTTGAGTAATTCCTGACATAAAAGCGATATAGGATTGGCGAGCTGCATGTTGGAAGTTTTTTTCTGGGTCATTATTGGGATAAGTCGCTAAGAGTTGCTTGCGATAGTTTTCCCATCCTTCATTCTTAAAACCTCGGATTTCGTTTGTCAAATCAAACATGGAGTTGATGCGATCTTCTGTGTAATGATCCCAAGCTGCAAATACAAGTAAATGAGAACAATCAGTTACTGGTGATTGATTCCAAGCAAGCTCTCTAACCTTTACCTTGACTTCCTTGTCGGTGATCACATAGACTTCAAATGGTTGTAGTCCACTAGATGTAGGAGCAAGCCTAATCGCTTCTAATATGTTATCAATTTTATCTTGAGGTACTACATCGCCATTCATAGCTTTTGTAGCGTACCTTTTCTTCAATAATTCTAAATATTCCATCGTGTGTTGTGTTTAGCACAAAGGTCAACTATCGGTATTAGAGAAAAATTGATCTATGGTAAGAAATTAGGTAATCGAAATTTCTTTTCTTACTCGACTAAGGCTTTCTGGTGTAATCCCTAGAAATGAGGCAATCTGATAATTAGGAATCACCTTTTCAAAGAGTTGGTAATCGGCAACAAATCTTTGGTATTTTTCTTTTGCTGTAAGCGTCAACAAGCCTAGGACTCTTTTTTGTAATGCAGCTACTCTATTCTCTAAACCCTTACGTTGTAGTACAGCAAGTGTAGGATACTTAATGTAGAGGTTTTCAAGATCTTTGTGTTCGAAGAGTATGACTTTAGAATGCGAAATACTCTCTATATTCATGATCGAGTGTTCATTCTTAAACATGGTGATGTAGTCTCCAATCCACCAATTTTTTATGGCAAACTGCAAGGTGTGCTCTTTACCATTATCGGTTTTGTAATAAGAACGCAGGCAACCACTCACTACGAAAATTTGGATTTTTCTGAGAGATTTCTCAGATAAGAGAACTTCTCCTTTCTGGACATTCTTAACGATAGAAATAGCATGCAAATCACTCCTCATCTCCGCAGTCAGAGAAATGCTTTGTTCGATATAGTCTATAAGTTCTTCCATGGAGTAAGAATTTTTAGCTGAAGATGTTATCATATCTATCATGACATTAGAATCAGCTACCAAAGATGGTAAATAAAATTCTCACTTTTCACTTAAAAGCTTATCCACAGCATAATATCCAGAGAGTATTGCTCCGGGTACTCCCATTTGTTGATAGGTGTCATTAATTTCACCTGCAAAAAATATCTTGTTATCCAAAGGACGATTAAGGACTTTGATCTGAGATTCCTTTTCATTCAATGCCTGGGTCCAAGTGCCCTGAGTGAATTCGTGTTGTCCCCAATTTTCTAGAATATATTCTCCTGAATATGTTGCGGTTGCTTTCCCATCAAACATAAGATCCAACTCTCCGAGCAAACTGGAAATGATTTCATCTTCGGTGTTGAGATCATAATAATGTTGAGTGGCATCACCAGTGCAGAGAAATCCCAAAATATTAGATTGGACATCTTTCTTGAAGGAGATGTCGTAATATCCTTTTTCTCCATTTTCTACCTTACAGCTAATAGCATCAGGGTAAAATCTTTCAGAGAATTTCATAGCTACTTTAAACCCTGGATGGAAAGTGATAGATTCGATCGCCTTCTTCTTTTCTTCATTCATCTCTGGTGTAAAGGTGATGCTATTAGATTTCAGAACACCAATAGAGACAGTGACTAATACACGATCTGCTTCATGGATTTTACCATTATTGGTTGTAACAATGACCTTGTTTTTTGAATAGTCAATTGCTGTAACAGTAGCATTGAATTCAATTTTTTGTTTTACTGTTTTGGCTATGTTTTCATTGACGAAATCGTACCATGTCGTCTCTTTAAATTTAGATTCTGGCAGGAAACTATACATAAAGTTGTTCTGCCAATGTGGGTCGATCTTATATTCTTTTCCATCCCAACTTGCTGTTTTATCTAAATGGTAAGGGATCAGTTCTTCATCGATTACTGATCCGTGCTTCCCCTTTAATTTGTTCAATGTGATCGGAGCACTATGTAGCCATTCTGCTCCAATGTCTATTGGGAAATCTGCTAAGGTTGTATCTTTTTTGAGCCTGCCTCCATATCTATTGGATGCTTCTAAGATGAGATAATCGATGTTGTTTTGTTCCAATACTTTAGCAGCTGCCAATCCAGCGGCACCTGCTCCGACAATGATTACCTTCCCTTTGTAAGCATAAGTTTTCTGTAATGCAGTTTCGTTGGGGAGTTTACTTTGTGCTCTAGCTGCCCATTGGAAGCAGCCCAGTAGAGAAATCGACATGATGATAGCAGCGACAATAGTCAGTATAACATTTAGAGTAGTTCCTTTCACGCTTTTCTTTATTGAATAATAAGTCGCAAAGTTGATTGATTCACTGTTGAATTCCTGTGACATTTGTCACAAAATCATGACTTTGACCTTATTCTGCTCAAGGTCTCTCTGCTAATACCTAACAATGAAGCTAAATCTGTCAGAGATACTCTTTGGATTAATTGAGGCGCAGTTTCTATCAAGATCTCATAGCGTTCTTTGCCAGACTTAGATTGTAGATGGAGGAGTTCCTCTAAGAATACAGCATGTTCGGTAATCAATTCATTCATTAACCGATTGACTGATAATTTGGTTTCTTTTAATTTTTTGAATGCCTGAGTATTGATTCTGATTAACTCAGAATCTTCGAGTAGTTTAACCGTCTCATTAGATGTTAGACCTTCAATTGTTTTGATCGTTGCTACCATCTCGTTTTCAAAGGCGAACCAAGTGCAGATTTCCTTTCCATCCTTTAGATAATATGACTTAACGCTTCCCTTGGTTATGAAGTAAAAGTAGTGGTGCCTTTTTCCTTCCTGGATGAGTTCTGATCCCTTTGTCAGTGTTAGATAATCACAAAATTCTGCAATCTCACTGAGAGTACTACTCTCTAAATATGAAAACAATGATTTTAAGAAGAGTATAATTTCAGATTTATTCATTCTGTCTGTTGTTGGCACTCTTTATGAGGGTTCATGTATCCAGCGTTTCTCGACGAAGGAGGATAAGCTATCATCACATAATATTAAGGAAAGTATTTATTTGATAATAATTTTTGGTAGGGAATATATAAAACTTGTTGTCAATAAAAATGCCTCACAAGATTAATCATATTGTGAGGCATTTGTACTAAAAGCAGTCAATGTCTATTCTAAATCAATTGTAAATGAAGCGCCTGGTTGCACATCAAATCCTGCTCCGATCTCGACTACTATAACATTGTTGGAATCTGTTCTAAGATTTACACCAGTAGCAGAAGTACTAAAATTAGTGATATTATGCTCTTCTATAAAAGTAAAGTAATATCTATCTGTTTTGCCATCAGGGATTACTCCAAAAATTTCTGCAAAGCCACCCCAAAAAGGATCTGTAAGTTCTGGCAAGACGGTATAGCTAATACTGTTTTCAGTAAAGTCTATTTCGTATAAACCATTAATATCTCCTACAGCTGTTCCATCCTGAGCCAATGCAGTTGCAAATTCTATTGTCGTGTTAGACAACGTTCCCATCTCATCAAATGCATGATCTGCTGCTCCAAATAGACTTGGGTAAGTTACTTCTGGCTCTCCTGGGTCTTGTAAAGTGTTTCTTAAAGTTATGTTTACTCCTTCTGTAAGAGGTTTAATTTCATCATCTTCATCTCCACAAGATGAAAACATAACTGCTCCTAGAAGTAATAGAACTAATAATTTATTCAATTTCATTTTTATTCAATTTTTTATTTTCTAATTAATTTAAACACAGTAATAAATGCCCATATCTCAATAGCTACAATGACCACATGAATCCAAAAATCAACAGTGGGCGAAGCAGGTGCATTCAAAACGGGATACAAAGGGTCGATGATCATCTCTTGCCCTTCTCGAACAATATTCATTAGAAGGACAACCAGATACTGCTTTGGATCTTGTGTGATCAGAACAAATACGGAAACAATGACCATGACGAATGTTCTAGCTCCCATTTCATAGACCAGATTTAGCATGGGTGAGCCTTGCACCATCACCCCAGAATCTGCCATCATTTTATGATTGAAAAAATACATGTACACTTGTCCCAACATGATCAATATGAGGAGGACTTGCATGATGTTTACCCATAGCGGTATTTTTGAATTCCTTAGACTTGCCATATTATTTCTTGGTTTTGTGGAAGGCCTGCGAAACGGCAAAGCTATCTTCCAACCAATTCCAAAGCACAATCTTGCCGTCTTTCACTCTGACACGTAGTGCAAAAGTGAATTCACTGGTTTCTTGATTAGACTTCAGCGTAATGCCTTTCATTTGTCCAAAAAATGCAGCGACATCTCCACTGGCAATGGCATCTTCGGTTTCCCATTTCGTGGTTTTAAAATTTTCCATAAACAAGGGAAGGAAGGTTTCAAGAATTACTTTTTTACCCTTCCAGGGTCCGATCCAAGGTAACGTTTTATCACCTGCATTTTGCCAAACCATATCGTCATCCATGAGGTTGATCATGGTTTCCATATCACCTTTTCCCATAGCAGCCATAAAGCTATTGGCTACATCCATGGTTTCTTTTGATTGTTTATCCATTGTTTTTTCTTGTTGATTTTGTTGAATATTCTCAGATAAGCCGTTTTGCCCTTTTGTTGAGTTAGTATTGCAGGCCATACATGCCATCAGACATACAAAGCCCAGCGTTATACTAATCTGTTTCATCATGTTTTAAGATTTTAATTGTTTCATTGCAGTTCCCCAATCCTCTAGATGGTGCACTTCTTGCACTTTGCCGTCAATAATAGTGTGAATATCGATAGTCATAATTTTAAATGACTTTGAACCATCTGTCGGTAGACCCATGAAATCTCCATTTGGTGTTCCTGTGGCAAGACTCCTGACGACATACTTGTTACCTTCATTGATGATGTCCTGTGGAACCCATTTTAAATCGGGAATCAATTTCCAAAAGAATCCTAATTGTCCGGTTAATTGATCCTTGGTCTTGGATTCGACAGAACCTTTGGACATAAAATTATCGGACAATATATTTCCCAAAACAGGTTCTGGTCTGGTTTCCGTATTTACAGTCAGTGCTTTTTCGTAAAATGCCATTAGTGCTTCTTTGTTTGTCATTTTTATATTTTTTGTGATTTACAAATAATGAATAACACAAAGCTATGGACCTTACGATTATACCTTAAGATGAAAAAATATCTATTTAGGGTAAAAATCAGAAAGCAGAGAGATAAGGAATGGAATTATGAACCTGCCTGACATGATGCTCTAAACTCACTCGGGGAGAATCCAGTATATTTTCTAAAGTATTTGAAAAAATTGGTGGGCTCTTTAAAACCAGTTTGATAAGCAATCTCTGTCAGCGAATCTTGAGAATTGATGATCAGTCTTTTTGATTGGCTAATAACAATTTCGTTGATAAATGCCTTGGCTGTCTTTTGTAAGATACTTTGGGTGACATTGTTGAGGGTCTTAGTCGTAACTCCCATTTCCTTGGCATAGTACGTTACCTTCTTTTGCATAAAACAATGCTGCTCCACCAGGGCCTGGAACCTTAGATATTTGGAGAGATACATCTGATCACCCAATACCAGATTGTCCTTTGATTTTATGCGAAAAAGTTTAGCAACCAAGACTTGTATGTAACTTTTGATGATATCCAAAGAATAATCATCTTTTATCCCAAAATATTCGTCTTTTATCAACCCGAATAAAGTCGTTATTTCTGCATATTCGATAGCATTCAGCTGCAGTTTTGGAGAGGCCAACATTTCATTAAAGAGCAAAAATGTTTTAGACACTTGAGATTGGCTTGCATTATTAAGAATAAAGTTTTCTGTAAAAATGAGAAGCATACCTTTGGCTTCGCATGGATAAAACTTATGAACATTATCTTTTCGAAGGGTAAATAACGATCCCTTTTTGAAGTCGTAATCGATGAAGTTGACATTGTAAACACCTTCATTCTGCGTATGCAAGAGAATGACAAAAAAGGACAATTTATGAAAATCATATTGATTATGATCGCTCGGTTTTCGCTGCAGCAAATCCTCTAACAACACTAAATCAACATGTGATTTAGTGCTATTTCTATTTTCGAATTTAATTTCTTTAACTTCTTTTTTCATATAAGTATGTACTTTACATCCTTGTTGAAGATAAGCACAATGCTATCCTTTGTGACATTAAACAATTGTCATGTGGCACAAGCGGTCAGCATTGCTTTTCCGCCATCAACCATTTGTGAATCATAACTCTGGTTATTCCTTAATACATAGTCCCCATAATATTGTGTCCCATCCATATTCATATTGTCGGCATAGATCAGTGTGCCTGTGTGGAACCGAGGCTCTAACATTTGGAAGAGAGGCAAGTACAAATCCTTCCAGCCGTCCAAGAACAAAAAGTCTATAGGTTCAGAAAATCCTTAAAGGGTTTCCATATCATCACCCACACTTATTTTCACTAAGTTGTCTAATCCAGCACGGGCCACATTTTGCTTAGCAATATAGGCTTCGTTGTAAATATTTAAACTTAGTTTTATACTTAATATTACTTAGCTTCAATCGACTAAAAAAGTGGATGTGTCTTTAAACTCAATGCGTACTCTTCTATGCCTAGTAAGTGTTCATTGACTAGAGATATTACTTTTCTAAAATGAAGATCTCTCGTCCTTTGGAGGACACAGTCTATTCGTTTCTCTCAATCGAGATGCCAAAAGCAGTGATAATTGATAGATTAGAGTTAGAGCTTAGCTTCTTTTAATGCTTAGCCTTGAGTTTAGATTTAGTGTTAAACTTCCTCTTTCACCTTACCATACGCTACAAAGTATGGATTACGAAGGTTCTCTTTATTGTACTTCAGTGGTTGCTTAGTCTCGTGATTGATGACACTACCACCTGCTTCCTCGAGTACGACTTGTGCAGCTCCTGTATCCCATTCCATAGTAGGCGCTAATCTAGGATAGAGGTGTGCCCCACCCTCTGCGAGTACGAGGAACTTAAGTGAACTTCCCTTAGCAACTGTCTTTGGTGTATCAAGTGCATCGAGAAAAGCTTGAGTCTCATCATTGAGATGTGATCGTGAGCAGACTACACCAAGTTGTGCATCACTCATGGTAAATGTCTTTGCTTCGAGTTTGATCTTTACACCATTTTCTTCCTTGTAGCTTCCGTGTCCTTTGATGGCATAGTAGAGTACTTCACCTACTGGCTTATAGACAAAGCCCAAGATACTTTCCCCATTTCTGACAAGGGCGATATTGACTGTAAACTCTCCATTCCGCTTGATGAATTCCTTTGTTCCATCTACTGGATCGACTAACCAACTCTCAGTGTATGTCTTACGTGTCTCGTATGGCATTTCCCTATTCTCTTCTGAGACGATTGGAATGTGAGGCGCCATCTCTTCTAATCCCTTACAGATGATCTCATTTGCTTGTTTATCAGCTTGCGTGAGTGGAGAGTCATCACCCTTCATCTCTACACCAAAACTTGATTCGTCTGCATAGATGTTCATAATCGCTATGCCTGCCTCTCTACAGAGTGCTGAGAGTGTTGGAATGTATGATTGAAGGTCTTGAGTTGCCATGGCAATGAGGTTTTTTTGGTAATTATAGATGATCTGATGATGATACATAAAATTTGACACAAATGTAACAAATCAGAAACAATATGATTAGCAGGCTCCTACATATTACGGATTTAAACGATATTATTTGAAAAACAAAAATATATGTCGTCTATGAGGCAATTTACCAAATTATTCTTTAGATTTAAGTTATTATAGTCATAGGGTGTCTGTAATTTCGTTGCCTTGTCGAATACAGTTCGACAAGGTTTTTTTTATTTAGTATACAGTTGTAATATCAAAAGGAGTACTACTATTTCCAATCTAAATGACCCGACCTTAACTTTTTAATTCTAGGATTTCTTGACATATTGAGTTAAGATAACGATGTGCTGTCCATCAATCTTTCCTTCTATATGCTCAGCATTATCACTTACAAGTCTGATTCGTCTGACAGCTGTGCCTCGCTTGGCAGTAAATCCAGCACCTTTGACATTAAGGTCTTGGATGAGAGTAACAGTGTCACCATTCTGCAAGATATTTCCATTGCTATCTTTATGGATAACTGAAGCGAGCTGATCGTCAGCCCATTCTTGATCTTCTTCCTCTAGGTATAGCATTCCGATGAGATCTTGAGCCCAACCTTGCTCTTCGAGTTGCTTGAGCAGTCTGTAACTTACTACTTTTACAGCAGTGACTTCTGACCAGATGCTCTCATTGAGGCATCTCAGATGATTGGCATCCAAAGTTCCATTTACACAAGTGAGACAAGTGTTACAAAGAGCTACTTGCTCGTCAAGTTCATCTCCTTTCCGAGGAGGCACGATATAAGTATCCAAGTCCTCAGCTGCAGAACAAAGTTCACACAGTGAGTTACAACGATCCTTAAGATATGATGAGATAGGCATAGTGTAGTGTTTACGATTTACAAGAGTATAAGACTCTTGCTCTAGGCAAATGTAAGGTGAATAATAGAGACTGAGATTTACTGCTTAATGAAACTCACTTGGTACTTTCCATTTACCTGGAGTAGATAGTGGCCTGGTACTAGGTGATTCACATCGATTGAAGTATCAAAGATATTTTGCTTCAAAACTGGTCTGCCAATACTATTATAGATGATAATATTTTCGATCAATACATCATTTAGACTTGATATAGTAAGTTCTCCATCTGTCGGATTTGGAGATAACTCATAGAGCTGAGGTACAATGTCATCAGTATTAGCAATACAATAGCCAATGATACCAAGGATTGGAACCTCTTCGAATACCCCATCTAATGATTGGAATTCTGTCCATTCCTCTTCCTCTATCGACTCTGAAAAAAGTATAAATTTATTGATAGAAAAATCATTGCCGTCTGGAGTTCCATTAAGTGAAATCACTGGACTGGCTAACTCCCTATAACGCAGAGTTAACGGTCCCTCACTAATTTCTGTAGCAAAAACACCATTATAGTGAATGCACCAAGGACCAATAATTTTAACCTGATCTTCTTCATTGGGGTAATCGCCGAAGAAAGTCATCTCTCCTTGCTCTGTAATCGTCATTGCAGTATATTCTTCTAAACCGATGCCATAGATCACTTCATCATATTGATTGGACAACATAAGACTGAATACCGCCATCCTACCCCTTCGATCTGGGTTGTCGATATGCGTATCTGTAAAGAATTTTATCCCTTCGAATGGACCTCCAATAGGTACATCAAAGAATGCCGTCGTATCTAATGTGATTCTCTCATCAAAAGGATCTTGCAATGCTTCATCGGAGGTGATTGTCCCATTCTCAGCGGTGAAATAATAATTACCTAATATTGCTGCTCCAGCACTTATGCCACCAATTGCCAACGTCTTCTCCTGTAATTTTGCACTGACTATTGCATTGACCTCTGACTGCTGCCAATAGTTAACATATACCGCTTGGTCACCGCCAGCAATCCAAATTGCTTCTGCCTCTTGTATCCGACTGAGCACATAAGAGTCTGATGATGCCTCCTTGTTGTGCCAAACAATAGTCTCAACACTATTGATCTCCACACCAAGCTCTGAATAGAGATAATCATTGTAACCATCACTTCCACTTGTCCTGATTACAAGAACATCGCCGCCGTTAGCTTGTTCGAGAAACCAAGCCATCGCTGTGTCTTGTTCTGAAGAACCGCCCATAAGAGTCAGAGACAGTGTCCCACTGGTATCGATACTATTATCGCTACCTAGCCGATATGAAGTATAAGACTGAGCAAAGAGGTGAATGCTGCAAGTTATGGACAATACTAGAGTGAGGTGGAATGTTTTCATTGTTTAAATTTTAAGAGTAATCACATACTATTTTACTACCAACCTTTCATTCCACACACTTCCATCTTTCAGTTGAAGTGTGAGATTATAGATACCTTGTAAGTTTAAGACTTGGATTGTATTACTCTCTACATTTCCCGACCTCACCAATTTGCCATCAAGACTAAAGAGTTGATACTGGTCTACCTGACTATCTGACTTGATCGTTATCAGACTTGAAGCCGGATTTGGATACACAGATATTTGTGATGTATTTGCATTAGCCGTATTAGAGACTGGCATAGAAGCAAGATCAGTACGATATGTTCCATTGCCATGTGTCGCAATCCAAAGTTTGTTGTCAATCGGAGAGATTGCAAAGTCCATAGCGATGACAGCCATCGGTATCCCAGTCTCTATGACATCCCAACTCTCTCCTCCATTCTCTGAAAAGTAAACAGCAATATCAGTACCGACATAGAGGTGATTAGAATCATTTGGATCAACTTGAATACAGTTAGTCGGCACATCAGGAAGATTAGCATCTATTGAAAACCAAGTGATTCCAGCATCTGTAGATTTAAATACATGATCTGATCCAAACCCACTAAATACAGCATATACGATTGATGGATCATTGGCATCGATACTGAGATCATTAACTATACGATTAGGGAGATTTGTTTGGCTAACATCAAAGGTCAAGCCACCATCAAGTGTTCTTATGATCTGAGTTAGATTATCTTCAGGGGAAAATCCGAAGTAGGCAATATCTGCATCGCTTGGTGCTATTTCAACGGAGAAAATTGGATCTCCGCCAGTCGTGGCTCCTGGCCAAACTATTTCAAAAAAACTTCCTTCATTTTCACTCTTGTAAATATTTTGCCCAGCAGCATAGATGACATTACCATTACTTGGTGCTACTGCAAATGGTGCGATGAAAAGTGGAGTATCATTACTACTTGATGAAAACATAGGGAAGAAATTGAGCCCCATATTAGTAGTCTTCCTCACATTGAGATTCTGCCATGATCCATATGCAATAGATGAGTCATCCGGATCAACAGCAGACCATGAGCCATCCCCACCTATCGCTCTCCGCCAATTGCCATTACCTTCAAATATTGATGTACTATTATCTTGTAATCCTCCCATGGCAAAGTTTTCATTAAGTGGACTGACTACGAATCCGTGATAGAATTGTGCTGTTTGCATTCCACCATTCTTGCTTTGGAAAGTAGTTCCTCCATCCTCTGACTTGAAGATACCACCATCATTAGCGTAGTAGACGATACTTGGATCTGTAGGATGATATAAGGCAAAATGATGGTCACTATGTGAGTAGTATGGAGGACCATCAGCTAAACCGGCAATAGGCACACCTAAGGTGACACCTCCCTCTGATTGTTGGAATAGGTCGAGCCCACCATTTGTACTTCTATGAATATCTATCCCCACGGCAATAATTATGTCATCACTTATCGGGTGAATGGCAATGTCATGAGAAAACCAACCTTGCCATCTAGAGTAATCTGTCTGATTGACTACTTGCCAGGTCTCACCAAAATCCTCTGTTTTGCATAACCATGTATATCCTTGCTGACTTGAAAATCCATTACCGACTGAGGCATAGAGAACATTCGCATCTTGGTTAGACATTGCGAGTTGTATCTTACCTTGGAATGATTTAAATTGATCTATTGGTGATCGAGCCCATGATTGACCACCATCATTAGTGTAGTAAATACCTTTTCCTCCTGAACCAAGGTTACCACAAGCGACTATGATTCGATTCGGATCATTCGGATCTACTTCTACATCTGTTGCCATCTGGACAGCATGAATCTGGGACCAACTCTCTCCGCTATCTATGGATCTGTAAGTCCCGTCTGTTGTCGCAGCTGTAACGATATTGGGATCAGATGGAGAGACTTTAATCATCCAGATACCTTCTTGTTGATTATATGTCCAATCAAGAGACTTTTCCCATGTCGCTCCGCCATCTTCTGATTTAAGGATTCCGAATCCATACGATCCACGTGTAGCTCTATATGCTCCATCATCACCAGTTCGATTGATATTGTAAACTTCGCCCGTACCTATATACATGACAGTACTATCATTTGGCTCAAATGCAATAGTACTAACTCCAAGTATTGGATGTCCTGTCTCTACATACTCCCACGAGAGATCATCACCACCTGAGTAACTTCTCCAGAGTCCTCCACTTGCTGATCCAGCGTAGATAGTTTTTGGATTCTGCGGGTTGAATGCCATCGTTAAGGTACGTCCCGTTGTGTTGAGAGGTCCCATCGCTTCCCACTCTCTATCATCACGAAGGTTGACTCCATCCAAAAATTCAGCTTTGTGGTAATCAAAGGCTGCTCCATAGGCAGCTTTTGGAATATCAGGATTTGGAAAGGCTCTTCCCTTTGTCAAAAGTTGGAGACTGTGGAATGATCCTGGTATCTTGTATTCTGTTTCGTGATTGTCTTGTTGCTTGTCTTGTTGACAGCTCACGAAGCAGATTAGAGTAGCGAGTAGGATGATAAGTCTGAGTTGCATAATTAGAGTGACTAGTGAGTAATATCTAAAAATACAATTTTACTCGAACTCGTTATGCAACTTGAAAGTGATCTCCTAAATCATCACTTAAAACGGACAGTTTACTTCCGGTTGGGTGACTCTCATAAACTACTCAACAATCACAATGCGTTCATTCCAAATAGCACCATTTTCTAGTAAGACTTGAAGTAAATACACTCCGCCAGCAAGATCTAAGTCCAAGGTTTGTTGGATACCATGCATTGTACCTGTCTGAATGAATTTCCCCTCTAGATTCCTGAGTGTAAAGCTAGACATTTGGGACTCACTTGCAATTGTGACTTGGCTACTTGTAGGATTAGGATAGAGAGTTACCAAAGTATCATCTTCCAACTCTTTAGTACTAGAGATATCCGTAAAATCTATCGTATGCACAACATCATCAAGGCAGTAGAAATTTTCATCGTAGTCCATTACCATGATATTCGACAATCTGACTACTGTTGAACTGACGTTGATGCCTTCTTCAAAGTCTATCTTCAATATACTACCAGCTTCTGTAATAGTGCTCTCTTCTCCAGAAGATGAAGCAAAAATATAGACTTCTTCACCAGGTATAATAGAATACATCAAAAATCCTCCATCATCAAATACTTGTGAAGGTAGAACCGAAAAATCAGTGAATCCACTCTTTAAAATTGTACGATCATACATCAAGGTATAAGTTATGCCATATATGCCATCAAAATCACTAATATTCAACTTAGAAATATTCGTTCCTTGAGACTGAGTAGTAAGTTCAGACGGAAGATCCAACTCAATTAATCCACTTCCTTGATAAGGAGGACAAAGACTATTCACAGCATCATAATATTCTGTCTCTTTTGCAAAATTCTTCGATACAACATCTAAGTCTGCATCATTGACTTTACCGTCACCATTGCAATCTGCATTTTTATAATTTACTCCTGAATTAAACATTTGACTGCGATCATCCCCATCGAAACTCCTCCAGACATCTGAGATGAAATGTCTAGGTGATTCCGATATGTTATCTACACTCACTGCTTTTGCTCCAAGCATATAATCATGAGCAGATACCTGCTCATCATTATTGACATCTCCAGGATAGATGCAGTCGATACTTCCACACTCTAATGGATTGAGACATTCCGTATCAAATCCACTGTCGTAAAAGAGTGCCGCTTCGTTGAGTCTATCGATGCCTAGGTTTATCACCTGTAAATGGTCAAGTGTATTTGACTCAGCGAAGGTATTGACCAAGTCAAACACTAGCATACCACCTGACGGGAGTTGACTTGCATACTGTGTCCCTAACCCTCGATGATCTTCACTCTCTGACTTCCAAGCATTTGAGTTATTAGGGTTATCGTGATAGTGAAACTTCGTTGTTGGTCCAGTTATATCATTTGGATTATAACCATTACCATCTGGCGTCACAGGAGTCCCATCAGCCCATTTGCCTATGAGCATCTCAGATAAGCTTGCCAATTGAGAGTATTCAAATATATCATTTGTAGCAGCAAAACTGCTATTTGTAAATAGACAGCTCTCAAGATTACCATTTAATATCTTTCGACCGTTGAACACGCTATTGCTATATGATTTCACACCTGTTGTACAACTACTACTTGCATTACCATCTTTATCGTCTGCATTATAAACATACATGATATTGGAAAGAGAGTCGCATCCTACTGCATCATCTTCGCTACAACCCAGATCGTAGTCAATCCAATGCCCAAAGTAGAAGTTATTATAGTTCTGATTTGATCGATTATAGACGAGGTGTCGCTGATAGACTGATTGGTTGATTGATGGATTATCTTCACAATAGTATGCATAGATCATTGAATGTAACTCTATCCCTGCACCCGAATCACTAGATGAATCATTCTCTATCTGATAAAGGAGTTGATCTGGAATTCTATCTGTTGGATTCCCTCCGACAAATGGATAGTCGCCATCACTGGGATCATAGAGACCGTCCCCATTTTGATCTACAAATGG
>Ga0114957_1002583_pt1 | contig 17116 bp, 13 predicted proteins | sample BantaG_FD_87175 | JGI IMG/M metagenome (GOLD analysis project Ga0114957, IMG submission 87175) | Marine algal microbial communities from Bantry Bay, Ireland - BantryBay_4 metaG | ecosystem: Host-associated > Algae > Red algae > Unclassified | place: Bantry Bay, Ireland | collected 2014-11-21 | reverse complement strand
CATTGCCTCCCTAACAGCCACCCTTGACTGAACCTCAAAATTAACACGGTTGTGGCTTAAGATTTGAAAAATGGCGAAATATGATTTATTTGGTAACCAGACACAGCTTATTGAACTATTCCACCTGCAAATGAAAACAATGCACTTGGCAATTCTTGAGGCTTTGTGAAAACCAGAAGGATAAAAGAAAAAATTAATGTAGGAAGTGCAATTAGCAAACTTACCCTAAATAACCCCAATGATTTTCCTATCAATAATTCTTTCCAGCTTACACCTTGCGTAAGAAATATTTTTAAAATCCCTTTCTCTCTTTCTCCAGCAACTGAGGTAAAACCCCAAAAGAAAATGAGTAAGGGTACTAAGAGTTGTAAAAGCAATCCAGCTGATAATTCTCCAAATCTGAGCAAACTGCTCGAGAGACTGGCTTTAGAAAAATTGACAGAATTTTGTCTATGGGCTTCTAAAAAAACAGCATTTCCTAGATAGCTATCCAATCCTTGATCAAAAAAGCTCATTGGAACCTTCGACCTAAAGGCGACGTACCCATAATGGGCCATTCTGTGGGGATGTTTGTCTGGGTTATTCTCCCAGCGGTCTCTTACATCCTTACTGTAATGGTCCACATCATGTTGATGCTGAGTATAGTCATAAAATGACGAAGACAGACCGACGAGAACAAGTACTAAGAAGCCTCCTATAAACCATCGATTAATAGGAGACGTCAAAATACTTTTATAAGTATGATTCGCAATCAGTGCTATCTGAGCAAATCTGATCATTTAGAACTGGTAGTTAGCAGTTAGAATAAAGTTTCTTGGTGCTCCAGGTCCTAATCTTGATGGGTTAAGCCCTCCTAGCCAATATGTCTCATCTGCAAGATTATTGACCTTAAGAGTCAACTGCATATTTGTATTATTTGGCTTATAATAGATAGCCGCGTCTAATACTGAATATGAAGGCAACAATACTCTTGCTGTGCTATACGTAGGGTTATACCATGTATATCTGTCTCCCATATATTGAGCACCAAAGCCAATACCGATCCCTCTAAGAGCACTACTATTAAAGTCATATCGGCCCCAAAAAGTGGCATTATGTTGTGGGGCTCCACCGATTCTTTCACCAATAAATTCTTCTATTGCATCTTCAACTATCTCAGCATTGTTATACCCATAAGAAGCTGTAACTTGGAAGTTAGAAGTTATGATTCCAGAGACATCCATTTCAAAACCAGTGCTTCTTTGTTCTCCTCTGGTAGTCAAGTTATCTAAATCGTATGTGTCTCCAAGTAAGATGTTTTTCTGATTGATATCGAACACTGCTAGATTGGCAAACATTCTTCCGTTAAAGAACTCTCCTTTGAAACCAAGTTCCATAAGACTACTTTCTAATGGGTCAAATCTTGCAGGCGAAGCTGCCCAGAAAAATCCTTCTGCCGATGGTGATAGTGATACTGTATTGGTATGCGGCTGGAATCCTTCTAAGTATGTTGCATAAGCACTTATATTTCTAGTCAATTCATACGTCAATCCTAATCTAGGTACAAATGCACTGGTCTTAAATTCTTCCTCAGATTTTTTGTAATTGAAAATATCGTTGAACGATTCATACCTTAAATTTATCAATGCAGAGAGTTTCCCTAATTTGAATTGATTTTGAAGATAGATTCCACCAGATGTATTGAGGTTAGCTGGGATTGATAATTCTGAAAGATTATAAGCATCTGTATTTCTAGCCCCGTTAAAAGGATTTTCTAAATCAAAAAATGCTGCTGAAGGCTTGGGTATAGTCACACCGTTAACCTCTATTGTTTGGAAGTTGGCAGCGTTATCTGAATTGAAATTAGACTGACCACCACTAAGTGTTTCATACCTTCTAGCACGTAAAAATCCAGCACCAGTTTTTCTCTCCCATCTTGTAGCATCGTATCCGACAAGTATTTTGTTGGTGATATTTCCTGATTCAATCGTATAGTCGAAATAAGCACTCAGGTTATCTGTATCCCAAAACTGTGTTCTTCTGTCATATCTAAGTCTTGCAAGTGTAGGGATAACATTTCCTTCAATGTCAACTACGGTTCCTTCAACCCTGTGTTCTGCAAGGTCTTCTTCCCAAGTTTGCTTCATATACTGAGCATTGAAGCCCAAGTTTTCTGTAAACTTCTTGCTAAAGTTAGCTGTGAATATCAGTTCACTGTTCTTGTAGTGATCATTTGCGGCACCAACATTAAGGGAAATAGGGGTACTATTTATGTCAAATTCACCATTGATAGCTCCAAAAATAGGTTGACCTCTATCAAGATTTCCTACGCTATTATTATAGATCATTTCGACATTTAGGGCCGTCGACTCATTAGGAATATAGCTTAATGATGGCGTAAATAGAAAGGCATTATTATCAACCAAATCTCTGAATGATTTTGCCTCCTGGTATGCAGCATTGACACGATAGAGTAAAGTTTTACTTTCATTCAATGGACCTGTAAAATCTACTGCTGCTCTAATAGTAGAAAAACTACCTGTAGATAGAGATACTGAACCCTGCTTTTCTTTAAGTGGTTTTTTGGTAACTATGTTTACCGTACCTCCTGGGTCAGCACTTGAGAATGTCACAGAAGATGGTCCTTTGATTACTTCTACTCTCTCCAGATGAGAAGTAATAGGTTGTAGAAAATAGTATTGACGCGTACGTAAACCGTTAACTACTTGTCCATCATCAGCCTGAGTGATCCCTCTGATATTGTAGTGATTGTAAATACCTGTCGCCGCAACATTACTCACAGTCTTTACAGCATCCACAAGCTGAAATGCTTGTCTATCATTTAGCAATTCTTTAGTAACAGTTGAGATGGCTTGAGGCATTTCTTTATTGAGGATTGCCACCTTAGATCCAGAAAAAGAATAATCACTGTTGTAATCTTTTCTTCGTCTTCCGACAACTTCTACCGATTGTAAGAGTTCACTTGATTCAGTAAGGAATAGATTGTCTAGAATTATATTATTTCCTGATTGCGCATCTACTTTTATTACTAATTGTGAGTATCCTAAATAGTCTATGGTAAGACCATATTTAGCTGATTCTTCTAGAGTAAGTGAAAAGTTTCCCTCTTGATCAGTTGTTGTTCCTACTTCAGTTCCGTTGGCACTTTGGGCTATTATGGTAGCCCCCATGAGTGGACTACTATCTGATGACAATATAGCTCCAGATAGTGTTTGTTGCGATATTGCCTGCAATGTAAATAGCAAGCTGATTATTAATGTGTAAAATATTTTAGTCATATTTAGTAAAATTTATATTGTCTTCAAATAAAGTTTTTGTAGTTCTTGAGCTGTGTTATCAGTAGTATTTGATTCATGTACTATTCCACCTTCTTTCATTATTCCTATCCGATCTCCAATGTTTACAGCATTAAATATGTCATGAGTAGCCATAAATATTCCAGTGCCATTTTGAGATAGGGTCTTACATATTTGAGTAAATTCTTCAGTTGCTTTTGGGTCTAGACCAGAGGTAGGTTCATCCATAAGAATGAAAGATGCTTTTTTGGATAGAGCTATAGCAATTCCTACTTTCTGACGCATTCCCTTGGAGTAGTTTTCCAAAGGCTGTCCAATTGACTTTTCTGGAAGACCTACATTTATTAAGTATTCATTGAGTCTAGCTTGTGAATGCTTTTCTCCAGCTAATCGGCTGAAAAAGTCTAAGTTTTCTTTACCTGTTAGATTTCCATAGAGTTGCACTACTTCAGGTATGTAAGCAATGTGCTGTGAAATGATGTCTTTATTATTGACTGAACTACCGTTTATCAGAGCTTCTCCTGAGGAGGGTTCTATAAGACCCAAAAAGATGTTGATGGTAGTTGTCTTTCCTGCTCCATTCTGTCCTAATAGGCAGTATATTTCTCCTTCATTTACCCTAAAGCTTAGGTTATCGATGGCTTTATTGCTCCCATATGATTTGGTGAGTTTCTTAGCCTTGAGGCCAATATTACTGCTTGAAGTTTCCAATAGTATAGAGTTGAGTTAAATGCAACAATGTTGCAAATGTAGTAAATTCCTGTTAAATGCAACAATGTTGCATTTATTAATTGGACATTATTTAATCACGGATACAGTCAAAATGTTTTATCTAACCATTTAAAAAAAACCTGGGAGGTGGGTGGGAAAAGATGTGGGAGGCATAAAAAGCAATGTGTCTGAAAGACTCTTTGCTTTTTTGAGAGTTGGCAAAATTCACATCAATATTTTCAACTAATTGTTAAGTTCAGTTATTCCTGTCAATCATCAGCTTGCATGTAACAAAATTATACCGAAAACGCAGCAGCATATGGCCTTAATTTTGGCCAACAATCTTGGGCAAGTAATTTTGGTGATTTAGATAACGACGGTGATTTGGATGGCATCGTGATACAACACGGAGACAAACACACGCTACTAGAAAATATCGAAAATCAATTTATTGACCGCTCTGACGATATTGATAATTTGATTTCATTTGCTTTCCAAGTCTTGATGAGAGACTTTGATAATAATGGCTTCCAAGATATTCTGGTTACTGGTGACAAAGATTATATGCTGTGGAATAACGGCAACTTCAATTTTGATATTGAACCTTCGCCGTTCATCCATTACAACATGATATCTATGGCTACTGGTGACATTAATAGAGATGGTTTTCTTGATGTGCTGGGTGTCTATGGTGGGAATGCACTTAATGCTTCAGGTGACTTAAATGATGTGTTGTGGTTGGCATCTCCCAACGATAATCATTTTGTCAATTTTGCATTGAAAGGGACAAACAGTAATGAGAGTGGTGTAGGCGCACGAGTAGTGATATCTGGTCCTTGGGGAGCCCAGACCAGAGAAGTGAAAGCAGGAGAGAGTTACAGCATTAGCAATTCACTAAATCTGCACTTTGGATTGGCCCAATGGAATACGATTGACAAGGTAGAAGTGTATTGGCCAAGTGGTCAAATAGATACACATCTAACATTCAAGGAGATCAATTTTATTTATTGAATGAAGGCTCATGTATCAGTCCGATAAAGTCATCTTCAGCACCAAAGCTTATTTGTGATGATACTATTGAATTGACTTCTAACTCAGAAAATACCATTTGGCAAGACCAGTCAAATGCTAGTAATTATACGGTGACAGACGAAGGAATGTATTTCTCTTTTACGAATGATTTTGGATGTATTCAACTCAGAGAGTCCTCCTACATAAGACCTTTTGATGAATCAATTATCAAAGTACCAGATGTTATTATGAATTGTAATGAAGATCAGTTTGTGATAGAATATTCTGACGAGTTTGGCCAAATAAAAAAGATTGAAAACGTAGTGGATAACAGTCAAATGGCAATGGAAGTCCCCACTGTCTGTGGCAGTAGAGATTTGGCAATAAATCTTGTCTCTGTAAAAGCAAATTTGCCAATAGTCGAACCGCAAGAATATAATAGAGGAGATGATTTAATGATTCCCTCAGAGGAAAATTCTACTTGGAAATGGTACCACAATGAAACAAGTAGTCTACCTTTTTATACAGGGGAATCACTGTTTATTGAGGACATTGGTTCAGACAGAACATATTATGTGGAGAGTGAAACAGTCATAAATTATGCATCAATTTCAGGAGGAGAGAAAGTCCAAACTGGCTCCAGTTTATATTCGTCAAATCTCATTCCAGGGCAGCTATGTTTTCATGTAAACAAACAATTAACGATACAGAGCTTTACAGTCTACACAGACACACCTGGTGTTCGTAAATTTGAGATTTATAATTATGCCGACCAAAGAGTATTTGTTAAAGAAGTGCTATTGATTGTAGGTGCTAACCTCGTTGAGCTCAATGCTGAAATGATCCCAGGAAAAAATTACTATCTCACTACAGATACCGAATTTAATCAGCAGACTTATGGCCACCCAGCTCCACGTTTAGAACGGTCAAATGAGCAAGTCAATTATCCATATTTTATAGATGACTTGATGACTCTTGTTAATTCTAATATTGGCCCGAGATACTATCTGTATTTATGATTTAAAGATCAGTCAGACGGATTTTATTTGCACGAGTGATCGTGTAGAGGTTAACATCACTGTCGACCAATCTACGGCAGTCAATGAAGCGTTTGAAAATTCAGCACTCAACATTTATCCCAATCCGACATCAGATGTTTTATCTATAGATTTCCCTGAAAATTACGATTTGAAAGCGCTATCAATATTCAATTCTCTAGGGCAACAAGTACTTTATTCGAAAGAAAATTTGAATCAATTATATTTAGGTCATTTACCTGCTGGGCACTACATAGTCGATCTGACCTTTGCTGAGCAATCGATTCGTACTCAACTTACATTAGTTAATTAGAATTTTGTAAAGGCAACAATTTTTAAAAAGCTTACCATAAATACAATAAGCCTAATTATATTTAGGAATGTCACAAAAAGATTTCGACGTTGTCATCATTGGCGCTGGTATTTCTGGAATCAGTGCTGCACATTTTCTGAAAGAAAAATGTCCAGGCAAAACCTTTACAATTCTTGAAGGCAGAACAAATATAGGAGGCACATGGGATCTATTTAAATATCCCGGTATCCGATCGGACTCAGATATGTATACACTTGGATTTGAGTTTAAGCCATGGAAAAGCCCAAAAGCAATTGCTGATGGCCCCGCAATCATGGACTATCTGAATGAAACAATTCAAGACGAAGCATTACATCAGTATATCAAAATAAACCATAAAGTCAATGGAGCATCTTGGTCTTCAACTGACAGCACGTGGACATTGGATGTACTTGTTAATGATAGCGAATCAAAAAGTCTGACTTGTCAATTCGTATATATGTGTACCGGTTATTATAATTATGAAAAAGGCTTTACACCTGAGTTTAATAATGTAGATTCCTTTACTGGGAAATTTATTCATCCGCAACATTGGCCCGAAGATTTAGATTATACAAATAAGAAAGTTGTTGTGATTGGTAGTGGTGCTACTGCCGTGACATTAATTCCAGAACTTGCTAAAAAAGCAGCACATGTCACCATGCTACAACGATCACCAACTTATATCACTGTTGGTCCATCGGAAGATAAAATTGCTAATTTCTTCAATAATTTATTACCAGATAAATGGGCATATACATTCAATAGATCGAGGAAGATTAGAGTAGGGAATTTCTTTTATAAACTAGCAAGGAAAAACCCAAAGCTGATGTCAAATCTAATAAAGAAAGGAGTCAAAAAAGAATTAGGTGATTATGCTGATATTGACAAACATTTTACCCCTAAATATAATCCATGGGACCAGAGAATTTGTCTTGCACCTGATGGGGATTTTTTCAATGCCTTGAAATCTGGAGGCGCATCAATAGTTACTGACACAATACAATCATTTACCGAAAATGGCATTCAGCTAGAGTCTGGAGCAAATTTAGAAGCTGACATAGTTATTTCCGCAACTGGTCTAGAGTTGAAGTTCTTTGGTGGGGTAGATTTAGTCGTCGATAATGATCCAGTAGATTTTGCAAGTCTAGTCGTATACAAAGGTACCATGTTTAGTGATGTGCCAAATCTTTGTCTAGCATTCGGTTATACAAATGCGTCTTGGACACTGAAGTGCGATTTGTCGAATGATTATTTTGCAAGAATCATCCAGCACATGGCTGTAAAAGGTTATCAGACATGTGTGCCAACATTTAGAGAAGAGAACATTAGTACAGAGCCATTTGTCGATTTTAATTCTTCATATATATTGAGATACATCAATGACTTACCCAAACAAGGCACCAAAGAACCATGGAAACTCAAACAAGACTATTTCGTAGATCGGAAGAAATTAAGGCATGATGCTATTGAGGACGGCGTGCTTGAATTTAGGGCGGCTTATGCCTGCGGCGGTGCTTAGTGTTAAGTGTTGAGTGTATGGCTTCGCCTTTGGGACGGCTTCGCCTTTGGGTAGTATATTGCTCCCAACAGCAAACCTGCGAGCGCCCAACAGCAAGTCTGTGAGCGCCCCAACAGCGAGTCTGCGAGCGCCCCCAACAGCGAGTCTGCGAGCGCCCTAAAAGCGAGTCTGCGAGCGCCCCAAAAGTAACAGCAAAGACAATTGAGAAAACTGGCATAAATATTCTCCTTTTTGGTATAATATTTTTGAAAAAAATGGAGAGTTATAGATATAGAAATATTGGCTTTAAAAGAAGTAGAATTTCATCAAATGAACATCATCTTAGAGATGTATATATTATTGATAATCAGTTATTTATGTTGAGTTTATTGCATTCTAGGAGAAGTGAGAATAGTATTTAAATTCAAGAATTTAACATACTGCAATCGACATTAAATACGATTAAAATCAATATGTCATAAGATTCGTTCTTGTCAACAATATATTTTTTGTAGTTTTCGACATCTATTAACATGAAATAATATTTTACATGAAAAATTTAAGATTAATATCTTCGATCTTCTACTTACTATGTTTCGGAGTGATGTCTGTTACCGCACAAACAACGATATCAGGCGTGATCACAGATACAGGCGGTGAAGGGTTGATTGGTGCTAATGTCATTATCGAAGGAACGACTGACGGTACAATCACAGATTTGGATGGATCTTACTCGTTAAGTACGACCCAGACTCCTCCATTTAATGTGCTTGTGAGTTATACAGGATTTACGACACAAACAGTTGCAATTAACTCCAACAATCAAAACGTTTCCATCTCACTTGCAGAGGGAATTATTTTTGGGGAAGATATTGTTGTTTCAGCATCAAGACGACGAGAGAAAGTACAAGAAGCACCTGCTTCTGTCTCAGTATTGACTGCTAGAAAATTAGAAGTATCAGCTAATGATAATGCTGCAAGAGCTATCATAAATGAACCTGGTGTATACATACAACAGCAAGGTGCAGGTCGTGTCAATATTCAATTAAGAGGAGATGGAGGATTATTTGGTTCTGCGTCTTTCCCAATTTTGGATTACAGATCACTTTCAGGTCCAGGTCTTGGAACATTTGACAACATTAACTCACCATTGAATAATATCGATATTGAGAGAATAGAAGTGGTTCGTGGTCCTGGTTCAGCGCTTTATGGGCCTGGTGTAACTTCGGGTGTTGTCCACTTTTTGTCAAAATCTGCTATTGACAAGCCTGGTACGACAGTCGAGTTAATCGGTGGAGAATTAAGTACATATGGAGGATCAATCAGACATGCAACTAAAGTTTCAGACAAATTTGGGTTTAAGATAAACGGAGTCTTGAAAAGAGGTGGAGAATTTGTGTATGATCCACTCAATCCTATTGGTGCTGCAAATATTGGATTAGCTGCTCAAGGTGCTGCAAACGGTATTGTTGTTCCGGGTGTTTCTCCTGAAGGATTTGTTGATGTAACATTACCATCGACTACAGTAATTTCAGCTCAGGATGTAGATCCAGATGGCGACGGGAATCCAATACAAGACTATTGGCGATCATTCGTCTTGAATGGTACATTGGAATTCAGACCACAAGATGATTTGTCCGTAGTAATTGCTGGTGGTACTAATAGTGGGTCTTCACCCTTCTATAATTCACAAGGTGTAGGCTTGTCGCAAGCAACAGAATACTGGACACAAGCTAGAATCCAAAAAGGAGGCTTATTCGCTCAGGCTTTTTGGTTGACTAACGATGGAGGTGGAGATGAACCGACCTTTTTATATCAAACTGGTTCATCCACAAGAGTTGATAGAACTCAATTGGAAGCACAATTGCAATATAATTTTGATACACCTAATATTCTGAATGCTAATTGGACAGCAGGTTTCGATTATAGAAATTCCAGTGCAAATACCTTTAATTTAGTGTATGGTCGTAATGAAGATGATGATGATTTTACAATACTAGGTGCTTATGTACAAGCTAAGTTTGCCTTAGGTGACAAACTAGATTTAGTACTTGCAGGTAGAGGCGACAGATTCAATTTCTTAGATGATACAGGATTTTCACCTAGAGCCGTATTTGTATTTAAGCCATCACCTAAACATACATTCCGTGCTGGTTTTAACAGAGCTGTAGGTGCACCTACACAGTTACAGACTAATATTGATTTCCCAGTAAATCAAGTGATACCTGGATCTTTTGATATATGGTTAGTTGGTAATAGAAATGAGCAAACATTCAATAATCCTACTCTTCAATGGTTCACTGGGGCAATTCCTACGACACAATTAGGTGCGCTTGATGGGTTGCCATTAGGTGTTATTTTGGGGGCAGAAGCTGCACCTGGAGTTACACTAAATCAAGCAGTCGCTGCTGGAGTAGTCGCACAGCTAGGTTTGGATCCAACTACAGCACCTGCAGCTCCTATTGTTGGACAAATACTTGGTCAACTTAATGACCCAGCTGTCCTAGCATCTTTGGGAACTGGCGGAACATTATCACCAGGTTTTAATGTGTTTAACGGAGAGCCACTTGATTTGATCAATGCTCCTCCTGCAGAATTGCGAATAGAAGATACATGGGAAGCTGGTTATAAAGGCTTACTCGGAGATAAACTAGGAGTGTCAGTTGATATCTACAATAGAACAATTGATAATTCAACACTCTTTACTGGTATCAGTCCTGCATATGTCTTAATCGGAGCAGATGGGGCCCCAGGTATCGGTGGTATTGATGGTACAGTAGGAACAGCAGTTCAAAATTTTGCGCAACCGCAAATTGAAGCAGCACTAATAGCAGCAGGAGTTGATGCAGCCACAGCTGCGGCTGGAGCGGCAGCTATAGGAGCAGGAATAAATCAAGGGTACACAGGAGGAGCTAGTGCAGCAATTAATACGGCATCCCCTGCATTTGGAGGGGCGTCATTGGCACAAGTTTTTGCAGCTCTCCCTTTCCATGCGACAACACCAACTGATAATGTTCCTAGTAATGGAGTCGCTCACTTAGCAGCAGGATATAGGACATTTGACGCATTTGATTATTGGGGAGCGGATGTAGGTTTAAATTATTTTGTAAACAATGACTTGTCTTTCTTTGGTAACTACTCTTGGACTTCAGAGAATGAGTTTAATCCTCAAGTTGCTGGAGCTACAGAAGGTAGTACAGAATTGACGTCGATAGCTCAGCCGACCAATAGATACAGAATGGGTGTCAATTATACACCTGCATGTGGGTTTAATGGTAACTTATCATACCAACACGATGACAGTTTCCAAGCATTCTTAGGAGCACAATACTCAGGTCCGACTGACGTAAAAAATCTTGTAGATGCGAGTCTTGGGTATAAATTCAATACTGGTTTATTCTTAGGCGTTTCTGCTCAAAATTTATTGGATAATGAATACCGTACATTCCCAGGATTTCCAACTATCGGAAGAAGAGTCTTGGGTACACTAAGATATACATTCGGAGCTGGTGTAGATGCAAATCCTTGCGCAGCTTCAGGTCTAGTATCTAACTCAGGTAAATCTAAAGACTTATTAAGCACAGTAAATCCTAAGAAGATTGATTCTGATGGTGACGGTGTGAAAGACATCAAAGATCTTTGCCCAGATATCCCAGGAATCAAAAAATTTGGTGGTTGCCCGAAAGACAAGGCAATCATGGATAGAGAAGCAGAAGAAATGAGAATAGCAGCTGAGAAAGCTGAAATGGCAGCAGAGGCAAAAAGAAAAGCTGAAGCAGCAGCTAAGAAAAAACGTGAAGAAGAGGCACGTTTGAAAAGAGAAGCAGAAGCGAAGAAAAAAGCAGAAGCAGAAGCGAAAAGAAAAGCTGAAGCAGAAGCGAAAATGAAAGCTGAAGAAGCAGAGAAAATGAAAGCTGAAGCAGCAGCAAAAGCAGCAGCTGCAGCAAAAGCAAAAATGGAAACAGAAACTAGAGCAGTGTTCTCAAGAGCATTAACTGGTATCAAGTTCAATTCATCACAATCGACATTCAAAAATGCGTCTTATGTATTAATGGATGATGTCGTTTCTGTTATGAAACAGTACCCAGAAATCAATGTTCGCGTAGCTGGACACACTGATTCTCAAGGTGCTGCAGAAAATAATCGAAAATTATCTGAAAAAAGAGCGAATGCTGTGATGAATTACTTAGTTTCGAAAGGTATTTCACCGACGAGGTTAAGTGCTGTAGGTTTTGGCGAAGATGCACCAATTGCTGATAACAATACAGCAGCTGGTAGAGCGGAAAATAGAAGAGTAGAGTTTACCGTCAAAAACTAATTTAAATTTGGAATGAATAGGTAACCATATAACCCCGTGGCGTAAAGTCGTCACGGGGTTTCCTTATTTTAATCGTTTATTAATGTATTCTCATTATGCCTATAGCTTCACATTCATATTACCTAAATGAAGAACATCAGCTCTTCAGACAGACATTCAGAGACTTTCTAGAGAAGGAAGTTAGGCCCAACATCGATGACTGGGAAAAGCAAGGTCATTTGCCTAAAGACATCTATCTGAAGTTCGGTGAAATGGGATTCTTTGGATTGACACAGGAAGAAAAGTATGGAGGGATGAATGGTGACCTTTGGTACAATCTCATCTTTGATGAAGAAATAGCCCGAATGAATTCTGGTGGCTTTGGTGCGTCGATTGGTGCTCATCCGATGTTGGCATTAACGCATCTGAAACATGAAGGCACAGAAGAACAAAAACAACAATACCTCGTCCCAGGTATAAAAGGAGAAAAAGTAGGCTGTTTAGCAATTACAGAACCGTTTGGCGGATCTGACGTGCAAGCGATACGGACAACAGCTGTCAAAGATGGAGATGACTATATATTGAATGGTTCCAAAACATTTATCACCAATGGAGTGATGAGTGATTTTCTAATCATCGCAGCCAAAACTGCACCTGAGTTAAAAGCAAAAGGCATGAGCCTGTTCCTTGTTGATAGAGATACAGAAGGACTTAGTGCAAGTACTTTGGATAAATTAGGTTGGCGCTCCTCAGATACTGGTGAAATTGCTTTAGATAATGTCCGAGTTCCTGCTGCCAACTTACTAGGTGTAGAAAACAGAGGCTTCTTTTACATCATGCAACATTTTGTCTCAGAACGCTTATCAATGGCAGCTGGTGGATATGCCATATCTGAATACGCCCTAGAAGTAACACTAAAGTACATAAGCGAACGAGAAGCCTTCGGTAAGAAGATTAATCGGTTCCAGGTCCTGAGACACCGCATCGCTCAAATGGCAGCAGAAATAGAAATGAATAAGCAATTTTGTTACAGCTTAATCAGCCGATATATGAATGGTGATTACTTGGTCAAAGAAGCTTCGATGGCAAAATTGGTTTGTACACAATTGGCAGATAGGGTAGTCACCCAATGTTTACAAATGTTTGGCGGCTATGGCTTTATGGAAGAGTACCCCATGGCAAGAATGTTCAGAGATACAAGACTAGGACAAATAGGTGGCGGTACTTCTGAGATCTTGTGTGAGATCATTGCCAAGAGCATGATAGACAGCAAAGATTATGCATCACCTAAATAGGGATATTTCACAGTGTATTTTGTTTATTTTTTACAGTAAAATATGTCAGCTTATAGGGCTCTGCTTGATTAAGTATATTCAAAAGCCAGTTATAATCAGGTAAATCCTAAAATCAAGTAATTAAGGTTCAGACAATGGAGCGGGGTAAAAGCCTATAATAAATACTGGTAGAAAGTGACAGACGCTTCTACACCCATAAATACCGCTTGATTCATCGTTTATTTTGTCAAGCTAACTCTCTCATATTTCCCTCCATCAAGTATAAAATATTGTTGATTCAACCATTCGCTCTTCATTAACTGATAAGGCATATGCAATAAGTCAGTTGCTGTTGTTATCTGTTTTATCTTACCATCGTTTTTAATTGTCAAGGTCTCGAATCTATCGTCTATTTGTGAAAGAAGTAAAGTCTCTATTGGCAGTGCCCAAGTCAGCAAGAAGGTATTTTTATCCAATTCTGTCTCTGAGATGTAACCTTTGTTAATTGATTGTTGATTGGCAATTTCAGTAAGCGATTTTAGAGATTCTAGTCTGTTGTTAAATGTTTGGTAACCTTGATAGAACTTAGGTACTTGAAAGATGAATAAGAGGATCATAACGATAAGAGCATAGTTACTATTTAATCTTGACAGAAAATCCATCACAAACGGAACTGCAAGTACGATAGATAGCACCATCCATTGACTTTCGGAATAGAAAAGATTACTCGGTGTGATCGCAACGTAAAATGTCAACGTCACTAATAGGTAGAAGACCATAGATGTCAAGAATACAAAACTCAACTTGAGAAATTGCTTAGTGGATATTAATTGATAAACCCCAATAGAAGCTACGATTAGTAATGACCAATAACGATTTAGTAAAAGCTTTAAAAAAGATATGCCCTGGGCATTAGTTGGGGCATCAATTAGCGATTTCAGAGAGATGCTCTTTACTCCTTCTAACTTATAACCATCGTAAGAACTATCACTACTCAACCAATACCTAATGCCAATACCGATGAGCATAAGGATTCCATAGAAAATCATTTTTTTGTCTAGCTTTTTATATCTGCGGACAAAGTCAATGTTGGTATAAATCCACAGAAAGCCAAGTGGAATGATAACTAATAAGTGCGAAATTATTGTAAAAAATAATGATCCGATCAGTAGTCCGTGCATCCAAAGAGGTGTATGCTTTGGCTTAGAGAAATCGAGAGGTTCGGAGACTTTCGATTCAGAAGTCTGTGGTAAAGGACCCTGTTTCTCTTGACCAAAAGATCCGGAGACCTTTGCTGACGTCCATCCCCACAAACTGAAAAACAGAGTCATCCAAGCCACTGCTTGATGAATCTCATTGTTAGGCCAGAAGTAAACATCGCTGACCATCAGAGCCAAATACAAACAAAAGAGTAGGGCATATGCATACTGCTTTAGGACATGACCACTTACATATATAATAGTCAAGTAAAACAAGTAAAAACTCATCGAATAGAGGATAAGAATGCTCTTTAAGGAGATACCAAGCTTTGAACCTATCAAGGGAAATATTTGTGTGACCCAAGCACCATAGCGATGCTCTTCAAAAGAAAACCATCCTGTTTGAATAATCTCAAAAGTGATGTAAGCAGGATCGGTGAATAACATTCGTTCCTGATAGAAAATGAAAGATCCTACTCCAAGAAATATCGTAAATATTAATCCCACGATGTAGCCCAGCTTATTGATTTTATATCATTTAGTTCTTTCACTATGTTAATTTAGTGATAATGCTGACATATTAAATGAGACCCATAAATAATGTTAATGTTAGTTGAATTCGATTTTCACTATTTTTATTAAACGACGATAAAATTGGGACGACTTCGTCTTTGGAGAATTACACGCTTACTTCCTAAAAGTGAGCTCCGCGAATGCCCCAAAAGTGAGTTCAAGAGCGTCCTAACTCCAAATTCCTCACAACCACTGGCATGTGATCACTATACATCAACCAGTCTTCTATAGCACCAACGTCTATACTTGTCCGTTCTGTTACCAGACTAGAAGAAGCGAAACAATAATCCAAATGGTAAGGCTTTGATTTCTGCTTAAGCAAATAAATCGTAGGCTCTGATTCCTCTCCATGAGCTTCATTATGTAAGTCATGATATAAACTACTGATTCCAAATACTTTCAAAAATGAAACGACATCACTGTGGTTACCTATTTTGTACTCTGCATCCCAAATGGCATTGCTATTAAAATCTCCAATTAAAATACTGGCTTCTTTAAATGCCTTTTTGTAGTAATGAATCGCTCCCCATATTTGACCAACATACCGTTTTTGTCTTTCCGTTTTGTGTGGCATTGTCCATATTGCAAATAGAGTCAAGCGCTGATCATTGACGGTAACATCTACTGGCAAAACATATTGAAATTCTGGATTGAAGTTTGGCTTTCGCTTTATATAGACGTCATTAAATGATATTACAGCAATTCCCTTGTGTGGATTATCGCCATACCAAATGATGTCATTATATGGGATGTTTTGAAGTGCAATGGTGAGCTTGTCTTTGTGCTCGCATTCTTGGATGACAGCTAGATCAACTGAGTCGTTCAAGACATGCATGAACTTCTTTCTGAATGCCATATTACAATTCCATGTCAGTAAGTTCATAGCAGTTGCAGACTATGTATTTTTTTCTTCTACTCGTTTGGCTTTTTCTAGTACAGCTTCCTTAAGAGATTCTTTATAAGCAGTCACTTTATCAAATATTGATTTGTCGCCAGCACCTAGTATGGAAGCTGCTAGTATGCCTGCGTTCTTTGCTCCATTGAGTGCTACTGTCGCCACAGGTATGCCATTTGGCATTTGTAGGATTGACAATATTGAATCCCATCCGTCTATTGAGTTTGATGATTTGATAGGCACGCCTATGACAGGCAATGCTGTCAATGAAGCGACCATGCCTGGCAGATGAGCTGCACCGCCTGCGCCAGCTATGATGACTTGAATGCCTCTACCAGCTGCATCTCGTGCAAAGCTTACCATCCGATCTGGAGTTCTATGTGCAGAGACTACGGTACACTCAAAAGGAATATCAAATTCCTTGAGGACATTGACCGCTGCTTCCATAATTGGATAATCAGAATCCGAACCCATGATGACACTGACAATTGGATTACTCATGACTGATGACTTTTAGTACTGATTTGATGTAATGATAGATATCTTTTGCTTCTTCTAAGTTAGCATTGACAATATTAATGTGTCCCATCTTTCGCATCGGCTTTGTTATTGTCTTTCCATACAAATGTGGATGGACACCTTTCTTATCTAGACATAATTCCAATCCTTGGTAAACTGCTGGGCCAGTAAAACTTGGATCACCTAAAATATTCATCAATAACGAAGGTGTAAATAGATCTGTATTCCCAAGAGGTAGTCCAAGGATACATCTCAACTGCTGCTCATACTGAGAAGTTTGACAAGCTTCTATAGTGTGATGTCCACTGTTGTGTGGACGTGGTGCCAATTCATTAATCCACAACTCGTTATCGGAGTCCAAGAATAATTCAACTGCAAGTAAACCGACAATCTCTAATTTTTCAGCTGTAGTAATAGCTAATTGCTGAGCTTCATTTCTTTTATTTTTTGAAATAGCAGCAGGAGCCATTTG
>Ga0114957_1002581_pt1 | contig 17124 bp, 16 predicted proteins | sample BantaG_FD_87175 | JGI IMG/M metagenome (GOLD analysis project Ga0114957, IMG submission 87175) | Marine algal microbial communities from Bantry Bay, Ireland - BantryBay_4 metaG | ecosystem: Host-associated > Algae > Red algae > Unclassified | place: Bantry Bay, Ireland | collected 2014-11-21 | reverse complement strand
GTGAAATTATCGCCGCAAATTGTCCATTCTGCATTACGATGCTCTCAGATGGTGTCAATGCAAAAGAAAAATCTGAATCAGTCTCTGTCTACGATCTTTCAGAGCTCATCTTACAATCTATCGACTGATGTTAAGAGATCTTATAGCCCTCCCAGACGAAAGTAAGGTATGGATCTACCAAGCCAATCGACCTCTGACTTATGATGAGATTGATCAAGTGAGACCCTTGTTATATGAGTTCGCAGATGCATGGAATTCTCACGGTCAAGTTGTCCAAGCATATGCTAATATCTTCCATATGCAGTTCATCGTCTTAGTTGCGGATGAGTCAAATCTCGGTGTCAGTGGATGTTCTATTGATAGTAGCGTCAACCTCATTCGTTCAATTGAAAACTTAATAGGAATTGACTGCTTTGACCGACATATCTACACATACTTTGACGGAGAAGACATTAAGCAAGTTCACCACAATGACTTCAAAGCTGCCTATGACAATCAGACAATATCAGCTGATACATTAGTCTTTGATAATCTTGTTGATTCAAAGGAAAAGTTTTTACGTCAGTGGATTAAGCCAATCAAGGACTCATGGCACCAGATGTTTGTAAATTAGGTCTGTGCCAAACGGGCAATTTTTCAATAATGTAATATTAATGATTTACATTGCTTAGGTTACTAGTCAAGATCAAAATCAAAACAGAGAAGATGTGCATGATCTCCAGTATATACTAGTCCTGTCTCTGGATCTACTCCAACCACATTGTCAAACTCTCCAATAAGATCATCAGAGTCTTCAAGCTGATGTTCGATAAGTTTTTCTCCAGTATTACTGTCAATGATAAATAGTTTTCTCACTACTCCCGGAGCTAGTCCACCTGCTAGAAATATTTTCTCATTATGATAATGAATAAGACTAGGATTATTTGCAGTCGGTCCTGATCTCCAATATTCATATCCAGTATGAACATCTAAGGCAATCATATAATCATTGTTGTCGTTATTCGCAAAGATCTTACCATCTGCCATAGTTAATCGACTTGTATCATAACGACCATGATAGGTGTTCATCCATTGTAAACTTCCATCTTCAATATTATAAGAATAGATGGCGTCATTTTCTAATAAAATCTGTCCATCATAAAACTTAGGCCTTAGTCCAGCGTATCCACTCGCAGCTCCAGAATGAAAGGGAATAGTATCTGAAACCCACTCGAGAATATTTTCATCAAGGTTAAATAGATGTAGAAATTGAAGAGTTTGTGTTATTCCCGTGGGATTCCCCCATTTTACTTTAGACCAAACAACATATTCAACACCTTGCCATTCAAATATCAATGGGAGGGTACTTCCCATAAAATAGCCATCATTTTCATTTTCCCATTCGTAAATAGTTTCAAATTCTCCCGTATTGACATCACCTAACCTAATAAAATATTTCTCATTTTGAATAAAGTCGTATTTAACGATTTTGTCACCTAATCCTCTAATAAATGGGGTTGAGTAAATGGGTACATTTTCTTCCCAGATTGTTTCGCCAGTATCTAAGTTGATACCAAATGTATTTTGAAAATAACCTGTGACTAGAATATTATCTTTAATGTAGTGCCCAATGCCAAACCCATCATTGCCATGAGTATCAAAGGCATCAGTCCAACGCCATACTTCTTCACCAGTCATTTTGTCAAACGCAATGATTTTACCTCTACCTTTTACTTTTTGTATCACAAGGTCTTTGTAAATAAAGGGATCTAGTAGACCATAAATTGGCAAATCATCATCTAACTCAGCAGACTTCCAAACCAAATAGTCATCAACTGCTTTGTCCTTATTGCACCCTATAAGTACAAATGTCAAAAGTACCAGAATGACAAAATATTGTGTTGATTTTTGCATAAATTAAGTAGTGTTTAAAGAAACCTATCTACCATTTAAATATTACGTATAAATCATAATATTACTTTGGTTTTACTTTATGACCAAAATATTATTGCCAGTCTGGCACAGACCTTAATTCATTGCCGCCAAGATCGCTCCACCAATCGCCAATAATGCCACTTGGTAACTCGCATCTATCAACCAAAGTTTGAATGAACTTCTCTGGTATAGATAGTTGATTCCCATGGATGTTGCTGCGAAGAAGAGTCCAAAGAGTGCTCCATGAAATGCACCATGTGAGACAGAAATATTCTCATGTGCCATTAAGAGAGCTGGTACCATTCCAAACATCATGACAAGCATGAGCACGAAACTCGAACCAAAGATCAGCACCATATTGCCACCTTGTATATCTGCATCAGACATACCAACTTCTTTCTGCCAAGCTTTGCCAAACAAGACAGGTGAGTACCAAAGAGCTCCGAGTCCCCAAGCAACTACTCCGGCTACTAATATTGATAAATAGTTAATATCTTCCATTGTAAGTTTGTTTTGTTGAGTTTAAGGTACTCTTTATCAGCAGCGCCACCAAATTGAATGACTAGAATACTAGAGAGTAGGTATCGAATTGATTAAAGAGGCAGTGTAATCTTGCTGTGGATCATTAAAGATTTGTTCAGTGAGTCCCGATTCAATGATTTTGCCAGATTGCATCACAAGTACACGATCACTGACGAACTTTATCACTCGTAGATCATGACTAATGAATAGATAACTCAAGTTAAATTGATCTTTTAGATCTAGAAGAAGATTAATAATACTGGCTTGAATACTTACATCAAGTGCAGAAACACTCTCATCGCAGATAACCAGCTTTGGCTGTGATGCCAAGGCTCTAGCAATCACTATTCGTTGTCGTTGTCCACCACTGAATTGAGAAGGAAATCTATCGTATGCATCAGCAGGTAGTCCCACTTTTGAGAGGAGATCTAAGACAGCATCCTTCCTTTCATTCTTATTGTAAATATGATGAATATCCATTGGTTCTTTAATTATCCTACCAATTCTCATTTTAGGATTAAGACTTGAGTAAGGATTTTGAAAGACTACTTGGACTGACTTCCGGTACCGCTTCCAATCTTTAGGTTTGAAGTCAGCAAGTGATTTATCTAAGTATGTAATCTCACCACTATCAGGTAGGTCTAATCCAAGCAGGAGATTGGAAAGGGTAGTCTTACCACATCCTGACTCACCGACAAGTCCAACGACTTCACCACTTTTCAAAGTAAGAGAGACAGTATCAACTGCTGTAGTGTATGTCGGTTCAGAAAACCATCCTGATGTATTTTTGTAGCGTTTGACTAGATCAGTTGCAACGAGCAGAGTTTCTTGTTGATGGTGGTCATTTAGTCGTTGAGATTGTCTAGGATGCTTTTTCTCTTCATCTAGATAATCAGCTAATTCGGGTAATCTATGGCCCGTCGTTGTCAAGGTCGGTCTACATGCAATCAAACCTTGAGTGTAAGGATCTTTTGGATTATTGAATATCTCTTTAGCAGTACCTGATTCTACGATTACTCCATTACGCATCACTAAGACTCTATCACAGAGATTGGCTACTATACCTAGGTCATGTGAGATGAACAGCAGAGATAGGCCATACTTGACATTCAGGCTTTTCAGCAAATCTAGTATGCTCTGTTGAATAGTCACATCAAGTGCAGTTGTTGGTTCGTCAGCAATGATAAGTGCTGGACTACATGAGATGGCCATTGCAATCATTATTCTCTGGAGTTGACCGCCTGAGAGTTGGTGTGGATAACTCCGATATGCTCTTTCAGGGTCGGGTAATTCTACTTCTTTAAAAAGTCCAAGCACTAAGGCTTTTGCAGCAGACTTACTCATGTCTGTATGTGTGGTCAATACCTCAATGACTTGATTGCCACACGTAATGACAGGGTTGAATGCACTCATAGGTTCCTGAAAGATCATAGCGATCTTCTTTCCTCTAAGGGATTGCATTGCTGATTCTCTAAGGGTGTTGAGATCTAGAATCTCATCTTCAAGATTGAGCTTAAATGAATCGCTATTGACAGATGAATTTTGAGGTGACAGTAACTTTAAGATCGATAGGCCTGTGACTGTCTTGCCACTACCAGATTCACCAACTATACCAAGAATTTCACCTTTACTCAGTGAGAAACTTAAACCATGCACGACTTCAGTTACTTGATCTCCATGACCAAAGGCAATTCTAAGGTCAGTAGCTTCGAGGAGATTGATTTTTTTATTTGTATTTTTATTGTTTGTCATTATAAGAGTCACCTAAGACTTGCAACAAGATACAAAAAGTGGATAAACGCCATGATGATTTTACTATTAACGGGTAGTTAAACTTAAATTTAATATAACTTTCACCTCTCTAACGTTGTTATATCTGAGACGAATCAATAAAAATAGCTCACGATGATTAAAGTGAGTGATGATTACACGAAAGAACAAATTATTATGAAAAAAATTCTATTTAAAATAGTGTCATTTATCTTATTGGCAATATTGCTTATGATCATTGTTGTTCCTTACCTTTTCAAAGGTGAAATCACAACTTTACTGAAGGAGAAGTTGAATGAACAAATTGAAGGAACAGTTGACTTTGATGATGTTACAGTTAATCTTTTTACTGACTTTCCAAATATTTATGTTAATGTCAAAGATCTCAAGGTACTTGGGAGTGGAGCATTTGAAGGGAAGCAAGTGTATGGTGCTGAATCAACAGCTCTCTCGATTAATCTTAAATCTGCTTTTGATAAATCTACACCTTACATCATTAATCAAATCAAATTGGTGAAGCCAAATATTAATTTGTATATTCCTAAAGTAGGAAAGGCGAATTACGAAATTTACGAAAGTACAGAGAAAGAGACACCGACAGAAGCAGTGACATATGAAGTAGCTCTTTCAAGATATGAGATCATTGATGGCTATGTCAGTTATATTGATGAGACCAGTGACATTATCTTTAAGACGCGTGGCTTAAATCATAGTGGTGTGGGTAACTTTACTCAGGATGTATTTGATTTGAGTACTGATAATGATTTTGAGTCATTAAATCTTTCGATTGGAGGTGTTGATTACGTTAGGGATTGGTCTATAATAGGGGACGTCAATGCTAAGATTGATCTACCAAATAAATCTTATGTGCTCAATGACAATGTACTTAAAATTAATAATCTTGACCTGGCATATTCTGGAAAATTGAAGCAATTAGATAATTCAGGCTATAATATGGATCTTGACTTTAATGCACCTAACAATTCTCTGAAGTCTATTCTCTCTTTGATACCATCTGTCTATCAAGATAACTTTAGTTCGCTTGATGCATCGGGCAATACAAATCTCAAAGGAAGTGCTCACGGTACTTATCTAGATGGCAAGTCATATCCAGCGATAGACCTTCATCTAGATGTAAAGGATGGACGTATTGCATATCCTGATTTACCGGACCCAATCTCGCGATTAAATACATCACTCAAGGTTAAAGGTCAGAATCCATTATGGAGTGATCTCTCAGTTAATATTCCAAATCTGAGTATGTTGATTGGGAGTGAGCAGATTACTGGTCAAATCAAAATAGACAATGTAATGGGTAATCAAGATATCTCAGCAATTGTTGATGGCAATATTAATCTTGCCTATCTTGAAAAGTTTGTTGCAGTTGATGGGTTAAGTAACATTTCTGGTATGGCAAAAACCCACATCGAACTTGATGCAAAGTATGATGACATTAGCAGTCAAAACATGGATGCTGTCCTTTTTAATACTCAAGTGGATGCAACGAATGTAGCACTGAGTTATGAAGGTTATCCAGATATCAAGATTTCTAGAGGCGTTGTTACAGGTTCGCCTCAATCACTTAAGCTAGATAATGCAGCTATCCAAATGGGTAAAAGTGATGTAAATATTGAGTTTAGTATGCAGAATCCACTTGCCTATGCCATTGCGGATCAAGAGGTGATGTCAGATTTAAAGATTACGAGTAAGTATCTAGATGCTGATGCGTTTACGGGAAGTGAAGGGAGTATACAAGAGGTACCAGTGGCTCAAGAAGAATCTACATCATAAGAGGGTTATATCGAAAATCTTCAGCTCAACTATAGTGTTGACCTCCAAAATGTAAAGTATGATGGCATGAATATTAAGAATATCAAGTCTAAAGGTAAATTTGATGATGAAAATACTAGAGTGGATCAACTTGATTTTAAATATGAAGAAATAGACTTTCAAACTGATGGTAGCATAGGGAATGTCTATCGATATGCAACTTACGGTGAGCCCACTTCCGCTAAATTCAATGTAGCAGCTGATAAAATTGATCTCAATGCATTTACTTCTGATGCTCCTTCAGAGAGCAATGATGATGCTGTGTCAGGAGTCATTTTAGTGCCTAAAGGAATCGATGCGACAGTCAATACAAAGTTTAACACCCTAATCTATGATGATTTGGAAATTAATAATGTCAGCGGTGCACTAAGAGTAGAAGATCAGATAGCAAGCCTAGTTGGGTTTCAAGGAAATACACTTGGTGGCAATGTCAAAATAGATGGAGATTATAATACTCAAGTGATAGATGATCCTAAGTATAATTTTGCCTATGATATCAATGTTATTGACTTTCAACAAGCATTTACTCAGAGTAATGTCTTTAGAAGGCTAGCACCAATAGCTAAGTATATCGATGGGAATTTTAATTCACAGAGTGAGTTTAGTGGGAAAATTGGTAAGAATATGCTTCCTGATCTCAACACACTTAATGCAGCAGGTATTTTCCAAACTCTCAATGGAGTTTTACTTGATTTCCCAGTGCTAAATAAGATCGGAAATACACTTGGGATTAAAGAACTTAAGAGATATGAAATTAAAGATTCTTGGAATAAGTTTTCCGTAAAAGATGGCGCTGTCAATGTAGAACCTTTTAAGTTCACAAAGGAGGAAATGAATTTTAGCGTTGCTGGTAGTCACTCTTTAGAGAACGAGATGAACTATACAATCTCAGCTGAAATACCAAGAACAAAATTAGAAAAGTCGAATGTCACTCAAGTAGTTAACTCAGGTCTTGATTGGATTTCATCACAAGCATCTACTAAAGGGCTTAATCTTGATGTAGGTGACTATATCTATCTTGACATTAATGTTACTGGCACAATTACTAACCCAAAGGTAACGATTGTACCTACTGGAGCTGGGGGCAAAAATCTCAAAGACGAAGTTAAATCTAAAGTCACTGATGAGGTAAATAAAGTCAAAGACAAGGTAATGACTAAAGCTGAAGAAGAGCTAGAACGTCGTAAAAAGGAAGCTGAAGAAAGAGTCAATACTGAAGTGGATAAAGCTAAGGCTAAGGCAAAAGAAAAGATTGACGAAGAAGTAGAAAAGGTCAAAGAACAAGCAAAAGAGAAAGTCAAAGATGTAGTCAAAGAGCAAGTGGTAGATACGGTATCAACTCTCATAAAAGATAAAGTAGGAGAGAAGGCAAAAGAAGTAATTGATGATAAAGTAGGTGATGTCATCAGTGATGAGAAATTAGATGATGCAAAGAAAAAAGCAGCCGATAGACTCAAAAACATATTCGGGAAGAAAGATGATGGAGGGAAGTAAATGAAGTGGATTATTGTTGCACCAAGGTTTCTCAATTTGATATCTAGAGGATTTGCAAGAGCGATGGTTCTTTATCCATTTATCTTGCTTTCTAAAGAAGAAGATCGCTACGATATTCAATTGATTAGACATGAACAAATCCATGTCTATCAACAATTAGAGCTGTTGGTAATAGGATTTTATTTGTGGTATTTAATTGAGTACTTACTTTATAGGCTTCGAGGTCATTCTCACCAAGATGCATATTACCGCTTGTCAATGGAGAAAGAAGCTAGGGACTTGGCGTGTAACCTTGATAGGAAAAGGAAACTATTTGGCTTTGTGAAGTATCTTTAATTTTGTTATCACACCTTCGATTCCTCTGTCCATCAGTGCGGACAACAGTCATTTTGAAGGTTTCAAAATCAATTTCTTATCGATTTAACAGAGACTGTTATCTTAGCGGTTCTAACCAATACGATCAATTGAAAAAAATCAGTTATGAAATTTAAAGAACCAGAGGCTCTCAACTCAGTAGCGAAATTTCACGATACATTTAATCTTCCCATCCATGATACTCCTCAAATTCCTGATCCAGAGAGATGCATGCTGAGGATCAATCTCCTCCAAGAGGAACTCAACGAACTCAAAGAAGCTATTGCGCAAAATGATTTAATTGAGGTTGCTGATGCATTTTGTGATATCCAATATGTATTGTCTGGTGCTATTTTGGAGTTTGGTCTTGCTAAGAAATTCAAGACATTATTCGATGAAGTGCAGAGGTCTAATATGAGTAAGACTTGCAAGTCTTTAGACGAGGCGAATGCCACTCAGAAGCACTACGATGCCAAAGAGCAGCCCTCTGATATCAAGCAATCCCATGATGAGTTTCTAGTCTATCGAAAGGAAGATGGTAAAGTTTTAAAGTCAATCAACTACTCTGCAGCTAATCTTGTGCAGTTCCTTGAGTCCGAATAAAAAATCTCATATCGCTATTCTTTCTACAAGCTATCGTGAGTATGATCGCAGGATTCAACGTATCTCATGTTATCTTGATTCGAGAGGTCATCAAATCTCATGGTTAAGTAGAAGTTATGAAGGGCATAGTGACCAAATCTCACAATGGTTTAAAAAGGGAATTTCATTTTACCTAGAGTTCAATATCAGATTGATAGTTCGACTTTTTTCTGTCAAGCCAGAGGTGATTTATGCTGTGGACTTAGATACAATGTTGGCAGCTAAGATATATAGTGTATTGCGACGCCTCCCATTAGTCTATGACTCACATGAGTATTTTACAGAAGTCCCTGAGCTCTCAGGTCGTCCACTCAAGAAAGCAATCTGGACTGCTGTAGGCAAATGGGCAATCAATGAAAATACTCAATGCATCACAGTCAATCATTCGCTAGCCCAATTGCTAGAAGAGAAGTATGGTGTACCATTTACGGTAATAAGGAATATCCCACCTCAAGTAGAGGAAATCCACTTTGACCTTGATCCAACTAAAGAAAAAAAAATTATAGTCTACCTTGGGGCAGTCAATGAAGGTCGAGGAATCGAATTGTACTGTCAAGCGGCTCATGAGGGATACTTAGACGATTATGAATTATGGATTATTGGGAATGGAGATCTGCTCCCTCAATTGCTCAATCAGTATAAAAAGCAAAAGAACATTGTTTTCTATGATTGGGTAGCTCCTGATCAATTGTCGGCTTTACTGTCAAAGTGCTGGATTGGATTAAATCTATTAGACGCGGTAAGTCAGAGTTATTATTATTCATTGACTAATAAGTACTTTGATTATTGCCATCATGGATTGCCTGCATTGCATATGGATTACCCAGAGTATAGGCAATTGCAAAAGCTATACCTTACGAGCTATTTAGTACCGAGCTATGACCTCAAAGCCTTACTTAAGGGTATCCGACATTTTGAGGATCCTGCTGAATATAAAAAATCCAAACTCGCCTGCAAAGAAGCGAGTTTGGATTTGAATTGGGAGAATGAAAGTCAGAAACTCAATGAGATTTCAGATTCACTCTAGTTTATCATTTTAGTATTTTCTATTTACCTAAAAAATTATCCATTTCATCAGTAAATTCAGCAACAGTTGGTTTGTAACCAGACTTGCCATATGCTTCGATACTGTACTGTCCTTCATCATCTTTAGATAAATCAAATACCCAAACTGAAGGATATCCTCTGATCTGAAATGCTCTTTGTAGCCCAGCGTTTTGCTGCTTGATAGCATCTGGAAGTTGCTTTCTTTTAGGGTAATCTAATTCTAGAAGTACTACATTGTCATCTGCCCACTCTTTGAAGTCATTCTTTGAGAACACAGTTGCCGTCAATCTTTTACACCACCCACACCAGTCACTACCTGTGAAGTTTGCCATAATTGGCTTTCCAGTTTCTTGAGAAAGTACATAAGCCTCATCTAGGTTTACGAGCCATCCTTCGTTTTCCGCTTCATACGCTTGAGCAAATCCTAAGGTTGCTGTGAGGACGAATGTAGCTATAAGTGTTACTTGTCTTAATATCATTGTCTTTAGATTTTCAATTATTTAAGCGTCTATTCTAGACTAGGGTTCAAATTTAAGCAGATTGCTAAGATCTATTACGTTGCCTAATTAACAGTATCAATTGTTCACTACAAATATTACTTGAATTTGGATCATAAGGTTGGTTTTGACCATTCATTTAACAAATAAATAAAGGTTTTATGCAGGAAACAATGTAAAAGTATATTATATCTATTCATAATATAAAGATATACTGTACTTTTATCTTTAGAAAATTGAAATTGATTTATAATTAACAATGAAAATAATGACCTTAAAGCAACTCATTAAACTAGAAAACAAGTCACAAGTAATTTGGGTAGTCTCTCCATCCCTACACTATGATGTCGAAAATAAGGATTTCAATGAAATCGTAAGCGTTAATCTTGGACAAAAGGCAAAGTACAGATATATCGTACCTGCAACGAGTGGTATCGCAAAAAATATGAAGTTATACCAAAAAATGTATGATCTGACTACCGAAGAGATGAACAATAATTTCTTGTTATTGCCAGAGTCAGAGTTCAATCCATTTATCACAGAGACTGCAATCTATGATCCAAGTGGTGAGTGTGTTGCTTGCTGTGCTCCTGCTATGGAAGACTCTAAAGATGTAATCAGATTTAATGCAGATACAACAAAGCAAATGTGTAAAGCATTTAAATCAATTTGGAAGAAATACAAAAGATCTAACCCATAGTTGATTATATAATATAAACTATGCGAAAAAAAATCTCACCGGAGCTCAAGCAAGAAATCCTAAATCTACCGATGAAGGAGAAGGATAAACTATTAGTACGATTAATACCAAAAGCTAAAAACTTAATTGAGCAACTCGAATTCAAACTACTAGAGTTAAGTGAAACTACAGAGGAGCGGAGAAGTGAAGTTGACGACGAGCTATCTACTTTACTACGTCATTATATTGGCCATGAGTATAGTAGTAAGCATAGTGTCAGGATACTGAGGGATATGAGTGGTCGAATCAACCATCATGTTGCAATTACAAAAGATAAATATGGAGACGCCGAACTCAATCTTAAAATAATACTTGCTTCATTTGATTTTACTAAGTTGGAAAGTGGAATGCTAGGAAGAATGGTAGATGAAAAGTATTACGAATACATCATCAAAAGAATGATTAAAGTGTTTAAATTAATTGGAGGCTTGCACTCTGATTACCATTTAGACTTCTCTGATAGACTGATAGAGATCTACGAGAGAGTGCACGATAATACTGCTTTTGAAGCTTATGCCAAGCTGTATCATTTAGATCTGGACGAACTAGAAAACGGGAGCATTCCAGAAGTATATCAAAAAAACTAGTCCAGTGGTTCGAGAGAAAATTCTTCTACTAGTACGTCACGCTAAGTCTTCGCATGAGATTCCATTTTTAGAAGATAAGCTGAGGCCACTTGCTCCTAGAGGTAAGACAGATTCTATACTTATGGGCCAAAATCTCCTTGATCTTCAGTTGGTAGCTGATCAAGTCTACTGCAGCTCTTCTGTAAGGACAAAGTCAACCTTAGCCATATTAAATCAACATCTTAATATTTCAGAATTGGCTATCTCTTATCACGATGATCTCTATATATTTAATGATTGTGGTGATACTTACTTAAAGCATTTAAAAGGAAGTAATAATAGGTCAGACATCATCATGATTCTCAGTCATAATAATAGCTGTGTTAATGTAGCCGAAGCTGTCAGTGATGGTAACTTATACTCTTTTCCTACTTGTGCAGTGTTGATTTGTAGATGGAAAATATCTGAGTGGAGTCTAGTGGATTGGTCTAATGTCAATTCGTATTCTATGCTAACTCCAAAGCAACTTAAGTCAAAGAGACTTTGATATTGGAATCTTTATTCGATTAGTCTATACTGAGCAGACCAAGAGAGTAGGATGGGATTCATTATTATCGGACAATCTCAAATGTTTGTAATTCCTTGTAGTTTGTAAATTGATACTTAAATTCTTCCACCTTACTAGTTTTTGGACCATTTTGACACCAACTGATCAGAGTTGCTATCTGCTCTGAAGGACCATAAGCTTCGATGCTCACAGAACCATCTGGAAGATTCCGAACTGTGCCAAATAGTCCAAGCAATTTCGCCTGCTGCTGAGTGTAGTATCTAAAACCTACTCCTTGCACTCGACCTGTGATATTTCCGATTACTCCAATTTGGGTGCTTTGATGTTTCATATTCAGTATTTTAATAGGATAGATGTCACACTTAGCCAGTGTTTGATGCTTGTGTTTAGAGTAGCTTTTTACATCAATGATTTGCAAATTGATTAACAGTGTTATTAAATCACTTTTTAGGTTCAATCTATCTTTCCTAGATAACTTAAACGAAAATATGATGAAAAACATTTTCGATTTTGATACTCTTAAAAACAACTCATTTCTTGTTTCGTAGAGTTAAGTTTAGAACGATTTTGCCATTATCCATACTGTTATTGAATTGGCAGGTATTTAGATGTCTTGCTTGTGAATATAAAATTTATCATTTTTGGAAATAATGGTTTAAAGTATAAACTCCTATCTTTTAATTTGTTCTCTTTACTTCAACTCACAAATCCAAGGAAGTCCTTGCCATCCCTTTGACTATTCAGCCCTAGAAAGGTTTTAATAAAATCGTCTGAATTGCTAATGCAGTTTTTTTTTTAATCTGTTTGTTTTTATCTAATTACAACTCTTAAAACTCACCCATCATTTAGTTGTTGTAAACCTTTCTATAGAAAATTGAAGTGTGTTCAATATGTTGTTATTAGGTAAGATATTGAATATCTCAAAATTGGTATTTTTTGTGCCATTTACCGAGAGTGGAATCGTTTCAATTCGCAATCAGATATGCCAATTCCTTTTACCTTTGTCATAATATGAGTCAATCCCAATCCACATTAGCCTTTAAGGTGAAATCAGCTGCTGAATATGCAATCAGACAAGGTCACCCTTGGATTTTTGACGAAAGCATTGTCAAGCAATCTGCAGAAGGAAAAACAGGTGATCTAGCCATAATTTTTGATCGAGCTAAGAATAAGTTTCTAGGCATAGGATTGTATGATGCAGATTCTCCAATTCGAATTAAAGTTTTGACTACAATTAATAAAACAAAGTTGGATGGGAAGTGGATACTGACGCAATTTAATAAAGCTTATGCTCTCCGTGAACCGCATCTTAACAAGGACCTCAATAGCTGTAGACTGATCTTTGGAGAGAATGATGGATTACCTGGATTGATAGTTGATAAGTATGATGACAAGTTTGTGGTCAAGTTATACTCCGGGATTTGGATTCCTTATCTCGATTATATTATCAGTGCTTTGAATAAGATGTTCAAACCAAGGCAAGTAATATTGAGACTCTCACGAAAGGTAGCTGTTAACCACTCTGATCTTGAAGATGGGAGTGTGCTCTATGGAGATGAGACTTCTCATCTTGTGCAATTCAAAGAACATGGAGTTATCTTTGAGGCTGATCTAGTCAAAGGGCATAAGACTGGATTTTTCCTTGATCATCGGGCTAATCGGCACCATGTACAACAGATGTCAGCGGATAAAACTGTACTAGATGTTTTTAGCTATGCAGGTGGTTTTAGTGTTCACGCTTTGGTTGGTGGTGCAGCTGAGGTCACTAGCCTTGATGTCAGCAAGCATGCACTTAAGCTAGCACATCACAATGCGATTCTCAATAGAGTTGGAGACAACCACAAGACGATAACTGGAGATGCCTTTGATTCGCTTGCAAAATTAATTAACCAAGAAAAAACTTATGACATCGTCATTATTGATCCACCATCATTTGCTAAGCAAGCTAAAGAAGTGCCTAAGGCATTACCTGTCTATCAAAGACTAGCACAATTAGGTAGTCAACTGGTCAATATCGAAGGGACTTTAATCCTAGCATCGTGCAGTAGTAGGATAGAGAAGAAGACGTTCTTCAGTGTAATGGAGCAGGGGATAGGCCTCTCAGACAAGAGATATCAATTGTACAAAAAGACCTTCCATGACTTTGATCATCCCATCACATTTCCAGAAGGGAGTTACCTCAAATGCGGATATTGGAAGCGAATCAGTTAAGTCTATATCACGTAAAACTTACTGAAGCTCTCCTACGAATACACACTCTTCTATAATCAAGCCTGCCGCTACAGATTCGTAACTCAGTGTAAGAGTAGTGCCTTCCAAAGAAGCGCTACCTCTTCTTCCAGTACTTAGAAAAGTATTGTCATCTATGGTAAGATCACAACCATCGATATCACCTTCTAAATTATAAGTAAAGATTGAATATGAAAGTCTATCATCAGAAAGTCTAGTGACTATGACTGTATCATTATCCATTGAATTTGTACCTGCACATGTCCTGTCACCAACGTATGTTCCAGTGAAATCTTCCGCTGGACATTGATCTTTTTTACAAGACACTACAGCTATAACAATAAAAGCTAGAACGAGAGTAAAATATTTCATAAGTGTATTTTTTTAAATTGTGAATTACCGTTTTTGATCATCGAATAGTACCGGAGGTAAATTTAGAATATCTTCTTTAAATGGGGCCATTTTATTTACCTTAAAAGTGTTTATTGCAGATTTAATTAGAGTAACTCTTTCTTCAAAAATAACCAGTTGACGTTGGGCATTCAGACCTGATGGTGTCCAATATGATCTGAGATAATTTGATGTTGGCCAAAGGAGTTCGTTTAACATTCCCTTGCTACTCAGATAGCCTCTGACATCTTTTGGGTGCATATAGAGGTTTTGTAAACTATCTATCTGACTCTTTAGTGACTTGATTTGTTCTTCGATCTGAGTCTTGATTGAGTCAGGTTGGTTTTGCACATAAGACTTTGATATCTCAAGATCATCTTGGTAACCTTTTAATTGGTCAAAGCCTTTGGTCGCTGTTGCTAAAAGAGATTCAAATTTCTCCTTACTCTTAAGATTACTCTCATCAGTTGGAGTATGTCTAGGGTCATCTAAAACTTGTACAACTTGGTAGGTGCTATCTTCCTTAAAATAAAGTCCAACCTTGTATGTTCCAACAGGTACTGGACTGCCACTTGGTAGAGCTTCATCTTCCTTGGGAGTATTCCAGCTTGGATTCCTTACTCCATCTTGCCTGAGATTCCAAATCGTTGTGTTAAGACCCTTACTTGGAGTATGCTGAAAAGTCCTAATTGTGTCACCAACAGAATTGAAGATTCTCACTTTAATCTTATCTTTACTCTTACTACTGATACTATCTGGATTGATCCAATATTTAATCCGAGCAGCTTTAGAGATATTATCTCCGACAAACATTCCTTGAGCGATAAATCTATGTCCATCTACTGACCTCCTTGTGGTCTGGTACGCGTTATCTATCGGATAACTTGTGATTGTTTTGCTTATGTTTGGCTTACGACTCCCATTATCACGGATGACATTGAGGTCATCAATCACCCAAAGTGATCTTCCAAATGTACCAATTACTAGGTCATCCTCTCCTTGATGGATCTTCATATCCCTGATCTGTACAGATGGGAAATGTTCAATTTTAGTCCAAGTATTACCTTTGTTATATGAGAGGTAAAGTCCATCATCCAATCCAGCAAAGAGAAGATTGGGATCAATATGATCTTGCACAATACTACAAACAAATGACTTCATCACTTCAGGTGAAGCGATTGACTTCCATGTTTTGCCTAAATTAGTTGTGTGGTAGAGGTAGGGTTTCCAATCGTTTTGCCTATAGTTATTGACAACAACAAATGCTTCCCCTCTGTCATGCATTGAGACCTCTATTTGTGGGATAAATGCATGCTTTGGGGCTTTGGGTAGACTAGACTCCTGAGACCTCCAGTTATCTCCTCTGTCAGTGGTAATATGTAGTCTTCCATCATCACTTCCAGTCCAAATAATTGACTCATCTAATGGAGATGGTGAGATCGCGAGAAGGGTAGTATGGTTCTCTGCTCCAGTAACATCAAGTGTGAGACCACCACTCTTACTTTGATCTTGCTTAGCTGGATCATTGGTAGTGAGGTCTGGTGAGATCGTCTCCCAACTCTGTCCACAGTCGTTGCTAAAATGTAGAAACTGACTACCAAAATACACTCCACAATCATTAAATGGATCAAGTGCCATTGCCGCATTCCAACTAAATCGTAACTCTGTAGTGTCGGGCCTAACTGGTTTGATAAAGATATTTCTTCCAGTTTCCTTATTGTAAAGCGAGACGTTACCTCCTTGAGACATTGCATAGCCTTTATTATTATCATGTGGAAGAGGTGCTATGTCAAATCCGTCTCCAAAGTAGACTTCCCTAAAGTCACTATTGCGAATGCCACCTCTCTTGAGGACGGCTGTAGGACCAATCCAACTTCCATTATCTTGCATTCCACCATAGACCTGATATGGAAACTGGTCATCGATATTAATGTGGTAGAATTGACCAATAGGAAGATTATCTACAAACCTCCAATTACTACCGCCATCTTCAGAAATATTGAGACCACCATCATTCCCGTCAATCATATAATTGGGATTATTTTTATCAATCCAAAATGCATGATGATCAGGATGGACATTGTTACCATAATCCATGATTGTCTTAAATGTCTTACCACCATCTTCAGACTTGGAGACATAAGACCAGAGATTGAAAATTCTATTTTCGTTTGACGGGTCAACATAAATTTCAGAATAGTAAAATGGTCGATTCCCAACATTCTTGTCAGATTGCATCTTCCAATTAAGACCTGCATCATCAGAGCGATAGATCGCTTGTTTGTTTTTTGTTTCTATCAAAGCATAGAGAACGTCTGGTTTGTTAGTTGCTGCAGCCAGTCCAATTCGACCAAGAGTGTCGGTTGGTATCCCTTCATCTTCTCCAAGTTGTTTCCAATTAGCTCCACCATCGTGAGTGACGTAGAGTCCTGAACCTTCACCACCACTGTCAAATCCCCAAGGTGTTCTTTGGTGTTGCCACATTGCAACATAGAGTTTGTTATGATTCTCAGGATCGACAATGAGATCTGCTGCACCAGTTTTGTCATTTACGTACAGTAT
>Ga0114957_1002579_pt1 | contig 17157 bp, 15 predicted proteins | sample BantaG_FD_87175 | JGI IMG/M metagenome (GOLD analysis project Ga0114957, IMG submission 87175) | Marine algal microbial communities from Bantry Bay, Ireland - BantryBay_4 metaG | ecosystem: Host-associated > Algae > Red algae > Unclassified | place: Bantry Bay, Ireland | collected 2014-11-21 | reverse complement strand
TGCGGAAGAGTGAGTTGGAAGTGGGAAGCTTTTCTGCTAATGCGGAGCCCACGATCGCGGGTAGCTTCCCACTTCCAACTTCCCACTTCCATCCATCCTCATACCGCTATATTTGAATAAATAAGACATTAATTATTATTATGAAAAAAGATATTCCTCAACTTAAGGTTGAAGATCTCGCAATCGCAGTAGTTCCCAGTGATGATGAAGACATGTGGGATACTTATATACTTAACTTAAAAGATGAGTCCATCACAGGTGTTCTCATTCAGTCACGTGGCTATGGTGAGTTAGATGGTCAAAAAATTGAGACATCCACTCTTCGACATTTCTTTGAAGAACTGGGCCCATTGGCTGTTGCCAAAATTGAACCGATTCAAAAGAAGCTTTTCGAAATCACCAACGAATATTGGGTGAGCTTCCGTTATGATGGGTACATGTACGACAAGAAGTACGTTTTTGTAACGGGGAGCATTAATGAAATTAATTTTACACCCATTCCGTTTCTTGATAAGAAGGGCGTGATGATACGGTAGAGGTTGGAAGTGGGAAGTGGGAAGTGGGAAGCTTCACTCAATATAGAGAGCCCGCTAATGCGGAGCCCGCGATCGCGGGTAGCTTCCCACTTCCCACTTCCAACTTCCCACTTCCAACCTCCAAACTATCCAATAACACTAAACTCAAACCACACCTTCCAAATCCACCTCCAACACATGAAGTCCAAAAAAGTAGTAGATTCAAAGACCATAATGACGGAAATGATCATGCCCAACGACACCAATCCACTTGGTAATCTGATGGGAGGAAACCTGCTACGCTGGATGGACATTGTTGCAGGCATTTGTGCGGGTAAGCATTGCGAATCGGCCGTAGTAACCGTTTCAGTTGATCATGTATCCTTCCGAAAACCTATCATGGTTGGGGATGTTATCACCCTGAATGCCTCAGTGACCCGTGCATTCAATACCTCGGTGGAAGTATACGTAGAAGTGTATGCCTCGAATAGTAAGGGACACAATACGCGGCGCTGTAATGATGCTTATTTTTCTTTTGTTGCTTTAAGTGATGAAGAAAGAAAGCCCATCAAAGTGCCTGTGGTTGAGCCATTAAGCAAGGAGGAACAAAACTTGTTCGAAGGAGCTATTCGGCGCCGTGAGATTCGTCTGATTCTTGCTGGTCGACTCAAGCCAAAAGATGCTACTGAGGTAAAGTCTTTTTTGAATGATGCCTAGGGGAGGTGGAAAGATAAAACCGCAAAAAAGCTGCTAGAGCAAGGAAGCCAAATTTATAGAAAACGAAATGAATGGTGGAGCTGTTCGGACTTCGGTCTTTCTTCGTCCCCCTTCTCCCGTCTTTCCTCGAAAATACTTGCTCATTCGCCAATGATTTTGATATTTTGCAGCCATCTAATTCTAATCATTGCTAAACCATTCTCATGAAAAACAACATCCTCTTAAGAACCCTGTTGATTTTGGCAGTTTATCTGGGGCTCAAATATTTTGGTGGTGACTATGGCCGAATTATATTGTATCCTTTCACCTTGCTCGTAACTTTCCTGCATGAGTTTGGTCACGCACTCGGCGCGCTCATCACAGGCGGCTCCGTAGAAGCTATTACCATTAATCCAAATGGCAGTGGTATGACGACTTCAAGAGGCGGATCAATATCGATTATTCTTATGGGAGGCTATCTGGGGTCAGCTATTTTGGGAAACCTGCTTTTTTACATTGGCGCAAAAAAGCCACGATGGGCGGGTATGACACTGAATGTTATGGCAGTTTTGATGATCATAACTGGGCTTTACTGGTTTGAGACATTTTACACCACCCTGTTTTTAGGACTTTTTGCTATTAGTCTTTTCTTTATCGCCAATAAGACTAATTTTGACCGGGAGGTACTTATGTTTATGGGATTAGCCAGTATCCTTTACATCATTCAGGATTTCAATGTTGGTCCCAGTTCCGATTTACAAAAGTATGCAGAGATATTTGTGGTAGTACCTGTAGCTGTGTGGATGTATCTTTGGTTGGCGGTAGCGGTGATTTTATTCCTTTGGAATATCAGGATGATATTTCGGGGTGGGGGACCTTCGGAGGGATAGCCCAATGTTATGGGAGTAGCAATTTTGAATAGCCTTCAATCGGAGCGTCTTCATTTAAGTGTGTCTAATGGTTTTTAAATCAAAATCAATCATTCAAAATTCCTTACACCCATGCAAAAAAAATACAGGTAAGCGAGAGTTACCCGCCTACCTGTTGTGTAATGAGATTATAATTTGCAATTCCTTATAAAGGTACAAAATATATATTGAATTTTTCAATTCATTCAAAAAATATATTAAAATAATATGTAATTCGAAATGATGATATACAACTTCAATATACTTAAAACATTTCCGTACTCGCAAAGTGGAAGTTGCCTTCAATATTTGCATTCTCATCTGAGTCAGCACCATGCACGGCATTCTCACCAATGCTCTTTGCAAAAAGCGCTCGGATAGTACCCGGAGCTGCGTCAGCCGGATTGGTAGCACCAATTAGCTTACGGAAATCCTCAACCGCATTGTCTTTTTCTAAAATAGCTGCTACGATAGGACCAGAAGACATAAATTCAACTAATTCTCCGTAAAAAGGACGTTCTTTGTGAACCGCATAAAACTCTCCTGCCTTTGCCGGAGAAAGATGTGTTTTCTTCATGGCAACTATTCTGAAGCCACCTTCGTTAATCTTAGCTAGGATAGCGCCAGTGTTGCCCGCTTTTACTGCATCGGGTTTGATCATTGTGAATGTTCTGTTACCTGCCATTTTTGCATGCTGTTTTAAAGAAGTTATTTAAATTTAAAATAATTGATCTTGTTATCAATTGTATGTGACATTCGAAAGAATGTTTCGAAAACGCTGCAAAAGTAGCTAAGTAAGCGCTAATTATTTTGTTTTGATCTATATTTTTTTCAATTTCGTGTTTCATTTTAAATGACCCAATGACGAATCTGCCACAACTTCAAGAATTACTCAATATCCCAAAGGATATTACCATCACGTCCCATCGCAACCCTGATGGCGATGCAATAGGTTCGTCATTGGCGCTTTACCACTTTTTGGTAAAGAACGGCCATCACGTAAAAGTCATTTTTCCTTCTGAATACCCGGCTTTTGTTGCCTGGATGCCAGGAGCAGACAATATATTGATTCATGATATCGAGCCTGATGATTGTGAAGCGGCACTGAAAAGTTCCGACTTTATTTTTTGTCTGGACTATAATTCACTAAGTCGGGTGGATAAGATGGGCGATTATATCGAATCCCTGGAGCATAAAGAGCTGGTCATGATCGATCACCATCTTTTTCCTGATATTCAGTCGGATTACATATATAGTAAGCCAGAGGCAAGTTCTACCTGCGAGATGATCTATGACTTTATTCATATGCTTGATAAAGGCAAAGACATTGATGTAGATATTGCGGAAGCTATCCTTACGGGAATACTGACAGACACGGGTTCCTTTAAATACAACACCACTTCCCATCTTTTTAAAGTCGTAGCGGGATTGATTGACCTTGGAGCAGATGACTATAAGGTGCAAGATCTCATTTTCAACAGTATGACTGAAAAGCAGTTGCGCTTATTAGGTCACTGTCTCAACAAGCGAATGGAGATTCTCGATGAATACAATACTGGTATCATTACCTTGAGCCGTAAAGACTATGAATATTTTGACATTCAAAGAGGTGATACAGAGGGCGTTGTCAACTTCCTTTTAAAAATGAAGCACATTCGTATGGCGGCTTTCATTACAGAACAACCCACTGTCGTGAAATTATCACTCCGGTCCAAAGGAGATATTTCTGTACAGGAAATTGCCACTAAGCACTTTAAAGGTGGTGGCCATAAAAATGCTTCCGGAGGATACTCCTTCTCGGGACTGCGGGCTACGGTTAAAAAATTCAAAGAGATTTTACCTGAGTTTAAGGAAATGCTGACCAGCAAATAATAAAAAAATTAAGAAACAAATTTCATGAGATACATCATTGCATTGCTAAGTGTGCTTTTAATTCTTTTTGCCTGTACAGATGGAGCCACAGATACCACCGGGACTGATTCAACATCAGCAAAAGACAAAAATGAAGGAGTAACAGGAATATTAATTCCCGGCGCTGAAGATGGAAAAACACCAACTGGTTATTCTTATGTGCATCATTTAAGACACGAAGGTCCTAAACCTCAGGTGGGTGATCAGATAACTTACCACGAGATTCTTTTTCTTAATGACTCATTAATGAAGTCTTCTCATTATGGCTTTGAGCCGATCAAGACTATTATGCCACAAGAAGAATTGGTGTCAAAACCTGCTCCTGCAAGTTATGAAGCCATCAAGATGCTGAGCGTGGAAGATAGTATTACCATTTATCAAAAAGTTGATTCAACTATTGTCGATGGGAAAAAGATTCCTAAATGGTTGAAACATGGTGATGAGCTACGTTACGAAATTACATTGGAGTCGCTGACGCCAAGGTCAAAAGTGGAGACGGGAATTCTTAAATTGAAAGGTCGTGCCGTAACGGTTGGTGACTCTCTGAATATGAGATTGAAGATGTACAAAGAAGGAGCTCTGGATAAAGAAATTCAAACGACAGAATCTGGTTTGAAATACATCGTCCATGATCCGGGAGAAGGAGAACCTATAGTAAAAGGAAGCTTTATTCAGGTACACTACTTTGGTGCTTTGATGGATGGAACCCCTTTCGATAATAGTTTTGGTAAAGCCAAACGATTCGCATTTCAAGTGGGACGTGGACGCGTTATCAAAGGCTGGGAAGATGGTATTGTGCATGTGAAAAAAGGTGGTAAGATTACCATGTTCATTCCTTACGCATTGGGATATGGTGAAGCGGGTAAACCTTCGAGAGATAGTAAAACTCCCGGGATTCCTGAAAAGGCGGATATTGCTTTTTATGTGGAAGTGGTGGATGTGCGGTAATCCAGATAGTAGATAGATGATCAGTAAATCGTAATCTTACTGAGGAAAGATTTACCGTTTAAAGCTCTGGTGCCAACTCAAATTGCCCGTCAACGTAGGGTCACATTCGGTTTTGAACTTGAGTGGACACTTGAACTTGAGTTTTTACTATGAAACTGACACCCGACATCCGACACCTCACTCCTCCACCAAAACCACCTTCTCCACCCATCGCTCAACGCCATCCGTAATCTCAACAAAATAAATACCCTCCGGATTTCCTTTGAGCGAAAGCTCCACCGAGGCTGCATTCGAAAATTGCCTTTGCTTGACCAGTTGACCTGAAATGTGATAAACCTCAACGCTTATTACATCTCCAGAATAAGGGCCACCAAACTCAATTTTTATAAAATCAGAGAAAGGATTGGGGTAGACCCTAACGGTTTTCTGTGCATCCTCTTCAGACGTTGTGTTCGTAAGGCACTCTGTAGTGAAATAGGAAGGCGCACTAAATGAACTAAGTCCCGTATCACAAATGGTACGAACCTGATACAGGTAGTCCTCACAAATATCCAGATCGTCCATATTGAAAAACGTGTTGTTGCTGGTAATGACATTCCATTCCAAAGCAGAAGAATTTACATGCTTATATCTAAACTGATACGAAATGGCTGATGGATTCTCTGACCAACTCACGAATGCGGTCGTGTCGAATACACCATCCAATATGATATTAGGTGGTGTATTACACAATTGAGATGGGCTACTATAAATGTTGACGCAATAGTCTTGAATCTCTCCATCAAAGGCACCTTCACAAGCATTATCCGGTGCATGCTGATATTTCATACTTACTCTTAGTCGGGTCGATCCCTGCGATGAAAAATCAGGCACCGTAAACTGACCAATAATATTGCTGTTGGTACTGGCTGTTCCACTATCATAAACCTTCTCGGATATATCTGTAAAAGTCCCATCCCGGTTGTAATCTATCCAGATGCTATAATGTTCTTCATAAATATCACCTGCAAAACCAGGTTGAATAAGGAATGCATATTCCTCTCCCTGAATCAAATCGGTACTGGCACCCGTAAAATTATAGCCTTCACTTCCTGACGAATCCTGTATTTCATTTAACTCAAAAAAGGCAATCCATTCAAAAATCGAACTCGCAGCAGATGGCTGACAATAGTCCATGTCAAGACAGGCACCACAGCCAATAGTGGAAAAATATTGGAGAGGAGAGTAAGCACTGTTTTCACCATCGCAGTCACTTTGTATTTGCAACTCATAATCGGTGCATGCTGTCAGAGACTGAACCGTCAAATAGTGCAGGGTGGTATTAATGTAATTCCAATCCTCGCTTCCCGGTTCCCGATAACGAATGCTGTATTCGTCCGTGGTTAAGCTTCCGGTCCAGCTAAGCGTGACGTTATTGACGCCGGGAATAATGGAGTAACCAACAGGAGCCAGGCATTCGTTTTGTGTTACTATATTGACACAATAATCTTCCATTTCGCCAGCAGCCATTAGTGAATCACAAGGATCAATGATTTCGGTAGAACCAATAACTCTCATTCGGGTATTCCCTAGAAGCGCATTAGGTGGAATATTAAAACTGCCACTTATCTCAGAAACGGCAATGTTGGTTTGAAAAGCCAGATCGTTTCCGGTAAAAATACCATCCTGATTGTAGTCGATCCAAATTTGGATGTATAAAGGAATTTGTACAAAATCGTAATCTGACTCAATGGTGAAATCATGGAAGTAGCCTTGTAAAAGATTGGCGGCATGCATCGTGAAATCGGTATAGCCGCCTACAGAATTTTCGGAAGAGTTGTCAAGGTCATTTACAACAACCCGGCTTAGCCAGGAAAGCAAAGTTCCCATTCCCCCGGTAGTGCAATAATCTCCTTCCAGGCAATAGCTGCAACCCGTCGTCTCAAACAACAAAAGAGGCGAATATTCCGTAGCTGATCCACCTTGACAGAGTGTACTGACTTGAATTTCATAAGGAGAACAAGGTTCAAGATTTTCGATTGTTAGTTCATTTACATTACATGCTAATTCAATCCAGACGCCACCTACAGCCCGGTATCGAACATAATAACTTTCTGCAACGGTTTGATCAGGCCAGCTAATAAAGACTGAAGTAGGTGATAGGTTTTCAATGAAAATTGGATCTGGTGCTTCGCAACAGCCATCGGTCTTAAATATATGTACAGGCGAAACAGGTGACTGACCGCCGCCGCAAATTGATTGCAAAGTGTATTCGTATGCGGTGCAAGGCAGTAAATTACTTAGTGTATGAGGCGATTCGATGGCACTTGCATCTATCCAGACGGTGTTCCCAAGCTCACGATATTTGAGATTAACACTTATTATGTTACTGCCTGCCAGCCAATTGACAGTTGCGCCACTTAAGGCAATGTCCGAAGTAGAAATAAGAGAAGGAGGAAAGCAGGCTGTGAAAGCACAATTATCCATCAATAACTGCATACTGTTGGAAAGATTGAGTCGGCCACCTGATTTTACGAGGTTTGATAAATTGTCGTTTTGGGTCGCACCATCCATCAGATAGTTTTTCATTAAAAGAGCAGTTGCGTCAGGTGCATTTTTTGCCAGCCAGCTTATGTCAGGGCAAGGACTTGAATAAAGCAAGGCAATCGCTCCGGCTACATGTGGAGCTGCTGCTGATGTACCTGTAAAGGAGCCATAGGAATTGTTTTTCTTTAAAGTCCAAACATCTGTTCCAAAGGCTCCAATATCAATACTTTCAAGGCCGTAGCCGGCATTTGGGTTTTTTACATCATGATGATTGATATTGGTGACACTGACTAAAAAGTCGCTTGGACAAGAGGTCGGTAAATCTCCAAACTGATCGACATTGAAATTGCCATTTATAGTTGCTGCGGCATCAAGGATACCAACCGTTCCCAGCGAATCATAAAAGGCACACCAAAGCGGTGCATCTTCTGGCTGGCCAAAATCAATTCCCCAGGAGGTATTAGTGGCAACGACAAAAGTACCTTCATCGCCGTTGGTTTCATTGTATTTTTTTCTTTGTACAAAGGGATAGGCGTAGGCAGCAATGGCTTGAGCTTCCGTAATACCCCGAACGACGACCATGAGTTTTATATTCCAGTTGACACCACTTACACCTAAGTTGTTATTTCCTCTGGCTCCGATGATTCCGGCTACAGGTGTTCCGTGCCATCCTGGATTGTTTCCGGAAGTAAGGTCATCATCCATGTTGACTACATTCCAACCTCCGTAGTCATCTATATAGCCATTGTTGTCATCGTCGATTCCGTTGTCCGGAATTTCGTTGTAGTTTTTCCAGAGGTTTTGATGGAGGTCTTCGTGAAAGGGATCAATGCCTTCATCAATTATACAAACAACAATTGTGTCGCCATCGTCGGTAAGGCCACCTGTAGAAATGGACCAGGCCAATTCAGCATCTAAGTCGGAATTGGATGTACCCCCGGATTGACCTTCATTGATGTACTGCCATTGACTATCAAATTGAGGATCATTGGGTATCGTTCTGTTGGACACAAAGTGATTAAACTGAGCCAGTTGAAGGTATCTGTTTTGGCGCAAGTCGGCTAAAAAATCATAGGCATTAATAGTTACATGGTCGAAGCGGAGCGACCAAATATTGACTGGAGCTGAACTAATTTGATGAATTTGGAATTTATCAGATTGATATTGATGTGTCAGGTCGCTAACAAGAGTTTGAGCATTATTGTCATCCCCGAATTGAACCAAACATTCGCCTAGCACATGATCCAGTTGCTGGCCGATCAGTGAAGAGGCAAAGAGGAGTAACAAGATAGTTAGCCTAAAAGCTTTTTGCAAACGTCTTTTCATAGTGTTTGAGCTATTTTAAAGGGCAAATAGCTATTGAAATTTTTTTTGGTGAAACGTCTGGATGTATGCACAAAGTGTAAATATCCGCTTATACACGCAATTTGCAAATCATTTGATTATTATTTTGAAGTTGAATAGACAAAATTGAGAATAATTGGGTTTTAATCTTTGGGTTCCTTTGGATTTGACGTTTGGTTGTCTTGTTTGGTCAGGGTTTGAGGGTTTGAGGGTTTGAAGGTTTGAAGGGCACTTAATACGCGGAACCCGCGATTGTGTGTCCTTCAAACCTTATTACCCTCAAACCTTCAAACCTTATTACCCTCAGCCAAAGTAAAAATAAAAGCAAGCAATGCTAACTTTTGTAAAACGGTTTATTAGCTTTGCAGCGCTTATTTTTTTCTTAACTAAATTCTAAAAAAATGACCGCAGAGCATCTTAAAAAGCTCCAAACTCGTGTGGATTCGCTAAGGAGGTATCTTTGACGTCGAGAACCGACTTGAACGTATAGCTGAAAATAAATTAAAATCCCATGATCCGGACTTTTGGAATAATCAGGATGTCGCTAAAGCATTAATGAAGGCGACCAAAGTCCATGAGAATTGGGTAAACGGATATAAGAAGGTCAACGAATCAGTTGAAGACCTTGAAGTTCTTTATGATTTCTTAAAAGAAGGGGAGGCCAGCGAGGAAGAGGTAGAGGCAAAGTACGTAGCCACTATAGAAGAAATGGAGGACCTTGAATTTCGCTCCACCTTGAATAAGCCAGAAGATGAATTGTCCTGTCTCCTCGAAATTAATGCAGGAGCAGGCGGTACAGAAAGTAATGACTGGGCAGAAATGCTCTTGCGCATGTACACGATGTATGCGGATAAGAATAATTTCAAATGGTCGCAGCTGAATCGGGTCGATGGTGATGTCGCGGGTATTAAATCTGCGGTTATCGAAATTATTGGCGACTATTCCTATGGGTTTCTGAAAGGGGAGAATGGGGTGCACCGGCTGGTACGGATTAGCCCGTTTAATGCACAGGGAAAAAGGCAAACATCTTTCGCTTCTGTTTTCGTACATCCCTTGATTGATGATTCCATCGAAATTGAAATTAATCCGGCAGATATAGATTGGGATACTTTCCGCGCGAGTGGTGCTGGTGGACAACACGTCAACAAAACAGAATCCGCTGTTCGTGTCCGACATGCTCCGTCAGGATTGGTGGTGGAATGTCAGGAGGAACGGTCACAGCATTTGAATAAGGAGAAGGCACTGAAGATGTTGAAGTCCCGATTATATGATTTGGAAATCAAAAAGCAGCATGCTGAACGTGATAAGGTAGAGGCGGGTAAAACCAAAATTGAATGGGGCGCTCAGATTCGATCTTATGTTTTAGATGATCGCCGGGTGAAGGATCACCGGTCTAATTATCAGACTAGTCAGACGGATGCTGTATTGGATGGTGACCTGGGGGCTTTTATAAAAGCGTTTTTGATGATTGGGGCTAAATAAAGCAATTGCGATTGTCATTCACAAAACCTGTTCCCGAATCCAAGCCTCATACTTCTCGTTAGCCGTCACCTCCATCCGCACTATGCAAGGCACCTCATAAGGATGCTGCCGCTCAACTTCTGCCACCACTTTGTCCCACATTTCCGGAACTGTTTTAACAATAGCCACAAACTCATTGTCAGTTTGGATTTCCTCTTGCCACCAATAGGCACTTGCGATAGGGAATACGTTGTAGCAAGCCACCAATTTTTTTTTAATTAAGGGATGACTGACTTTTTTGGCCGACTCTTCTGAGCCGAAGGTGATATATATTGCGATAAATGACATAGTTTAATGAATCGAATTTTTGATTTTAGCGTATACTGGGTGCAGGGTGTAAGAGGCTGGATCACTTGGTTCGTAGCGATCTCGGGCTCACTGTAAGAAGAGATCTAGCATCCAGCATCAAATTTAATAAGAATGACCAACAAACCACAAAATATAGCATTGATTCTGATACAGGCAGCAACCGTTGCGGTGTTTGCAGGGCGTGCCTGGCAGCACTTGTTTTGGGATGCGCCGTTTCGGACGTTGTTGTGGGATGAGGGGTGGATGAAGGGGATAGTGAAAGGGGTGTTTGGGATGCAATGGCAAAATTACATTACAAGTATGGAGGTGGATAGTGCCATTCAATCAGCGATAAAAGGAACGGGTGTGTTTTATTTATTTTGTGCCCTCCTGGCCTTATTTATTCGAAAGTTGCCGAAATGGCTGGGAAAGGTGCTGCTGTTAGGAGCCTTGAGTTTATTGATTTTGGCGGCATTGTATTGTAAGGAGAAGTTTTTTAGTCTGGGACAATTTTTCGAGTATGCCTTGCAGGTGAGTAGTCCGGTTTTCTTGTATCAGATGGTTTATCGAAAAGTAGATTGGGAACGTCTGGTTTTTTATATGAAAGTGGCAACGGCCTTGACGTTTATTTGTCACGGATTGTACGCCATTAATTTTTATCCGAGACCGGGATTGTTTGTTGAGATGTTTATAAATACGCTGGGGACAAAAGAAGAAACGGCGCATACCTTATTAGCGGCAGCCGGGATACTCGACTTTGTGGCAAGTGCGGCTTTGTTTTTACCCTTGAGGTATGCACGTCCAGCGGCATTGTACATGGCGTTGTGGGGATTGGCCACGGCGCTGGCGCGAATCACATCATTTTTTGATGCCTCTTATGCATTGGAAAGTATGAATCAGTGGATGCATGAAACGGTGTTTCGCTTTCCGCATTTTTTGATTCCTTTGGCTATGTGGTATCTGATGGGGATTTTGTCGAAAAGAAAGGAGGAGGTTTTCTACTCCACAACAACCAGCTGCTTACTCCCAGCCAATCGGCCATCTTTTTCTAAACGGAGATAATAAACACCAATCCTCAAATTTTCCTTGCCTGAGGAAAGACTTAGCTCGCTGCTCGCAAGCTGTAAATTTCTATTCCAACGCTTAACCTGCTTCCCACTTTGATCAAAAAGTACAAAGTCAAAAAGTCCGTTTTCGCTAAGATCATTTATTCTAATTAAAATCTCCTGACCAGGCTGAACTGGATTTGGAGCAATGCTAAATGATGTTTTTGCGAAAGCAGGATCAATAACAGTCGTTGTTGTCAACGAAGCACAATGAACCGAGTCGATCCAGTGAAAGGCCGTATTCAAAATCAGATTTCTATTCGGGAAATTAATGGTATGCCCAACTCCGCTCATTAACAGCGAATTCACCAGCGCATCGTTGTCTTCCAACGCTTCCTTGATCGGGAAGAAACGGGTATTCGGATTATCGTTGTTCCCATGTACCAGATAGAATGGGCGACCGCTTGCATTTTGGATGATGTTGGTCACTTGTGAAGTTCCAGTAACAGCTGCACCAATTGGAATGAATCCTTTTAATCTCGTAATATTGCTCAGACCGTATGTGTATGTTGTACGCGCTCCCCAGGAGAATCCCATGGCATAGACTTTAGAGGTGTCGATGGAATACCAGGTTTCCATGGAGTCCAGTAATGTAGTTGTAAAGGCAATGTCAATTGGATCGTCAACTGCACCATCCGTTCCTCCGTCAGGGCAAACCAAAAGCAATTGGTTGGCTTCTGCAAAAGCAATCAGGGTGTCGCACCAGGCCTCCGCATCCCAGGTACCCGGATTGAGTGGGTGTAAACCGAGCATTAATTTATTGGGAGAGCCATCATAGTCAGATGGTATGTAGATGGAATATTTTTTCTCCGGATCGGTTTGAAATTCAAATGATCCGTTTATTCGCTGTTGACCAAAAGTGATCAAGGTCAAAGCCAAAAAGGATAAAGTGGTAAAGAGTTTTTTCATTTTGATTGTGTTTATAACTATTCAGCTGGCCTTTAATGAACGGCCGAATGGAATGACTTTAAACAGGCAACATGGATGGATGTTGGATGTTGGATGTTTTTTTACGAGTCAGCCTGAGGCTGACCGTAAAGGAGGTTGGTGCTCGTCTAATGGTGAGCAATAGTAAGTACGCCTTTACACAGGAAATTTATAGCCCCCCAGCATCCAGTCCAAAGATACTTTTTTGTGTAAACTTGGCCGTTCAAATAAGTTCTGATGTCTTTGACTTGACATGTGACGGTATTGGAAACCTGACTTATAGCATAATTTAGACAAAACACGCTTTAAGAATTGCTTATCTTGGTAAAGTATTAAACAACTTCAAAATAAGCTGCATGAAATCAAATTTTATCCTACTACTATTTTGTCTGTTGTCCCTGAATATTTTTGGACAAAAAGATAGCAGCTTCCTGCTAAAGGGTCGGGTAGTGGATGCCGCTACTCAACTGCCAATGGAGGCCGTCAATGTATTTAGTTTGACATCACTCAAGGGGATAAGCACGAAAGAAGACGGGAGTTTTGAACTTAGCATCTCAACGATACCCAACCAAGTCCAGTTTTCCTATATCGGTTATGAAACACTCGCCGTTTGGATGGATCAAAAGGGAGAACAATGGCTCGACATTCAACTTCATCAATACTATTCTAGGCTACCTGATGTGGTTGTTTCGGCCCAACCGAAAATCGAAGAAATTACCCACAAGGAATACACCGTCAGGGATTATGTTTTTTATGAAGACGACATACTGATCATGACTTATCCCGGGATGCAGGATGGCAACCTGCTGGTTCTAATTGATATAAATGGAAAAGCGAAAGACAGCCTTTCGATTAAGGGAATGAAGCGCATTGAGTTTTTGAAAAAGAGCTGTTTGGGAAATGTACATCTGGTTACAGAAACGGCGGATTACCAAATTGGAATGGACAGTTCAGGAATAAAAATCATTAGTGAGGATAGTCGAAAAGTGTATAGTCGGGTATTGGAACCCTGTGTTGCAGCAACGGACCGACATCTCTATTATCGATTCCGTTTTTGTTTAGGGCAGGTATTGAAGTTTGAAGGCTATGATAAGGAGAGTGCGCATCAATTTACGATAAGTGAAGTCGTGAATGGTGAAAATATGGAGCGACGATACCAGGAAGAGCTAGCTGAAGAAATCGGGTATATTGATTATCTTGATTTGAGTTGGGAGGAAAAGCAAATGCGTTTGCAAACGCATCTGCAAGGCAACACCAAATTAGCCAGTCTGATACATCTCTTTTATCAGCCGATCTATGTTCCCATGATCAACCTCGGAAGTCAATTGTGTATCTTCAATCACGTCAGTGATGTGTTGGAATTATACGATTCGAATGGTGCTTTTCAGCGAAAGGTGCCGATTAACTATCATAAGATTAAAAAATGGGACAGCCGGATTTTGCATGATGCATTTACGGGGAAAGTGTATACCCTCTTTGATCATCCGAAGGGAAAGGTCGTGCGTTCAGTCGATGTTGAAAATGGGACTTTAGGGTCGCCGGTTTTGATCGATTGTGTTTTTATTGAGAAAATGAAGATTCGGGATGGGGTGTTGTATTATTTGGAGTCGGGAGCTAGTTTGGAGGCGGCTAATCGGGTTTTGCATAAGGTTAGGATTTGATGTTGGATATTAGTTACTGGATATCGACCGCGGGGAATCACCGATAGAAGTGATCCTGCATCCAGCATCTTGCATCCAACTTTACAGCCCCAGCACCTCCGCCATATGAATCAACCCCTCATCCGGCGTCTTAGTATTCTTAATCGCCTTTTTGAACGGAGTATACACCACCTTACTATTCATCACACCAGCCATCACATTGGTCTTGCCTTCCAGCAGCGCTTCAACGGCAGAAAAGCCAAGTCGACTCGCCAGTACACGATCCGCAGCAGTAGGAGAACCACCGCGTTGCAGATGGCCAATAATCGCAACTTTAGTATCATAAAAATCCATTTTCGCTTTTACCATTTCAGCAATTTCCATGGCACTTCCCAACTTGTTGCCTTCTGCAACTATAGCCAGGCTAAACAACTTTTTTCGTTTGGCGCCCTTCTTTAAAATTTTGATGAGGCCGTCGATATTGGACGCACGTTCAGGAATGATAATATTACTGGCACCAGATCCGATACCCGTATTGAGTGCAAGAAACCCAGCATGCCGGCCCATCACTTCTATGAAAAACAAACGATTGTGACTATCAGCTGTATCACGAATTTTGTCAACGGCTTCAATCGCTGTATTTACAGCAGTGTCGAAACCGATGGTGTTATCTGTGCCATATAAGTCGTTGTCGATGGTACCAGGGATTCCAATGAATGGTATGTCAAATTCTTTATTGAAAACAGAAGCACCGGTAAAAGTACCATTTCCTCCGATGGCAATACAGGCATCAATGTCGTGAGCCATTAAGGATTCGTAGGCTTGCTGACGACCTTCTACCGTCATGAAACGTTTGCTGCGAGCCGTTTTTAAAATGGTGCCACCGCGATGTATGATGTTACCAACATTTCGTGTTTCCAGTCGTTTGATTTCACCATCAATCATACCTTCGTAGCCTCGGTAAATACCATAGACATGAAGGTTCTTGTGTGTCGCATTACGAACAACGGCTCTAACGGCAGCATTCATTCCGGGAGCGTCACCCCCTGAGGTGAAAACAGCAATTCGTTTAATAGTAGTACTCATTGATTGTTATCTCGATTTTTGATAAAAAAAAGGTGTTAAGGCTTGAAGGACACTAGATACGCGGAGCCCACGATCAAGTGCCCTTCAAACCTTCAAACCTTCACGCCTTCAATTCTAAGATTCCACAGGAACAAACGTTGCGCCTTGTATATGATAGTTTACTAAATTATCAATAGGTTTTTTTAATACGATCCCCATCTTCATTCCACGTTCCTGAAGGCAAATTTGCAGAATATTTTTGAAATGATACGCCACTGACCCCACAAAGTTGATTGGGAGGGAAGTATGCCCTTCATATTTTCTGACATGGCGTTTAATAAACTCGTCAAAACAGTCACTGACCATAGATTGAATATAAAAATGATCCTTGTGATCCGAAATAAATTTCGCAAAAGAGGCAAGATACACATTCGGTTTATCATTATTGTAAAGCTGGTTCAAAATGGCTCTTTCACCCATGGGGTATTTTTCTTCAAATGCAGCTTTAATCTCGTCCGGCAGTTCTCTGTAAAAATAAGCTCGTAGGAGTTGTTTGCCCAGGTGACCGCCACTTCCTTCATCGCCTACCAGGTAACCCAAATTAGTAATATGGTCTGAAATTTTTTCACCGTCATACAAACAGGTATTTGATCCGGTACCAATGATACAGGCAATACCTGCCTCATGGCCGCAGCAAGCGCGCGCAGAGGCGATGGTGTCATGGTCAACAACGATCTTAGCATTTTTAAAAATACGCCGGAGCGCTATGGCTACCATCTCACATCTGGAGTCGTCAGAACAACCCGCTCCATAGAAGTAAATTTCCTGAAAGTTGTCGCGATCCAGGTCATTGTCTAACTCACCCAATAAGCCCTTTTCAATCTGATCAGTAGTAACTATAAAAGGGTTGTACCCGACGGTATTGAGGTTAAATTGTTCTCCGTTGTCCCGGATGACTCTCCAGTCTGCCTTAGTGGAACCGCTGTCAATTATTGCTATCATATTTCATTATTTAATTTTGAAAGCAAATGTAGTGTATTTCGAACACTAAGTATTAGCAGATACTTAAAATTTTGCTTTGACCCGCGAAAAAGCTACAAAAGATTTAATTAAAAATACAAAATGTTTGAAATAATGTTTTTAAATCAAACAAAAAGTTTTACTTTTGATTTCAATCAGCTTGTTGCCTTCGAAAGTCAATGGAGCGCTTTCTGCGAATTTATTCCGATTAAAATACGCGATGTATTTCTGATGAATTTTTCAAAAACACGTTAGACGAGTGCGTTGCGTTCTTTATCGGGACAAATTTACGGTTTAGGGACCTGCATCATCAGTCAACAGGTATAAGTAGTCAATAAAATAATGGATCATGTTAAAATCAAGATGGCGAAGCCAAATGGCCTTAGAGCAAGTACGCGAAACAGAATTTTACAGAACAATTAGACAACATTGGGCGCAAGCTCTTATGGTAGTAGCTTTGTGTTTTGTTGTATTGAAAAAGGATATTCAAATTCAATTCAATGTTTCCAATGCCAGTAACTTAGAAGCGGAAATTCAAACATCAAAAAAACAATCTACCGACAGACTGGAAACTCAAAGTCAGGGGAATCCGGTAAAGCAACTAGAGATAAAATCAACGGCTAAGTCTGCACAAGAAACAGAGGCAGTGAAAGCCGTTGATCCTATCCCTGGTCAGAAATCTGATAAAACCAACCAACTGTCCCTTGTTGATCCGGTGCAATTGTGGTCAGCATTCAAAGAG
>Ga0114957_1002576_pt1 | contig 17165 bp, 15 predicted proteins | sample BantaG_FD_87175 | JGI IMG/M metagenome (GOLD analysis project Ga0114957, IMG submission 87175) | Marine algal microbial communities from Bantry Bay, Ireland - BantryBay_4 metaG | ecosystem: Host-associated > Algae > Red algae > Unclassified | place: Bantry Bay, Ireland | collected 2014-11-21 | reverse complement strand
GGTTGTCATTCTAATGGAATGATATTTTTTCAGGTGTATAACGTAGTCGATAAAGGAAGAGTCGTTTTGCAAACAATAGTTGTGTAATTATTTATTGCTTTATCCAAAGTTATAATTTTTTTTTAATATTTAAAAAATTTTATAACATTGTTTTCCCTAAAAAAAACAAACGGTCATTTTTTTATAACAAAACAACTGTAAATCATACTTTATCCATTGTTTTTATAACAATAAATTCACAAAATTGTTTTTTTATTTAAAACTAAGATCATATATCGTTGATAATCAATTCATTAAATCATCCATATTGAATCATGTTTAAAATTAAACAAGAACAAGAAAAATATATCAAACGAACTTTCCAATTAGCTAGACTTTCATTTGGTGCCGCCGCACCAAATCCTATGGTCGGTGCGGTTTTACGTTTTGAAGATAGAATTATTGGTGAAGGATATTTTAAAACCTATGGAATTGATCACAATCATGCGGAGGTAAATGCTATAAATAGTGTCCAAGAAAAAGATAAAAAATTGGTTCCTTTTTCTACTTTATATGTCTCTCTTGAACCTTGTAATTTTTTTGGAAAAACACCTCCATGTACTTCCTTAATTTTAAAAAACAAAATCCCACGAGTTGTCATTTCTACCATAGACAAAACGCCTCAAGTTTCTGGAAATGGAATTGCATTATTAAAAGAAAATGGCGTTGAAGTTATAACTAGAGTTTTTGAAAAAGAAGGAGATGAGTTGGTACAAATAAGAACTAATTATGTACAAAATAAATCTCCTTATATTATTCTAAAATTTGCTCAATCCAAAGATGGATTTTTAGGTCAAAAAAATAAAAGTGTTTGGATTACCAATCCTGTTACTAAACGTTTAGTCCATAAGTGGCGAAAAGAATCTCAAGCCATCATGGTAGGAACCAATACCGCAAAACAAGATAATCCCAAACTAACTAATCGACTTTATTTTGGAAAAAGCCCTTTACGAATTGTACTCGACAGAGAGAATAAATTACCAGACTCACTTCACCTTTTTTCAGACGGAAATCCTACTTGGCATATTACTGAAAATGCTAGTCGTACTTTTTCTAATAAAAATGTAAAATCAAAAGAATTTATATTTGATGATATGCTTTTAGAAAATTTATTACAAGCCTTACATGAGTTTAAAATTGGATCGCTAATCGTGGAAGGTGGTGCGCAATTACTTCATTCTTTTTTGGAAAAAGGATTATGGCATGAGGCTAGAGTCTTGGAGGGTGATATGATTTTGGGAAAAGGAATTGAGGCACCAAAATTTTCCTCCGCTGCGGAACATTCATTTGAAATTGATAATGATATTTTAAAAATTTATAGAAATCAATAACCTCCTGTGTCAAAATTCTTAACTTTCTACCCGTGCCACGGTTTCAACCGTGACACAGGAGGAAGTAGAATAATCATTTGAAATGAACAAAAAACGGCTTGATTCATTATATTATTGACGATTTCAAGTTTTAAGTTTTTATCGAAAACATCTCACTACTAATGGCGAAAATTCAGAAAAAAACACATGATCCAAATGAATACCATTCATTACGATTTCATCCCTATAATATCTCATTGACCTTAAGTCTTTTTAGTATTACTGCTTTGTTCTTGGCATTTTCCGCTGCCTTTGTTTACACAAGAGTTCAATTTCCAGACATCCCTCCTATCAGTTTATCACCTATATTTTTTGTAAATACTATTTTGTTATTAGCAAGTAGTTGGTCCATCAATTGGGCGAACAAAGCCTACCTTGATGATGATACAGCGGATTATCAAAAAGCACTAAAGGTCACCATTGCTTTTACCGTGATGTTTATGTTTGGACAATTCATTGGGTGGAATGATTTGAGTAGTCAACTTGAAACTGAATTTTTGAGATCCAATCTTTCTTCTTATTTGTATTTGATTTCAGGATTACACTTTGCCCATTTGTTAGCAGGTCTTCCCTTCCTCGTTCTCTTTTATTATACTGCAAAAAAACGCATGAAAGAACCTGTAAGCGTTTTGGTCTATTTTTCTGATCCTGAAAAGAAACTAAAACTTAAATTATTGACCACATACTGGCATTACTTAGACATACTTTGGATTTATTTAATTATATTCTTTTTGGTTAATAGTTTTATTAAATTTTAAATGTATATTGATTGTTATTAATTAGACATAACTACTTATGTTAGGTAGGAGTCAGGGGCGAGGAGAGAGGAGCCAGGTGTTATGTTTTTACGATTTATATATAGTGAGTCCGATAAATCGTAGAAACATAACACCTGACTCCTCTCTCCTCGCCCCTGACTCCTACCTAACATAAGTAGTTACAATTAGACTTAATTCTGAGTAATAAATTTTGTCCTTTATGAAAATATCAAGCTTACACTTTACCATCCTCTTTTTGCTGTTTCCATTATTCCTTTTTGCTCAAAAAAATCCCATCAAGTATGGGAAACTTTCTGATAAAGAAAAATCTATCAAAAAATCAAAAATAGATCCTGAAGCTAGTGCTATAATTCTTTGTGACTTCGGAGAGATAAATTTTGAAGGAAATAATGTAATCATCACTCGTCATACTCGTATCAAAATATTAAATCAAAACGGACTGGAAAAAGCTAATATTGAAATTCCTTATTTTGCAAAAAAAGGTTCAGAAAAGATTACAAGAATAAAAGCACAAACACTCAATATTGACAAGAAAGGTAAAATTGAAAAAACTAAAATTTCAAAGTCCGATTTTTATACTATTGATATCAATGAAAACTGGAAGAGTAAACGATTTGCATTTCCTAATGTCAAACCAGGTTCTATCATAGAATACTCTTTTACTAAAATTTCAAAAGATGCGGTGTCTTTAGAAGAATGGAGTTTTCAAAATGACATCCCTACCCTTAAAAGCCACTTGAATGTATTTATTAGTGAAGGGTTAGATTATAAAATTGTTTTGAATGGAAGCCAGCTATTAAAAAAGTATCAAGGAGAAAGCAGAAATACTTGGGTTTTAGAAAATCTGCCTCCGCTTGAAGAAGAAGATTATTGCCCAAATATAGACAACTATAAAGAGTCCATTCGGTTCCAATTGGCTTCCTATAAAACATACAATCAGACAGGTAGCTTTGAAGATGTAACCTTGATGAGTACATGGGAACAATTGTCCTATGATCTTTTAAAACATAAAGATTTCATTGGGATTTTAGGTCAAAAAAGAAAATCAAAAATAGTTCTAGAAAAAATAATTTCAGATAAGAATAGTGACCTTAAAAAGGTCAAAAAAATATATTCATATGTTCAAAAAAAAATCAGTTGGGATGGCAGATATCGATTGTTTCCTGACCAAAGATTTTCACAAGTTTTTGATAAAAAAATAGGCAACAGTAGCGATATAAATCTTTGCTTAGTAAGATTGTTAAAAAGTGCAGGACTTGATGCTAACCCATTGATTATCAGCACCAAAAATAACGGATGGGTCACTAAAGTTTATCCTTTATATAATCAATTCAATCATGTTTTAGCACAAGTAAAAATTGGAGATGAGGATATCCTTTTGGATGCCATAGGTAATTTTCGACCTTACAATTTAATTTCAGAACAAGACCTAAATTCTAATGGCTATTTGTTAAATGGAAAAGATTCCAGATGGATTGAAATACCACTTCCTAAAAAAACAAGAACTATCATTGTAACCGAATTAGACTTCAATGAAGAGGAGATGAAATATAAAACTTCATTTTCTTTTTTTGAACATGAAGCGGTAAAGTTTCGACAACTATTTCATGAAGAAAAAGGAGAAAAAACTTTTGTTACTAACCATTTAATTGACCTCTCTGATGATGACTTTGTTTTAGATAGTTTTTCTGTAAAAAATGGATTCGATTTTGATAAACCACTTTCCGTAATTTGTTTTCTTAAAAAACCATTAGAGGATGGTTTGGATGCGGATTACCTTTATATTGATCCTTTTATAAAAAAGCATTTTGCAAAAAATCCATTTATCAAACCCTATCGTTATCTACCCGTTGATTTTATTTTACCAAGTAAGGAAAAGTTTATTTTTAACCTAAGAATTCCAGATGGTTATGAATTGGCTGAGGAACCTAAAAGTGCAAGGTTTACGATTGAAAATAAGAAAAGTGATTATAATTATTTATTTAAAACAATTTCTAATAGTCGTGCTCAACTTTCGAGTGAATTTATTATTTCTGATCCATTAATTTATCCAAGTGAATATGGTAGCCTTCGTGAAATGTTTAACGAGATTATTAAGCATCAATCCACTCAGATTGTTTTGAAAAAGAAATAAGAATCAATTCCTCATCAAAAAAGAACCTAGGTAGGAACCATCATAAGCATATCCTACTCGTATATCAGTCGCATTTTTCTTTTCAAAGAGAGATCCTTTCTTTCTTTCATTAATAACAATTTCTTTTCCTGGGCCAGGATTAATTTGATATTCACGAATTAGGTTTCGGTAAAAACCATATCGGTTTTTTGGTATATCTTTTCCATTTAAAATGATTCGAGTGCCTGTTATTTTCAATTGAATTTCCTCTTTTTGATTAGAGATAAGATTATCATTTTGGAGTGCATTTAAAAGGTCTAATCGAAGTTGTTTTAAATCACCAACCTTTGAGATGATAACAACATGGTCATTTTCAGTTTCCATACTCCATCCATACATTGTTGGAATATTATATTCTTTAGCAAGGTTATGATATTTCCTATCGTGACCACCTGTAAGATGCCAACCGTTGACATTTACAAAATCCCTTTCAAATGAAATTTCAATTTTTTCATCAATATCAACAATATCATCCTTGATTAATTCTTGTCGGACTCTTTTATAAAAATCAGGTAATTGCCAATCATTTGTACTTTTCATATTTCCAATAAAGGTAGAAGGATTTTGCGTCCAGCTTGGTCCACTTTCAAATTGAATCGGCCCTCCATTCAAAAATACCAATGGCTCTCCTGCTCCAAAAACTCGATAAAATAAAACACCTCTTTTGATATCGACATATCCACTATCCACTTGCCCCTGCAAAATTAGAGGTGAAAAAATTAGGATAGTAAAAAGGAGTTTTATTTTTTTTATCATAAATGAGAAATTAAGGCGGGCAGAAAATTTATTTTTTCCAATCAAAATCAAAAATAGAATACCGTATTTTCACCGTTTTTAATTTTTTGATTTTGATTGGAAATCCTACTGAATTTTCCACCCATAATGCACATAATAATGATAAACCTTTGGGTTACTCAAAGTACTCACTTCAATCTCATCGGCATTTTCCATAATGTCTTTTCCAAAAATAGTATTGGAGAAAAATTTCTTTGGTGTCAAATAAGAAGTTTCAACATCAAAAGCATCGAGCGGATATAATTTCTCTGCCAAATGATGAAGGTTCAGTCGCTCCTCCTGACGTGTCGCCAAATACCAGCCCCATTCGTTAAAACTTGGAATATTATCATGATATGGTAAAACATCAAATCCTGCTGCTGTCATTGTTTTTCCTACACAAAGATAGGCGTGATTGGCATGAACAGGACTGCTTGCTTGGATCGCAACAAAGCCTCCTTTTTTCAATAATAAGTTAACTCGACTAAAGAAATATTTAGAATATAACTTCCCAAGGGATTCATTTCTAGGATCTGGAAAATCAATAAAAATCACATCGTATTTTTTATCCAACTGAACCACTTCTTCCACAAAGGTGTAGGCATCTTCATGTAAGATACTTACGGAATCTGTGATATATAACAATTCATTCCCGCTTTTATCTTTTCGATTTAAAGGCATCAAAACAGGTTCTTCGATTGGATTGGTTGGAATCTTTGGGTCTAATATTTTTATATCATCTCCTATTAAAGAGGAATCATTGAGTTCCATTAAAATTGGATTTTGTGTTGCTAGGTCAACTACTGCAGGATCAAGATCAACAAGGGTAATGCTATTAATATTTTTATATTTTCGAATTTCTCGAACCGCCATTCCGTCTCCTCCACCGAGTACCAAAATATCCAAAGGTGTTTGCTTTACATTAGTCAATGAACGATACTTCATTGCTGGATGAACCAAGTTTTCATGGTAACGATTTTCATCTTTACTACAAAATTGTAAACCGCCATTTAGAAACATCATTACGTCACCAGTCTTGGCATGTTTGGTCATTACAATTCTTTGGTATGGTGTGGATTCTTTATGGATGATTTTACCAGTATACAATTGTTGCTCCGCAACATCTGCAAAATTACCTGAAAAATACATTCCACCTAATCCCAACAAACTCGCCAATCCAATCCAAATTAGAGATTTACTCTTATTAATATTTTCCGTAGGAGTATTGTTAACTAAAAAATAATAAGTAAACAATGCTACACTTAAATTCAATAGCGTTACCATAAATGCAGCATGATAAATTTCAACTTTTCCAATCAAAAATTTTATCCAAATAAAAGTTCCTATTGCTGCACCCAAAACATCTAAGCTAATCGTCATCGAAATATTACTTCGAAAACCTACAAATTTTTTATTAATTGTAGCAATCAATGGTTGTTCAAAACCAATTAACAATCCAATTACAAATGAAACAAAATAGAAAATTAATTTAAAGTGCAGGAAAAAATAAGCATATGCTCCCATGATGATTAAAGGAGAATATCCTCCCAAAAAGGAAAGTATTAATTCAATGATGATAAAGGCTTGGAGTGTATTTTCTTCTTTTACAAATTGTGCTAACCATGCTCCCACTCCAGTTGCAAATAACATCAACCCAATAACCAAGGGCCATTGTTGAGCAGGATTTCCTAAAATATTGGAACTGAGTTGGGCAAGAATATATTCATCGACAATGCAACATAATCCACTACAAATTAAACTGAATGAAGTTAGAAATAAACCTATTCTTGAATTATTAGAAGCCTTCATTAATCTAACTTCAATTGACTATGACTCAAAATTATGACATCCTCTTCTTGATATTCATGGACAGTTTTGATTTCAATTTTGCTTCCATTTTCCAAAGTTCTGACAAGTAATATTGTTCTGGAATAAATGGTTGCTTCAATATCTGCATTGAAATCATATTCTAAAAAAATAAAAGGATTTTCCTTTTGCACCTCATCCGTCCATTTTGAAATTGCATGGGTGTCTCTATAAAAGTTTTGTTTTTGAAAAGAGAACTCATAGGAATGAGAAGAAGGAATTTTAACAGGGGAGGTAATTTCGTCTATGGGTAAAAAACACAATGGTTTTAAATCCTTTTTTTCTAAAACATCACAAGCAAATATTTCTGTAAAAAACTCACCTTGCGCATTTTCTATTTGAACAAAATGACTGGTTCCAATAATACCTGCTTGAATTTTTACGCTCAATGAAGGGATAGTGTTAAACGCACTTTTAAATACATTCAAATGAGAAAGATTCACTTTTCCTTCCAGGACAGCCAGTTGTAATTTTTTATAAGAAATATCTTTTACAATCATTCGCATTGTATAATAATTAGGGCAACCCCGTCAAAGCAACCCGCCATGTGTATAGGTGTATAGGTGTTAATGTGTATATGAAGTTTAGCTAAAAATGATAAATCATCTAAAAAAATCGATCAAAAGTATTCGATAACATTAATACATATACACCTATACACCTATACACACAAATACAGGCGTTTAGCTTTAGTGCGTTTGCCCTAAATAATGATAGCCGCCGTTACCCAAAATAATGGATCTGCAAGAGGCGTATAATAATATGATCCATGATAATAAACTGGATCATCATAATAGTCATCATAATCGTCTTCGTCCATATATTGTTCTTCTCTTGCCATTTCAACCTCCTCTTCCAAGCCAATAATTTTATCTTGTTTTTTGATAAACTTATTTAACTTTTTTCGAGTTTCTTTAAGCACATTGGCGCCTTCAATAATGATGGTTTCCATAATCTCATGAGCAGGATTTTCATCATCACCTTGTTCCTCCCATACGGGTGCAGAACTCACTACCAGTTCGAGTTCTTCCCAAATATCTCCCATAAATAAGTTTTTTGCCCACACATGTTCAACGTCTTCCTCTGTTGGAACAAAACGTCCTTCCTCCATAAATGAAAAGAAAATAAACTCTCTTGGATCGAAGCCTTTATACACCGCAATTGGAACTCGATAATCTACCCAACGGTCATGATTTTTATACTTTTGCCAAGCTTTCTTTCCGTCTTCTTTTAAAAGAATCTTTTTAATTTTTCGATAAGCAAACTCACCTTCTGCTGGATCTACATGTGCATATACATCATAAAAGGTTAAAAATTCACGGAACTTTTTTCGATGTTGTGCTACAATATTTCGAGCCTCTGTAGATGCTTCGTAATACCAGTTGATATCATTTTTTTCAATAGAAACACCCAACACTTTTTTGCCTTCAGTAACTTCCTCTTTTTGAATAATCAATTTTTTACTATCCAAAAATTCAATTGACTCTTGAGCAAATTTTAAATTTCCAGTTAAGAAATTTGGAAACTTTACTTTCTCTTCTGTTATCAAATACAACACATACAACGCTTGATAATTCAAGCGTTCCTCTTCTGATAGTTTCCAACTTTTAGGGGTAGGTTGCCCTACCTTCTTTTTATTTTCTTTCATTTAAATAATTTTGAATGATAAATTTTGAATTTTGAATTTGACGAAAATCTTGAAGCAGGTTTGAAAACCGATTCAAAATTCATCATTCAAAATTCAAAATTATTTTTTACTTCCCTCCTCTACTTCTAGATCGTCCACTTGAAGAATTTTTTCTTGTCCCAGTTGCTTTTTTCCCAAACCCAGAAGCCGCACGACTTTTAGTTTGAGATTGTGATCGGAAAGATCGTTGAGTACTGGTTGGATTATTTAATTTAGACTTGATGCCTTTAGCTGCAGTTTTTTGAGTTGCAGCAGATTTAGAGACAGTTGAAGGCCTTGTCGCAGTTGCCGCTTTTGTACCTGTATGTCCTGCATTTCTAGAATTCATTTTTCCTTTATAAGCAGAAGTACTTGAAGGTTGGCGTCGGTTATAATCAGAACGATAACTTCCTCGGTAGCTTGAACCGTACATCATTCTTGGAGACATTAACCAATACATCAAGAAGAAATTACTCATTCCACTACTATGATAATGGTGATTTTGTCCATACACATTTTCATTGCCACTTACGGTAAGGCTTCCCGTATTTCCTTCTTTTGTTACGGTTACTGTTGCAATCGTTTGTTCCTCATCATTTGCTGTACCTGGGCGATTGATTACTTTTGTATAAATCTGGAATCCCTTGCTATCGCCACCATCAAATGGTTCTACTAAAATGGTATCAATGATTCCATTTTGATTCATATCCAAATTATTGATGTCCTCTCTATTAACAAGGTCAGATAAGAATTGAGCATCCCATTGTTCTTCGCTTTCCCCTTCTTCGATCAATAGTCGATGAAATTGTTCTAAGTCAAATCCTTCAGCAGCCGAAGGTGCATTATCTGCCACATTAATATTTACGCTAACGTTTTGATCAGAATCAGATGAGCAACTAAAAATTCCAAATATGCAAAAAGATAAAATGGAGAGTTTTAATAGTTTAAGCATTTTATTTATTTTTTATAAGTTTGTTGAAAAACCAGATAAATGGTTTTATTTAAATAAATTTTTATTTGTTTCTCTATTTTTTAAAGCGTTGCAAAAATGCGGAATTTTAGGAGGATTTCATAAATACTTGGCTAGAATAAGTCTTGGAGTCGATAAATAAAATCAATTACGTATTTTTGATAAAATAAAATCAGAACCATGAGATTTTACTTATTTATTTTTGCTACTTTCTTATTCTTTTCCTGTTCCTCTAGTCGAAATAAGAAACCTGCAACGACTTCTTTTTCTTCTACTCAGCAACAATTAATCCTTGCAGCTGACACTTCCAAAGCGATGCGATTGTATTTATTAAATAATACTTCCGATTCCATTTTGTTGAGAAGAAAATCAGTTGATGTCATCCCAAATCCAAATGATGAAATGCAACAACATTTTATCAAAAGACTTTATAGTACGGTTACGGATAGTTCTTCTTTAGGAGTTGGAATTGCTGCGCCACAAGTTGGTATTTTAAAAAATATCATTTGGGTACAACGCTTTGATAAGGAGAAATTTCCATTTGAAGTTTATTTGAATCCTAAGATTTTACAATATTCCAAAAAGAAACAACCTTGTCCTGAAGGATGTCTTTCTATTCCTAACAAAAGAGGCACTACGCAAAATCGGGCTTATGCGATCTTAATTGATTATGATAAAATGGATGGGACTCATGTTACTGAAATGGTGGAGGATTTTACAGCGGTGATATTCCAACATGAGATCGATCATTTGAATGGGATAATGTTTGTAGATCATTTGGAGGAAGAGGGATAGATGATTTTTTTTTGCCGCAGATTTACGCTGATTTTTTATGATTGTCGAAAATTGCGTTATAGCAAAAGCATAAAAAATCAGCGTAAATCTGCGGCAAAAAAAAACCACCTATTTTCGATTCAATCTAACTCAACATCCTCTGATAGGTTTTAATCATGGTATCCTGCGCCACGCCCAATTTATACATATTGAAAACAACACTATTGGCCAACATCACTCGAAACCAACTCCGTCCTTCATATTTTCTTGCAGACACGATCACCTCTTTGGGGATAATTTTAAAAGGATACTTTTCTTTTGCTCTTTCAATAAAATCATATTCCTCCATAATTTTATACTCTTTCCGATAGCCATTGAGTTCTTCAAACAAATCTCTTTTTACAAATAAAGTTTGATCTCCTCCTCGACAATACATTTTATCGAAGCGAGTCATGTAGGCATTAAATTTTAAAAGTTTCTTATCAGAATTAAATTTAAATCGAAAACAACCAATTGGAAAATTTTCATTAACCGATTTCTGAATATCATGAATATAACTTGGCGGTGGAATGGAATCAGCATGAACAAAATAAAGGATATCTCCAGTTGAGAACTCTACTCCTTCGTTCATTTGGCAAGATCTTCCTTTTTCTGGGCAATGAATAATAGTGGTGGCACCTGCTGTTGATGCTAGTTGAGGGGTTCCATCCGTACTACCGCCATCTGCAACAATGATTTCCCGTAAATCTTTATTGGCATTTTTTTTCAAATACTCAACTAATTGACCGATATGTGTCGCCTCATTTAAAGTGGGTATAATAATACTAATTGTCATTTAATTAATCATTAATAGTTTATCATTAATCATTTAAAACGCTTCTCCAAAAGTCAAATAGAATCCAGAAGTATTTTTCCCAAATCCATAATCTAATCGAAGATTTATTCTTTCTTTTTTACTAATTCCGATTCGTAATCCTAATCCATAGGAAAATAATAAATTTTCTAAACCATCTTCCTGAGAACCAACCGAACCAAGGTTACCAAAAAAAACACCTTTGAATCTTTTATAAATGGGGAATCGATATTCTGATTGGAAAGCTAAATAATGGTCATCTCTAAATCTTCCTTCTAAATAACCTCTCATTCTTTTTGTTCCTCCAAGTAGAGAAAGTTGATTAAATGGTGCATCTCCAAATGTCAATTCCGTATATAAATTTAACGCTAAAATATTATTTTTTCCAAAATTAAAATATCGTGCAGCATCCAAAAATATTTTTTGATATTCAAAATCACTACCTAATTTTTTAGCATTAATGAGGTAAGAAATTTCAATTATACTTCCTTTGTATGGATAAAAAACATCATCACGTGAATCATAATTAGCAACCACTCCCAAAGCAGAAACAAGTCCTCCTTTATTTCCTAAAATATTTTGATTCGCCAAAACACCTTCTGCATCTAATTCCGTAATATCAAAATCATCCATAAAATATCGCACTCCCGTAAATATCTTAGGATGTATTCGATACAAGGCATTCATTCGTATTCTTGGATAATTTACTGAATATATTTCTTCATCTTCTTCTATTGCTTCACTCCCATTCCCATAGTAACGATAAACATATCGGTAATATCCTAACTCTCCATATAATTTGACTTTCCCATCTTTTACAAAAAGTTGAAAAGGTAGATACGATAAAAATTGCTTCTCGGTGGTATAAGCAAAACCAAGTGTCAATTGGGAGGAAGGAACAGTCTGATCTTGTCCTTTAAATCGAAACGCTAAAAATGCGCCTACCCCAAAACCCCACTTCGTTTCCGGAGTAAAATAAATTAAAGGTAAAGGTACAAAACTGTAGTTTTTTTGAGTAGTAGAATCTTGCACTTGAGTATCATCAACTTGCCCAACACCTTTTCCCCAGAATCCTAAAAAAATAATTAAAAAGAAAATAGTTCTATTAATTCGCATTTACTACTTGTTTTTTTCAAATTTTTAATTCTGTGTTTATCTTGTTATATTTTTTTACTCTTTTAAAATGCGCTTCAAAATATCATTAAATTTTTTAGGGTTTTCCATATTAATTAAATGAGCAACATTTTCAACAACTATTTTTTTAGCATTACTTATTCGGTTTTTATATTCATCAGCTATCAATAAAATATCTTGTGCATCTTGATCTCCAACAATAATGTATGTAGGAATTTTTATTTCTTCTAACCTTTCAATTGCGGGGATGCTATCCAAATTAGACCAGTCTTCCATCCAATGATTAGTCATTGTATTTAATATCATATTTAAACTCTTAGATTCAAATTCTTTTGTCAAATCTTTTCTATCTCTCCTTGGACCAACTACCCAATTTTGATGAAATAATTTTGCTGCAGAAGGAATGTCATTATTTTGAATGGCAACTTTCCTTAATAGGTTATTCTCATTAGCAATGCTATCCTTAAAATATGGCCAGCCATTAAGACCTGGTGAAACCAAAATTAATTTCTCCACCCGATCGGGATAATTTAATGCGAAATCAACACTTAACATTGCTCCCCAGGAAAGGCCAACTAAAACCAGTTTTTCTTTTGAATCTTCTTTTGTTAATTGAGATATAATTTCATATCCCAAAATTGTTTTTTTATCACTTTTGGTTTTACCATGACCTAGGTCTGAAAATCGAATTAATTGATGAGAATCTTTGAATTCGTTTATTTGGACATCCCACATATCTAAATTTAAATACCCTCCATGTGCAAAAATAATAGGTAGTCCTTCACCTATTGATTTAACATGAATTGCATTACCATTGATATTCAAAAATCTTTCATTTTCAACGATGTCCTTTTTCATTTCACAAGACACTAAAAATATAAATAGCAAAAATGTTATTGTTCTCATTTTAATAATAGATGGTGCTAAAGAAATATAAGTTCACATGATAAATATTTTCCTTCAAATAAAGATGTCCGCTTTTTGATTTTTTCGCAAAAAACATATTTGAAATGCGAATCAATGCTTCAACAGTCATTTTTAATTATTCATCGCAGCTTTGCTGCCGTGTGTTAATATCTACGAAAAAAGAAGAATTTAGGGATGTTAAAATCATTGAATTTTTCCACTTTCCATCTGTTACTTTTATCAAATCCTTCATTATACCATTGAAACAGTCTTAATTGACAATCAGATAGTTATCTATTCCTATTTTTTTATAAAAAGAATAATATTGGTAAAGATGGCTGTTTGACATTTGAAATTCTTAAAAACATAGTATTTAAAGGACTTTTTGCTTGTTTTTTAATTTCATAGATCAAAAAAATTTAATGTATAAATGTTTTCAAATTTGCAAATAAGTCGTACCCTTGCAAAAAAAACAGCTCGAATGGAAAGTAGTAATAAGACTGTTTCTCAGGAAGCTATGCAAGCGGAATGGCAAGAAGTACAGGCAGCTCAGCGCAATCCTGCACTTTTTAAGCCATTGTACGACCGTTACTTTGATCCGATTTACCGTTTTATTTTCAAACGGACAGCGGATGAAAATACTGCAGCAGATGTATGCTCGCAAGTATTTCTCAAAGCCATGCAAAAGCTTCATAAATACGAATATAAAGGAGTGCCTTTTTCGGCCTGGCTATATCGTATCGCCAGTAATGAAGTCGCTCAACATTATAGAGACACTCAAAAAAATAGAGTCGTAAGTGTAGAAGATCATAATATTTCTGATCTGATAGATGAAATTAATGAAGATGGGGATTTTGAAAAGACTCGTAATAAAATGCTACTAGCAATGAATGATTTGAAGGTAGGTGATTTGACTTTAATCGAAATGAGGTTTTTTGAACAACGCCCCTTTAAAGAAATAGCTGAAATACTAGATATTACAGAAAGTAATGCAAAAGTAAAAACGTACAGAATACTAGAGAAAATAAAAAAACTAATGATGAAAAATGGTTGATTTCTATGAAATCAGCTCAAGTACAATTCTATGAAAAAAGACATTTACAATTTTAAAATTAATTCACCTCAGCCCAGTAGCGAAGACATCGCCAAGCACAAAGATTTTGATGCGCTGCTGCAAAAATTTCAGGAGTCACCCTTGCCTGCTGAAGAAGAACTGGAACGAAAACCTCGTTTGGTTTGGTTGAGATATGCTGCCGCCGCTGCTGCCGTAGCTTTACTGATATTCTTTGCAAAAGGAATATGGACGGGAGGGTCAAATATGACAGAGCAAGAATATTTTGCTAGTCAACCATTTGTTAATCCTCCGCTTGAAAATATTAAACCTAGTTTTGCTAGTCAAATAGTAAGTGCCAATAAGGGTGGTGTTTATGAATATGAAAATGGTTCTAAATTGATTGTTCCTGCAGCTGCATTTGTAAAATCAAATGGAACGATAGTGGAAGGAGATGTTGATATCAAATATCGGGAGATGCATGATTTTGTGGATTTTTTCCTTTCAGGAATTCCTATGACCTATGATTCCGCAGGAACTCAATATATTTTGGAATCCGCAGGTATGGTTGAAATTTATGCGGAACAAGATGGAGAGCGCATTCAAATGCAACCTGGAAAAGAAATCAAAGTAGAGTTGATTTCATTTGTTGATATGCCTAGGCTAAATGTTAGTCCAAAGTACAACATTTACAAATTAAATACTTCTAGTAAAAATTGGGAATACCGTGATATTGATAATATTCAAATCATTGAAGACATGGAAAATGAGGGATTTGAAAATGAGGAATTGAATAATTTAAAAATCAATCAACAATCTACTCTAGCGAGAATTGAAACGGAAGAAGCTACTTTGATTAGAAACTTGGAAGCTAGTATTTCTATGCCTTTGGAGCCTGCTCGACCACAAAAAGCAGATAGTGAGCAACTGTCTTTTGACATTGATATTTCTGAAAATGCTTCTGCTGAATTGAGAAATTTAGGGCAAAAGTATAAAAATATCATATGGCATATTTCTCCAAATAGCCCTGCTATCAATCCAAATGCATTAAGGGTTCAATGGGAAAGTATGGATTTAAATCCTATTGATGGAATAGATTATGAGTTAACTTTAATCAATGGTAACAACCGAGAAAGAGTGATTGTGACACCTGCATTGACTGGCGATGAATTCACAACTGCAATGTCGGTTTATCAAAATGAATTAGCCACTTATCGTAAGGCATTGGAAACTAGAGAATCACAATTAGCGAAAGAGCGTAGTGCAATTATAGAGCGGTTTTCTTTACAAAAAGCTGAGGCTCAAAAACAATATACTTCCAATATTGAGGCTTGGAAAAAAGCTAATCAGGATGACCCTTCAATCAATCAATTAGTGAGACGAAAAGTTGTAAATCGTTTCATTGCTAATGAGTTTGGGATTTGGAATTGTGATCGCCCACTTGATCCTAAAGATTTGGAAATCGAAGGTAATTTTGTTTTAGATAAAGACTCAAAAATTTCTAATGAGACGGCATACTTGGTGAATAAAAACCGTAATACTATTGTTAGAATTTATGCTAAAGATGGTGCTAAAGTTAACTTCGATCAAAAATCAGATAACTTGATGTGGATGGTAACGAAAGATAATCAGATTGCAGTTTTTAGTCCTAAAGAATTTAAATCTATCAATCAGAAAAAAGATAAACACACCTTTAATTTGAAAGTAGAACCTAATGCATTGAAGTCGGAAGAGGATGTAAGGAAGGTACTGCGGTTTAAGGAAATGTAATTTTTACCTTATATACTAACCTATTTAAAAACTTCTTCATCTTGGATGAAGGAGTTTTTTTTTAGTCCATTACACATCTTACGGCAAACCGTCTTCTTCTTTTTTTGATATCATCAATATCATGTTTGTGAGTATGTTTGACATATCCTGTATCTCCAAAATGAACATGATACCGATCATCGTCAATTCTTTCATTATTAATCCATAAAGTTGTATTTCGTTTCTTTAGAATTTTTCTTCCTTCTACCCATCCAATTTTTTTAAACTTTAAAATAGTCTGATCTTCCATTAACTTAAATTCATCTGAGTTGATCATAATTGTTCCATTTTCAATGGTGTCATATTGAATTAGATTCAAATCCATCTGATGATCCTTTTTAACTAATTCTATAACCTCTTCCCAATCTGATAAAGTGGCCACATGCCATCCTGCGGGGCAGACTTTATGTAACTCTGTGTAAGGATAATAATTCGTTATTTTACAAAGTTTTTTTCTCTTCTTCCTGCCTTTACAATAGCAGCCGTCTGTCTCAAAAAGGATGTTTTCTTGAAACCAAATTTTACCAGCAATCTCGATGGTTTGATAAGAATTATTATCTCTCATATCCAAAAACACGGTGCCTTCTTGCGCTTGGATATTGGTAGATAAGAAAAGAAGAAAAAGAAAATGGAAATAGTTCATCAGCTTTTTTTCTCAAAATAATAGAATAGAATTTCTAATAAAAAAGTAAAATTCCTTTTGCTAAAATTTTATCAAAAAAAGGGAACTATCCAAAGTTTTTTAAAATGGTATTTTTTATTGGGGGTGAGTAGTTTTTTTGATGGTTATATGGTTTCGTTGCGCTAATGGTTTTATGGTTTTTAAAACCATGTAACGATTTTTCATATTTTACTGCTCTTCTGTTTTTTCTTCAATAAATCTTGCCCAATCGCTAACTTTCTTTTTTCCTAAATTAGCAAAAGCCTCAGCTTCTTCTTTGGAGATATTGAATGTACTTTCTAATTTTTTATAAAAATCATTTGAAGTAGTACCATCTTCT
>Ga0114957_1002575_pt1 | contig 17171 bp, 15 predicted proteins | sample BantaG_FD_87175 | JGI IMG/M metagenome (GOLD analysis project Ga0114957, IMG submission 87175) | Marine algal microbial communities from Bantry Bay, Ireland - BantryBay_4 metaG | ecosystem: Host-associated > Algae > Red algae > Unclassified | place: Bantry Bay, Ireland | collected 2014-11-21 | reverse complement strand
TTTACTTATTGTCTAGTGCTCTAATAAGACCAAAGATCATGTTCAAAATTGAATATCTCCTGCTTAATTTTATCTGCTTCCAGTAATAAATCTACCCCGGAATATAGGCTTTGTAATCGCTCGTCCTTGACATTGCTTTGCTTAAAAATATAACTGGCAAAAAAGCGTCGCTCGAATAAATCATCCCAGCTCGTCAGTGCTGCGTCATTCAAACTATTAAATACTTTTTTGCGAGCGAGAATAGGTCGCATCTCCGGATAGTACACCCAGAAGAGCGGTTTTTCAAAACGAAAATTCCCCGCATCATCTTTCACATCAATCAATGGTGCGATACCAAGAATTCGAACTTGCAGTGTGGAGGTGTTCTCGTCAAAAAACCACTGTTCTTTAATTCGGATACGTTTTATATCTTCCCAGTTAATTTCATCCCGAACGATCGTTAATTCTTCCACATAGGTAACTGGATGGAAAACACTGATGGTATCGGACTTAAAAAGTATTTCCTCAATATCAGCGTCATTGAGCGGAAAAGAAAATTTATCATCTTCGGTAGCGTAGAGTGTAATGTCTCCCTGCATCGCTGCGTCTTTGATGATATTAAAAAACGGAGCCTCAGGATATGCAAAAGGCTGATTCATCTTCTCCCGAAAATCAACCACTCGCCAAATTCTTTTTTCCCAAAATATATCGGCTTCCCGTAATGGTTGATAGGCTAGAATTTGTCTGTCCTGAAGTAGACTTCGATCCACAATGTCGTCGCGAACCTGCGCATCGGCAACCACAAAGAGTAATATAAATAGAGTAAAGCAAATTAATTTTATTAAATGCATAATTATTATTTTAGAATTATTAAACGATTAAACAATACAATACAACAAACAGCGTCTACTTAATTTTAAAAATCATTCCATTCATCTTCCGACCGACCACATCCCCCGGACAACGGACTTTTATTTTTTCGAAATAATAGGTGTCACCAGATCGGGCCGCATTAACCAATCGTTTGGTAGCACCAGCGTAAGCACCACCTCGATTTATTTCACTTTGTGCATCCCCTCCTTTGGGAACACGCGTCAATTCAAAACCCTGAATATTACATCGGGCCTCGAAATCAAAATTTTCCAGGTGCGCGCGAATGCCCGGATGTACGCTAAATTCTCCTGCGCTCATTTCTCCGCCTTTTTCCTGACCGATCATAATTTGTGGATCAGGAATTTTTTTGACCCGATATTTAAAAATAGTTGGTTCTAATCCACCACCCGAAACGGTGATTCTACTCTCACCAATTCTGGCAGGCTTGACGATATATTTTCCATTACTAATTTTATTGAGATCTGCTCCCGTAGCCTGTACCCTGATTTCTGTACTTGGAACACCCGCTGCGGATAGCGAAAGTGGATTGTCTACTCCGACATAAAACACGTTCATTTTATCTGCCGCGACCGCTACTGATTTTTCTCCAACGATATAGCCAAAAGTCTTTTCAAATTTTTCGACCTTCCCCGTTACTGGATCTCGTAGTTTTACCACCATCCGATGGGACTGCTCACCGAGACTACCAGCGGTAGAATTGAAGACTGCTTTTCCGTTGCGTACCGAAATATTTCGACCATCCACTTGAATACTTATATTGTCTGCCGTACTGGAGTAAGCACCAAGAAATAACTCTGCAGAAAATTTTTCACCGACCGTTAGATAGCTGCTATTGGTGGCGGCAATTGGAAGAAACTGGTCTGGTTTGAGCACGGTACTTCCGGTTTTTTTATAAAAATATCCCAGAATAGAAGTCTCGGAGATTTCTACATCGTTTTGGATTTTAGCCAATAAAGGCAGTACCGCTGCGACGGGCATCTGTTGAAATTTGAATTGTGCCCAGTTTTCTTTATCAGAGTTTTCTGGAATCGCTTCAATCTTTATGGGCAGGGTAGCGGCCAGTTGCTGACGAATTTCTAGGTCGGTAATCTGTGCCAGTAAATCTGTACGTACTTTGTTGATTCGTTTTTCCAGTTCGCTACCGCGGCCTTCGGTGACAAGCATTCTGGTGGTGACATCCTTGTTTTTTATACCAACGGGTAGACCATCTTCATTCAGTCCGCCGGATACTTCGACCAGTTCTGTTTTTATACCTTCTACATATTTTGAAAATTCCTTTGCGATTTTTTGTACTTCCATTCCGCTTTCTGCGTACGGTTGAAATTGTGAATAAGCTTCTGCTTGTTCGGTGATGGCCGCCATCAATTGCTGATTTGATTGATCCATGATTTCGGTACTTTCATTGAGGCTGCGATTCATAGAAAGAAAAGCGTTGAGTACTTCGGCGGAAACATTGAGTGCCAGCATGGCTGTCAAAACGAGATACATGATGTTGATCATCAGTTGTCGGGGTTCTTTTGGAATAGACATAGTTAATTTCTTTTTGCTGATGACCATTGGACATAGTACGGCCGGGCTTGTCGGCGATGTGCGACAAACAAAGTTTGCACTAATTAAGTCAATAGCAGGTTATTGAATAATAGACATAGTTTGGAATTGTCTGTTAAGGTATATTTCGTTTAAAGAAACTACCGGGCAGCCGAATTCGTCTAAAGAATGAATTGCAATTTGTCCTTTAATGATAAAACGTTAAACTTTATGGGAGGAAGCATCGTCGCTGTAATTGCGGTCGATTTGTTATCATAATGTGAGTGCATGGAAAAGATACAGGATGGAAGATTTTTTTTGACGTACGTTGTAGGTAATAGGGGCGATTTTTAATTTGCTACTACTACCTATACCCCGTAACCATGTACTGGTAATCTAACGTTCTGTCATCAAATTCGATATTTGAGTATCCTGCTTTTTTGAGGATAATTTCGAGTTCTCCGATGGCGATCCGGTCGGAGAGGTTGGGACCGATAGGCGTCGTTCGTTTTTTAAAATCAATAATGACGAGACGGCCACCTTCGGCAATGCCACGACGTAAGTTGGTGAGATAGTCTACGGGATCGTCAAAATAGGTAACGGTATTCACGATCAGGACGACGTCCGCTTCGCTGGGATTTAACATGGGGTCATTTGCTTTGACAAGTCGGGTTTCAAATTTGTCGCGTCGGTCGTCGGGTAGAAACTTGCGAGCAGCATCCTGCATAAACTTGATGGCTTCCTGATCGATGTCGAGGGCGATCACTTTTTTTGCGGAAGTCTTTCCAGCGATAAAAAAGGAAAAGTAACCATAGGGGCCGGCTCCGATATCTACGACCGTTTTATTGTCAAGATCTCCTAATTTTCGAATAACCAATTCCGGTTTTTGCCAGATCCAGCGATTGCTTTCCTTTTGGGTTAAATCCAGATCGGGCGTAGCGGTCGGTTTATTTTGACTAATACCGGAATCGTATTCGTGTGCGGTGATATGATCAGTTTTTTTGGAAGGACCAAGACCATTGTCACAGGAAAGTATTCCCGTAAGAAATATGGTAAGGAGTAGAGGGAGTATATAATTTTTCACCCATCAAAATTACGTTTTTCAGCGTCATTGACAAAATGCGAGCATCAGCTTTTCCATTTCTTTTCGCATGATGGCGCTTTTCCCAGTGAAATTATTGGCAATAATAGAAAAAGCCAGCCATTTTCCAGCCCTATTCTGCACATAACCGGAATAACTACGGACGCGATCCATTCCTCCACTCTTGGCAAATACCTTGTTTTCGGCAATGGTTCCTCTAAATAAATATTTCAGGGAACCCGATTTTCCACCTACGGGGAGCGACGCTTTAAAATCCGGAAAAACATCATTTTGCTTTTTTAGAAAGGCGAGGTATGCGGTGAGGTGTCGAGCCGAAACCGCATTGCGAGGGGACAGTCCACTGGCATCTTTGAGAAAGAGGCCCGCCGTAGGCAACCCACTATTATTTAGATATTCCACTATTACTTCCAATCCCCGGGACGGATGCGCATCTCCTTTTTCTGTTTTTCCGAGTAATCGAAGTAATGCTTCACAATATAAATTGACACTCTTCAGATTGGTCTCTTTGACAATTTTCTGCAAAGAAGGCGAAAAATAAGTATTGATCACTGTTGTTTTTCCAATTGTAATACCTTCTTGTTCTAATTGATACAAAGAAGCAGCACGCTGACTAGTCGCAATACCCGATTTCTCTAAATTTTGCATCAAATGGAAAGCTGCGAAAAATGGCGGATCGGGTACACTGCCCTTGATAGAAAAAGTCCCTGACCCAACGGGAATGGTACCACGAATAAAACGAGTATAACCATAGTTTGATCCAAAAATGTAAGCATTGTCGCCACTGCCCTTTTTTCCTTGGGTTAGTTCGTTGACCAGTCGTAAATTGGGAACCGTAGGACGTACGTTTACGACTGGTGGCGTAGCACCCAGTTTTCCATTTTGCTGGAGGTCCAGATGATAAAGGTTTTCGTGAAAATTCAGTCCCCAGGCACCGGCGCCGTAATAGTTGCCGAGGTCTTCCCAGAGCCAGGTACGTCCGTCCACCTGCGTGGAAAAATAGGATGCATCTCCAATAATATATCCTTCAATTTTTTTGATGCCCGCTTTTCGGATGGCATCGGTCCATTTTTTTAAAACGATGTCGTGGGTTTCTGCTTGTGTAAAATGGTGAGAGCCGAGGGTTGGATCACCATAGCCGCGGATGATCAAGTTACCTTGCAAAACACCATCGGCGGTGATGGTACCATCGTAAGTAAGTTCTGTTTTAAAACGATAATCTTTACCTAATTTTTTAAGTGCAATTCCGGTCACCAACACTTTGAGAGAAGAGGCGGGAATCATGGTTTTGTCAGCGCGGTGTCCTGCGATTAGTCGGTTATTTTCTACATCCATTAGTGCGACGCTGAGTTGTCCATGGATTAGGTTAGTATGCGTGGCGAGTGCGTCTATTTTTTTTTGAATAGTGGACTGAGCGAAGGATGATTGGAGTGAAATTAAAAGGATAGATGAAAGTAGTAGAAGGCGCATGTTGACTTTTTTAGAATTTTTGATAATTCAAAGGTAATAAAATCGGAGGTGGTAGATTGTTTACGTGAACTATTAGAGTTTTAGGTTGTCCTATTTAAGTATGTAAATGTATACTTTTGTTGTTCAATTAATTGCCAATTAGAAGATCTAAAAATTTATGACCCAACCCGGAATTTCCTGGCTCCTAAAAATGGCCTGGCGTGACAGCCGCCGCAATCAGGGACGCTTACTCCTTTTTATTTCTTCGATCATTCTAGGGATCGGTGCGTTGGTAGCGATCAACTCCTTTAGTGAAAATCTTCAGGCGGATATCAACCGGGAGGCAAAGACACTACTGGGAGCTGATTTAAAATTGGAAGCCAACCGACCGATGACTGATTCTTTGCGAACGGCATTGGAGCTCATCGAGGGTGAACGAGCGCAGACGGTTGATTTTGTTTCGATGGTTTTGTTTCCAAAAAATGGTGGAACGAGGCTTGCACAAATTTCCTCGTTAGAAGGTAATTATCCATTTTACGGAAACTTTAATACCGAGCCTCTCAACGCCGTGGAAGAGATCAGAAACGCACAAAAAGCGTTGGTAGACCGAACTTTGCTTTTACAATTTGATGTACAAACGGGCGATTCCATTCAGGTAGGAAATCTCACTTTTGAAATTGCGGGTGCGTTGAAGTCCGTGCCAGGTAGGTCAGGTATCGCTTCGTCCGTGGCGCCAGCTATTTTTATTGGACAAAAATATTTGGAGGGTACCGGACTGATTCAGCCGGGAAGTAGAATCGGCTATCAGTACTTTTTTAAGGTGGCGGAAAATCAAGATGTGGAAGTATTGGTGGACAGTTTAGAGACGACGATGCAGGCGAGTGGCGTACGGTGGACGACGGTGGAAAGACGAAAAGAAAGTATTGGTGCTGCGTTTTCTAATATGGCTACCTTCTTAAATTTGGTTGGATTTATTGCCTTGCTACTCGGGTGTATCGGCGTGGCGAGTGCCGTGCATATTTATGTAAAAGACAAACTGTCAGTCGTAGCCGTTTTGCGTTGTATGGGAACGAGTGGTCGGCAGGCATTTCTGATTTTTTTATTACAAATAGCCTTGTTGGGGTTTTTGGGTGCGGTCATGGGAGCGATCCTTGGCAGTGGATTACAAATATTGTTGCCAAAAGTGTTAAGCGATTTTTTACCAGTAGAAAACGTAAGTGCAAATATTTCCTGGAGCTCTATTTTTAGTGGAATGTTTACTGGATTGTCAATTTCTTTATTGTTTGCCGTATTGCCATTGTTGGCCATTCGCAAGACCTCACCGTTGCGGACCTTGAATGCATCTTTTGAGCAGGATACCAACGAACGGGACTGGGTACGGTGGCTGGTATATGTAGCGATTTTTTTATTTATGGCGGGTTTTACTTTTTGGCAAACTGGAAATGGAATCGTGGCCATCGTCTTTCCGATAGCGATTGTTGTGGCATTTTTACTACTAACGGGGGTGGCCAAACTATTAATGATTTTGGTACGGAAATTTTTCCCCGTTGGCTGGAGTTATATCTGGCGACAGGGAATTGCGAATTTATACAGACCACAAAATCAAACCTTGATCTTAGTAGTCTCAATTGGTTTAGGATCGGCGCTAATTTCGACCTTGTTTTTTGTGCAGGGATTATTACTCAATCAAGTAGAATTTACCGGATCGGGCGATCAGCCGAATATGATTTTATTCAATATACAGCCCGATCAGCATCAACAGGTAGCGGACCTGACGAAGGAATTTACGATGCCCATTTTACAGAAAGTACCGATTGTGACGATTCGACTGGCAGAGATAGATGGGTTGACTAAAATGGAAATGAAAGCGGATTCGACCCGTACGCCGAGGGGCTGGGTTTTTAATCGGGAATATCGGGTAACCTACCGGGATACGCTAATTGAATCGGAGGAAGTGGTCGAAGGAACGTGGGCTGGGGAGAAAGCAGACGACGGGACTATTTATGTATCGGTCAGTGAAAATATGCTGGAAGATATGGACGTGGAGATTGGTTCTAAACTAACCTTCAACGTACAGGGTGCGATGATCGAAACGGTGATCGGTAGTGCCCGAAAAATTGACTGGGGGCGTTTGCAAACTAATTTTTTCGTGGTCTTCCCGAAGGGCGTCTTGGAGCGGGCGCCACAGTTTAATGTGATTGTATCGCGGACAGCCAACATTGAGCAATCTGCGAAGTTTCAACAAAAACTGATTCAGAATTTTCCGAATGTATCGGTGGTAGATTTGTCAGCTGTATTAAAATCAGTAGAAGATGTGCTGGGAAAAATTTCTTTTGTTATACGGTTTATGGCGTTGTTTAGTATTTTGACGGGGTTGTTGGTATTAATTAGTTCGGTTGTGTTGAGTAAATATCAGCGAATAAAAGAAAGCGTACTGTTGAGGACGTTGGGTGCGCAGAGCCGACAAATTTTATTGATCAATTTGCTGGAATATTTTATGCTGGGTGCTTTAGCGACACTGACGGGAATTGGATTGTCTTTTATAGGCAGTTGGTTGCTGGCAAAATATAGCTTTGATATTCCGTTCAAGCCGGATTGGTTGCCCCCTTTTATTGTATTTTTTAGTATAACAGGGCTGACGGTTTTGATTGGATTGTTGAATAGTCGGGAGGTATTGAATAAGCCGCCGCTGGAAGTTTTGCGGGGGAGGTGAGAAAAAATAAACGGTAAGAGATGGCTGATTTTAGGAATGTTAAATAAATAAAGTACGATTCTATACTTCCTCTTTTTGGATCACTCTGCATCACTAAAATGGTTATTATACACCGCATAACGCCCATTTTACTTCTTTGATTGATACAAAAATAGTTCGCCTAGAATCTGCACTTATTTATTTGCCGTTACTTAGTTTTTTTATAAAAAAAACAAATTTTAATAGTTTGATTATCAGATAGTTAGCACAATAAATAAATATATTTTTGTTTTTTTATATTTTAAAATGAACTAATATGTTCGAAGTTAGTTATAGCTAAAATATTAAAGCATAATTAAAAATCGTATCATGATTGAAAACGAAATAGAAAAAATAGATTATTTATTGGATCAGGAAATTCAGCTTATTCAAACGCAATTACAAAATAAAAAGAGTTTAGATTATAGTTTAATCGATAATGATCTTGTAAGCATATATAATGAAATGCTGACATTCAGTTATATCATGAAAATATGGCTTTTGAATGGATTAACAGATGTCATGGAAGATCCCGCAGATCTGTTGACTACCGTCAAGATGCAATTTGAAAATATACTCCATCTGTTGAATTATAGCGGACTAAAAGTAAATGACACGCTGGTTACCAGTCCTCAGATTCAGCATTTCTACAGACGGGATCAGGCAATATAAAGTTATTTCTTACTTTACTGGTTTGAAGATAAAGGTTTGTTCCGAATTCTTCATGAGTAACTTACCGTCTTTGGTTAGCGCGTGTTTCTGTGCCGGGTCGTTGAGTACTTTTACCATAGTGGCTTCTATCGTATTATCTTTACAAGTTCTTCTTGTCAGTCCAATATTTCCAAATTCAAGTCTTTCTTTTTTCATCTCTACGGCTCCAAAAAATGTGTTACAACCAGCAAATCCATTTACTTTGTTCTCCAGTAGATTTATATTTAGCGTAGGCGCTTTTTCTACGGGCAAGTCCGTGATATTTTTGCCATTAATACTTTCCAGTTCCCAGTTATTATTGACCAGGTATTCATTTAAGAATGCGCCACATCCTTTATAAAGGACAGTTTCTTTCGAACCGGCGTCTTTTATGACTATCTGTAATCCGTGGGAAGATTTTTTACCCGACATATTATCCTGACAGCTATTTTCCATCATCATGATCGTTATTTTTTTATCAGGTGTTGCCGCAGTCAAATTGAGGGCATTGGCATCATTTACCCTGGCGACTTTGGTAATGGGAACGTTTAATTCAAGTTTATGATCATCAATAGATTTGAACATTAAGGTGTGGTTTTTATCAATTTGTAAAGACCAAAAAGGTTCGTTGCCACTGCCTTTAAATATCGGGGTGCCGAAGCTGTAAGTTTTAGTTTTTTCTGGTACGGGTGTAGGGGTATTTTGTTGACCAGATGGAGAAGTACGGGTACAGGCTACGCTAAAAAGTAAAGCAAAGGTCAAAAGGATAAAGGGTACTTTCATAATATTTGTTTTTTGTAAAGATAAAGAAAAACACTTCAAGATGTGCTAATCGTAATTATTGTGCTTCATTCATAAAAGTAAACTTATGGAAGAATTTGTCATTTGTTAAAAAAAATAACTGTTTTTCTCACATACATTAAGTAAAGAAGTATTAATTTGCTGTTCCCTTAATTTTAAGAACTTTTATTAACAAATCATAAGTATCGAGTGCAATCTTAACCTGCATTCAGCTATTTATGTATTTAAAAAATATTCAATAATGAAGTGTTTATTTAATTTAATCCTATTGGTTACCGTGTCTACATTTAATCTGAGTGCTCAAACACTAGACGAGGTCACAAAATCTTATAATGAATTGGTAACCGGGGCAAACGAGCAACCAGCTGTAACCTTGACCAAGTTAATGGCCCTTCTTCCCAAGTCAGAAGCACTAGGCGAAGAGGCGGCTGAGATCACCGGAAAGATCACCGGAATGTTGCCTACTTTGCAATACAATACTGCTCGGATGGCACATGAAAAAAAAGATATGGACGGTGCGATTACTGGTTTTGAAAAGACAGTAGAACTTTCTGAAAAATATAACAACCCTGAAATGGCCAAACAGGTAAACGATCAGCTACCAATGCTCTACTACACCCAGGGAAGTGCCAAACTAAAAGCGAAGGATCGAACTGGTGCAATGACTGCTTTTAATAAAGCACTAGCGATGGACGGAAACTATTCCCGCGCATACTACGGAATCAGTAAGGCTTTCCGTGGACAGTCGATGGATAGTGTTCTGTATTATACCGATAAAGCGGTAGAACTGGCCGGAGCGGATTCAAAAGAAGCGACAGGTTATAAAAAAGGAGCAAGAATTACGACTTCGAAAGCAGCGGCAAAAGCAGCAAAAGGAGGGAAAAGTCAGGATGCACTTGCATTGTACGAAAAGGCGTTGATGTATACTGCGGCTACTGATGAAGCGAATATTTCCAAGTACAATTACAAAATAGGCAAGATTTATCAGACGATGGGTAAAAACTCAAATGCTTGTGCTGCTTATGGTAAAGTGAAAGCTGCCAAGTACGCGAAATCGGCCAACTATGAGATGAAAGAAAAACTGAAGTGTCAGTAAAAAATTAATTGTATTTATAATGTGATAGTAAAGAATGTATAATGCCTCTTCTGTCATGTTGATACCTTGTAAATTCTAAACAGGTACTCGAATCATTATAGTTTGAGTACCTGTTTTTATGAATGTGTAACAGACTGCGAGAACCAGGTTTTGGTGTGAGCGGCCAGAGATACAGCTAATTGAACGGTCTCTATTTCTCGCAGAAACAAAAAAGGGACAATCCGTATAACGAATCATCCCTTTTTGTACTTGTTTTTGATGTCTTTAAAACGAAGAAATTACTTCTTGGTTTTGGTTGCTTTCCTAGCACGTTTTGGCGCTGCTTTTTTAGTCAAGCCGAATGCTTTTTTGATTTCATCCACTTTATCTAGTTTTTCCCACGTAAAAGTTTCCACTTTCATGGTTTTGGTTCTACCAGCACCGTCGGTAAAAGAAACTTTTTTCTTTTCTGACTTACGACCCATGTGTCCGTAAGCAGCTGTTTCAGAATAAATCGGCGTACGCAACTTCAGGCGTTGCTCAATGGCATAAGGGCGCATGTCAAATACTTTGTCTACGTGCTTGGCGATTTGTCCGTCGGTCATATCTACTTTAGCCGTACCAAAAGTCTGTACATAAATATTCGTTGGTTTGGCTACACCGATCGCGTAAGAAACCTGCACCAATACTTCGTCACAAACACCAGCAGCAACCAAGTTCTTCGCAACGTGTCGCGTCGCATAAGCTGCGGAGCGATCTACTTTACTCGGATCTTTACCAGAGAAAGCACCACCACCGTGTGCTCCTTTTCCACCATACGTATCTACGATAATTTTACGACCAGTCAATCCTGTATCACCGTGCGGTCCACCAATTACGAACTTTCCGGTAGGGTTAATGTGGTAGGTAATTTTATCATTAAATAAATTTTGAATACGCTTTGGCAATTTTTTCATGACGCGCGGAATCAAAATTTTGATCATATCATCTTTGATCTTTTTTAACATCTTGGCATCGGGAGCGAAATCATCATGCTGCGTAGAGATCACAATCGTATCAATACGTACCGGTTTGTTGTCGTCGCTGTATTCGATGGTTACCTGAGACTTAGAGTCAGGTCTTAGGTATTTCATCTGCTTACCTGCCTTACGGATCGCAGCTAATTCTTCTAAAATCTTATGAGAAAGATCCAGTGCCAGTGGCATGTAGTTGGAGGTTTCGCTGGTTGCATAACCGAACATCATTCCCTGGTCACCTGCACCCTGGTTTTCTTTTTTCTTACGTTCTACTCCTTGATTAATCTCCGGAGACTGCTCGTGAATAGCGGAAAATACCCCACAGCTATTGGCTTCGAACATATACTCAGACTTGGTATAACCGATGCGACGAATTACATCCCGGGAGATCGTCTGCACATCCAGGTAGGTAGTGGATTTTACTTCTCCGGCGAGTACTACCTGACCGGTCGTTACGAGCGTTTCGCAAGCTACCTTCGATTCGGGATCGAAAGCAATAAAGTGATCGACTAAAGCATCTGATATTTGATCAGCTACTTTATCTGGATGTCCTTCAGAAACAGATTCGGACGTGAAGAGGTAAGACATAAATAGGTGTTTAATGAATAAAAGTGAATTATTTTTTTAGCGGAGCAAAAATAAGGATTGTTTTTATAAAAAACTAAAAAACGAAACTGACAGGAATTTAGCTCACTTGACCGCACAATTCAATAAGGTCTTATCCCCACCCGGCGTCACCAGCACCCCTTCTAGCTCGTCACCAATCGTCACCGGACCAACACCCGCAGGCGTTCCTGTATAGATATAGTCTCCTTTTTGTAATTTAAAAAACTGACTAACGTAAACGATCAGGTCTTCAAACGAAAAAATCAGGTCTTTGGTAAAACCATGTTGTACTTTTTCACCATTTTTATTCAAATAAAATTCGAGGTGGCCGTCGATGGTGGCCGTTTTTAGATTGACGAATTTGCCAATGACGGCAGAGTGATCAAAGGCTTTGGCAATTTCCCAGGGATGCCCCTTTTCTTTACATTGTTGTTGGAGGTCGCGGGCGGTAAAGTCGATACCGAGGCCAATTTCCTGATAATAATCTTTGGCGAATTCCGGCTGAATATGGCGACCATTTTTACTGATCTTTAAAACCAATTCTAATTCGTAATGTAAGTCTTTGGTAAACTCTGGATAATAAAATGGTTTACTATTGACGAGTAGGGCAGAGCCGGGTTTCATAAAAACCAGTGGCTTGGTAGGCACTTTATTTCCGAGTTCTTTGGCGTGGTCTGCGTAGTTACGACCGATACAGATAATTTTCATAGCGTTAGAATTTGACGTTTAACAATCCGCACATTTCCTTTACTTCTTTCACGGTCTCTTGCGCAATTTTTCTGATTTCCATCGATGCGTATTTAATCTGAGATTTAATTTGTTTTTTATCCTGATTCAGTTCCGCGCGTCTTTCGACAAAATTTTTATTTAATAAAACAAGGCCATCGGCAACAGCTTCTTTCAGGTCCGCGTATTTCAAATTTTCATTATTATAATCTTCCAGTAAAGATTGATGTGCTGCCAGTTGATCACTGGCTTTTAGGAGACTAAATAAATTTTCTACGCCCGCACTCATGGTGCCTGCAGGTGTATCTCCCGCATCCGTTACCGCAGATTTGATCTGTTTACGAATTCTTTTTTCATCATCAAAAATATTAATAAAATGCTTTTCTCCCGCACTCTTGCTCATTTTTCTGAGCGGATCAGCGGTAGACTGTACTTTGGGAATTTCCGTTAATAATGGCTCGGGCATCACAAAGAAATCTTTGCCCATTTGGGTGTTAAATCGCTGTGCAATGTTACGGGTCAGCTCTAGATGTTGTACCTGATCTTTGCCGATTGGCACGTAGTCGGCCCGGTAAATTAAAATATCGGCTGCCTGTAATACCGGATAATCCAGTAAGCCTGCCGAGATAAAATCATCATCTCCTTTTTTGGCACTCTTATCTTTAAACTGCGTCATCCGTGTCAACTGTCCGTAAGAAGTAAAGCAATTAAATATCCAGCACAACTCTGCATGTTCTGGTACCAGTGATTGAATAAACAAATTCTCGGGTTTGATACCTGTTGCCATCAAATTAAAAATCAACTCCCAGGTAGTCGTTCGTAATTTTTTGTGATTAAAAACGTGCGTCATCGCGTGGTAATCCACCACTCCGTAGATACACTTGTATTCTTCCTGAAGAGCGACCCAGTTTTTGATGGCGCCGAAGTAATTACCGAAATGGATATGACCGGTGGGTTGAATGCAGGAAAGTACGGTTTTCATTTTTAATTGTTTAATTGTTTAATTGTTGAGGTGTTTAATTGTTTAATCGTTTAATCGTTGATTTAATTTTTCACTAGTGCTTGGGGAACTAAATTTCTATGTATAAAGGTTAAGGGTGCTTGATAGATCTGATGGTGTGTTTATTTCATGGTGTTTAATAAAGTAATTTAAAATTCATAGATAAATACACTATTTGTAAATAATTGTTAATCAGTTTATTGGTTAATCAGTAGTCGATCAAATATTAGGTAATCCTGATGTAAGAGCGCAACCAAGATGGTTACGTTCGCATTGCGTACTATGTGACTGATCCACCGATTAACTAATCAACAACTTAGTGCCGAAGGCACTAGGTGTAGAGTGATGCAAAAATAGAAAGTATAGAATCGTACTTTATTTATTGATCCTAAACTGTCGCCAGGACAGAGATTTCGATATTGACAAACTTGGGTAAGTTCGCCACTTCTACCAGTTCGCGAGCGGGAGCGGTATCGTCGTTAAAATATTCCGAATAAACGGCATTGATACGGCTATAATTATTCATATCCGATACAAAAACGGAACATTTAAAAACCTCCTCAAAAGTGACACCTGCCTCGGTAAGAATCGCCTGAATATTCTTCATGACCTGGTGCGTTTCGGTTTCGATATCCTCCATGACGAGTTTGCCAGTAGCGGGATCGAGCGCGATCTGTCCAGAAGCATAAAGCACACCATTAACGATTACAGCCTGATTATAAGGACCGACGGGTGCTGGCGCATTTTTGGTTTCAATTATTTTTTTCATAAAGCGGTTGTTTTTTACATTCCTAAGGAATGGCGATTAAATAGATTGAGATAAAAGATGAAGCATAGTGTCTTAATTTATTTTATCAACATTCCTAAAGAGCTTCGCAGCCAAAAATAAGAATTCTGTGCAAAATACGATAAAAGTCGAGCTAATAGCTGTTCAAAATATAACAGAAAAAGCCCCGCATACAATATATGGGAGCTTTTAATTATTTGAAAATGGGAGAATAGTTACCTACTCTTCCATTTCTTCTTCTGCTTGAATCACTACCTGTCCCCGATAGTACATAGTACCGTCGAGCCAGTAAGCACGGTGATAGAGGTGTGCTTCTCCAGTAGTCGTACACTTGGCTACGGTAGGAATAGCCGCTTTATAATGTGTTCTACGTTTGCGTTTGCGCTGCTTCGAGATTTTACTCTTAGGATGTGCCATTTTAGAAAATTTAATAAGCAATCAAAAAGTAGACTACTTAGGTATTTATAATAGTTGAGCAGTAAGTTTAGTTCCCGCTCAGTTTATTTAATTCATCCCAGATGGGATTTTTGGTTGTTTTTTGTTCCGCTTCCTCTTTTTCCAATCGTGTAAGCACGGCCTGATCACAGGGAGGAGGCGTATCGTTTTGGCAGTCGTAGATTTTCATCATGGGTACGGACAAACCAACGAACTCGTATATATATTTAGCGACGTTAATTTCCGCAGTTTCAGCTGGCAGATACACCACCTCATCTACCTCGGATTCGTGGTCACTCAGTTTTATAATCAACTGAAATTTACCATCAATGGGTAAATGAATATCAGCCAGGCATCGATCACATTCTGCTTTCACCGTACCCTGTACATCTATATCAAGTACAAACATATCGGGTCGCTTGTCAAAATCCATTTGAACCTCCACGTCGCTCTCTCCAATTAGTGAATCACTAAATTCGGCAAAAAAAGTGGAATCCAGATGAAAATTGTACGGATGAATACCGCTTTTTAGTCCCCTAACGGGTATCGAAAAATGCTTTAAAGATGCCATAGGAAAAAGAGCTGCTTAAAAATGCGGTGCAAAGATACCTTTTTTTGTGTAAAAATGGGGGATTTTTTTTGGAAAATATAGGGGGGTAAATGCTTGATTGAGAGAAGGGGTTTTTATGGTAAATAACTTTTCAAGTTCTCTTTTAGGAACTGTGCATAAATAAATTTACTTTCTTCAAAGCATCTTTCCCCTGTGATTGGCCCAAGACCACTTTCCTTCCTTATAAAATATTCCTTCTCTCTGTACACTTAATTTATTTTAGCCTATCTTTATATAAATTCCTGGTTTTAAAAACCATTCTGATCGAGGAACAAATCAAGCTTATAAAACTCAAACCCCAAAAATAATTGATCTTTATTACAGTTATTTTTAACCAAACAAATACATAATGAAAAGTTTAATTTTATCCACCTTCGTGGTATTTCTACTAATTCTTCTAAGTAGTAATATCGCCAATTCTCAAGAGTCAAAACGTGTATTGTATCAACAACAAATTGAAAGATTACAAGCGCAAGGTACTTATGATCCACCAACTTGTCTTACCGAAAAATATGTTTTTCCAACCATTGCCAACTTGAGGAGCAGTCAGTCAAATAGCGAAAGTACAAGTACTACTACTGCCGCTGTTTGTGATATATTTGTTGGATATGGAACCGAAGGCTTAGTGTCGGATGATAATACGGCAAACTCAAACTCAAACGATCCCGGCTGTTCCGTTACGCCGCCTACTGCCTGTGGTGGTTCTGACGTATATAGAGTCCCAATTGCCATAACTGTTTTTGAAGATCAAGCATGGGCCGGACAAAATTATATGGATCCTAGTGATGGATCATCGACTGGTGGCTTTTTGGCTTTATCTGATGCAGATATCAATGCCTCCATTGCAGATTTGAATTTAGCTTATGGTAATGCGAGTATTGAATTCTACGAAGCAGTACCAAGAAACCGGGTACAGGATGCAGATTTATTTAATTTTTACCGATCAAGTGCCGATCCTGAAGATGGCGTAAATGATGATCCGCAAACAAGTGCATTTGATATTCCTAACGTAATCAATATTTATTTTGTCGGTGGAATAGATGGAGATCATGATTGTTGTGGAACAACCGGTTATGCCCGATACCCTCCAAGTCGTGATTATTTCCTAATGGTTTATCGTGGTACTTTTGGATCAACCCTGGAACATGAGTTTGGCCATTATTTTGGTTTGGCGCATACCCATGTTGATGGTCTCAGTAATGGAGATACTGACACGATGCTGGACAATAGTGATTGTTTGACAACTGGAGATGGAATTTGTGATACCTGACCAGATCCTAATTTTCAAAATTGTAGAAATTCATCTTGTGTTTATCAAGAAGGAGGATCGAACTGCCCGTCACTTACCATTGACCCTGCTGCCGGAGTCAATCAAGGAGGAGCGGTATCTACTGTCTTGCAAGATAACATCATGAGTTACAATTCTTTTAGTGGTTGTAGAACTAGTTTTAGTCCTTGTCAATATGCTAAAATACAGGATGTCTTACTAGGTTGTAGATCCAACCTTTGTGATGCTACTGTCGTGAGAGCAGCGAGTACGACCTATGAAATTTGTGCAGGAGAATCTGTACCGACCTTAACTGCAATTTCTAGTTGCTCTAATTGGTATGCCGATATAGGCAACGGTACGGTAGCGTTAGCTAGCAACACTTCTTCATTTACACCATCTATTGGTGTTGGAGCTGGACAGTTAGATAATATGACACCAGGTACCTACACTTTCTATATTGGGGATGCCATTGAATA
>Ga0114957_1002570_pt1 | contig 17179 bp, 13 predicted proteins | sample BantaG_FD_87175 | JGI IMG/M metagenome (GOLD analysis project Ga0114957, IMG submission 87175) | Marine algal microbial communities from Bantry Bay, Ireland - BantryBay_4 metaG | ecosystem: Host-associated > Algae > Red algae > Unclassified | place: Bantry Bay, Ireland | collected 2014-11-21 | reverse complement strand
TTATTTCATTTATCATCTTGAAATACTTCGTTGTTCCTCAGTCGCTTAGCCAATGCTAAACTCCCTCATCACGCCTTGTATTTCAAGCGCTAAATGAAATTTACATTCTTTCAGAGGTTAATAGAGGTGCCCTATACTTGAAGGTACCTTATCGGAAAGTTAACAATATGTTTCTACATATTCAAGATGCATGGTGGATTTTTTGAAGAGTGATAGGACTATAGGACAAGCGCTGCGTAGAGGTGGTGACCGAAGGAAAGCAGACCAAGCTACAATGATTCCGACTTCTTTCGGAATCATTGTAGTGCAGGGCCGAACGAATAGTGAGCCACGAATGCATAGCGACAGCTCCATACTTTTCATGGAGCTGATGGCCCCAAGTAAAGTTGACAAAACATATAAAATACTTCATAATAATAGGATGATTAGCCGCGCTGTATCCCACTTTTCTGATTATATTTGCCAAAAACGTAAATCAATGGAGACCATCGCTGACAATAAGAAATCAGTGGGCGTAAAAGCTGCTGACAACATTCGAATCCTTTCTGCCGCTATGGTAGAAAAAGCAAAATCTGGCCACCCTGGAGGACCTATGGGCGGCGCCGATTTTATGCATGTTTTATATTCTGATTTTTTACAATATGATCCAGAGGATATGCACTGGCCATTGAGAGATCGATTTTTTCTCGATGCTGGGCATATGTCTGCTATGCTGTATTCTACTCAAGCACTATTGGGCAACTATAGTATGGAGGATATAAAAAATTTCAGACAGTGGAAAAGCGTCACGCCAGGTCATCCTGAAATAGATGTAGAGAGAGGTATAGAAAATACTTCCGGACCACTCGGACTAGGTCATGCCTTTGGAGCAGGTGCTGCCGTTGCGGAACGCTTCATGGCGTCTAGATTCGGAGACATTGTAGCTCACCACACCTATATATACATATCCGATGGAGGGGTGCAAGAAGAAATCTCGCAAGGGGTAGGTCGTATCGCAGGGCATCTTGGTTTGGGAAAGATTATCATGTTTTATGATGCTAATGATATCCAACTATCTACGGTGGTAGATAAAGTGACAGGCGAAGACACAGCAAAAAAATACGAAGCTTGGAACTGGCATACGATTACCATAGACGGGAATGATCACAAGGCTATCCACGATGCTATCCAAGCAGGAAAGGATGAGACGGACAGACCTACAATCATCATAGGTAAGACGGTGATGGGTAAGGGTGTCGTTAATGCCGAAGGGAAGGCGTATGAGGGTGAGGTGGAATTGCACGGTAAGCCTTTGGGTAAGTCAAGTGCTTCGTATGAGAAATCGATCACTAATCTTGGGGGTAATCCTGAAGAACCATTCCAAATTATGGATGAGGTAGCTGCTCACTATAAAAAGGTACTAGATAATAAACGTAAAGCTGCTGCTGCAAGAAAGGAAAAGTGGAATGATTGGACTGCAAAAAATCCTGAGTTGGCGCAAAAATTTGCTGACTTTCATGCGAAGAAACTAGATCATCTGGATTGGAAAGGGCTAGAACAAGTAGAAAATAAAGCGACGCGTGATTCTTCAGGAAGAGTGATGGTGATGCTGGGTAAGAAGCTTGATAATCTCATCGTCATGAGTGCAGATCTATGCAATAGTGATAAGACAGATAATTATCTCAAGCAAACTACTGCATTCACAAAGGGTAATTTTAGTGGTAAGTTTATGCAAGCTGGCGTATCCGAATTAACTATGGCTGCTATGGCGACTGGTATGGGGCTGCACGGTGGAGTTATTCCTGCCTGTGCTACTTTCTTTGCATTTTCAGATTATATGAAGCCAGCGATTCGTGTTGCTGCACTGATGGAAACTCAAGTGATTTTCATCTGGACGCACGATGCATTTAGAGTAGGTGAAGATGGACCTACCCATCAGCCAGTCGAGCAAGAAGCGCAGTTGCGCCTCCTAGAAAAATTACAAAACCACTCTCATAAAAACGGAATCTTGGCACTACGTCCATGCGATGCAGATGAGACGACTATCGCCTGGAAGATGGCATTGGAAAATAAAGATTCGCCCACGGGCTTGATTTTCTCAAGACAGGCGGTGAAGGATATCCCTGTAGAGAATAGATATGAAAATGCGAGTGAAGCTGAAAAGGGGGCTTACATTGTGACTGAGGACAAAGGTGAGTTGGACATTATCTTGATCGGGAATGGTTCTGAGGTGAGTACTCTATATGCTGGGATGGAGCTATTGAGAGAGAAGCAGAACCTAAAGGTTAGATTGATTTCTGTGCCTTCTGAGGGTTTATTCAGAAATCAAAGTCAGGAGTATCAGGATTCACTTTTGCCAGACGATACGCCTAGATTTGGTTTGACTGCTGGGCTATCGGTTACTCTTGAGGGGCTAGTCGGCTCTCAGGGTGTCGTGCATGGTTTGAATCACTTTGGTTGGTCTGCGCCTTTTACGGTCTTGGATGAGAAGTTTGGTTTTACGGCGGAATCAGTTTATGAGAAAGTGATGGCGTTTTTGCAGGATTAAAAATTCAGATTAGAAAGTATAAAAGGGGTAATGGAACGGATGTTTCTTTACCCTTTTTTTGCCAACTAGTACGCAAATTACACGCTGGCGAAACCACCTAAGTGCGCCTCAGCTTTGCTGACGCACGCAAAGCACCTAAGAAAAATATAGGAATTGAAGAATCATATTTTTTCAATTAATCAACTCTCCCAAAAACTATGCACCTCTCCTTTTTTAAAATCATTTCGCCCAACTGCATCTAATTCCAAGAACCCATCGGTGTGAATAAGATTGGCGAAGTCTCCAGAACCGTTTCCTTTAAGTGGGTGTGCCATATCAAATCCGCCTGGCGTGTTTTCTAGTTTGATGGGTAGCATATATAGGAGCGTAGGTTTGAAGGTTATGTCTTCGCTAAGGATGACTTGTTTGATGGTGAGGGGTTCTAATCCTAGACACTTACGTAGATAAGGAAGAATGTATCTGATGGTACACATATAAGAGGAGACAGGATTTCCGGGGAGGGCAAAAACAGTCTTACCCTCGGGAGAAGTGCCGAACCAAAATGGTTTTCCTGGTCTCTGTTTGACTCGATGAAATTTCTTTTCGACACCAACAGCTTTTAGTGCTGCAGGAACAAAATCGAACTTACCTTTGGAAACTCCGCCGCTGATGATAACGATATCGTGTTGATTAAATATCTCTTGTAATTTATGTTCTAATCCCGCTTGGTTATCGTGTACATGATATCTTTGACTCTCGACCCTTAGATTTTTTAGAGCTGCCTGAATGGTATAGCTATTGGACGTTCGAATCTGATGTGACTCGGGTTTTTGATCTATTTCTACCAATTCATCCCCCGTGCTCAAGATAGCTACAGAGGGCAACATTCTTACTGACAATTTTGACTTCCCAACGGTAGCAGCAATTGCTACAGCAGCTGCATTTATAATTGCACCAGGCTTAATCAATATATCACCATGAGACCTGTCACTTCCCTTATGATGTATATTTTGTCCTTGTTGGAGGGTGTCTATTTGTAGATTCGCTCTTTTAGCTTCAATTTTTAAATCTTCATATCTGACCACAGTATCGACGCCTACGGGTAGGCTTGCACCTGTCATGACTTCGATAGCATTTTGGCGCTGCTGTAAAATTAATCTGGGACTTCCTGCCGCGGCAACACTTTCAATCTCGAATATACTCTGTCCTTTTGCAAAGTGATCGTATCGAATCGCGATGCCATCCATGGTCACTCGATCGTACGGTGGAAAATCTCTATCCGCTACGATCGTCTCCGCTAATACTAATCCGAGCGTATCTGTCAAATATGCCTCTTCTAGTATGTAAGACTTTGTATGTTCGAGTACTATGCGATACGCTTCTGCTACTGTGATCATCCCTAATATTTTATCCGCCGATACTGGCCATTGATTCGGTGATGTCTTGATTCCTTTTTGATTCTGCCGCTTTTCCGTCGACTGCCTTAAGCATCACAGCTTCTTCTAGAGCAGTCAATATCTGAACATCGCTCGCTCCAGCACGCATCAGGTCTTTAATATTAAAAGTGCCCTTATCATATAGGCAGGTCTTGAGTACACCCTTTGGAGTTAGTCGAATACGGTTGCAAGTTCCACAAAAAGTTCTGCTGTAAGCTGCTATGATACCCACTATTCCTTTGAAGCCTGGTATATGATAATTCATCGAAGTGCTACTCTTGGGGTCTACTAATTTTTTGATATTAGGGTGTTGCTTTTCGATGTGCTTATAGATAGAGGCATAATTCCAAGGTAACTCTTCCACCCTTCCCGATCCATTGAATGGCATCTCTTCGATAAATCGTACATCTATGGGTTTGTCTCTCCCTAGCTCAACTAGGGATATAATGTCCGCTATGTTATGACGAGCCATGACTACCGTATTGATTTTTGTTTTTATGCCTTGCTCTAGTAAGGCATCCAAAGTATCTAATACCTTAGGCAACAAATCTCTTCTCGTGATCTCCTCAAATTTTTTTCTATCTAGCGTATCTAAACTAAGATTTATCGAAGCAACTCCTAAATACTTGAGCTCAGATATGATGGAGGTATCGAGCGTACCATTCGTAGTTAGATGCCACTCCTCCAAGCCTGGCAATCTAGACATTTCTTTTAAAAAGGAAATAAGATCTTTTCGTAAGAATGGCTCACCACCTGTGATGCGAATTTTACGGATTCCTTGCGAAATCAATAAGCCACACAATCGAAGTATCTCTTCATAAGACAAGAGATCTTGTCGTTTTAAAAAATCGATTCCCTCCACTGGCATACAGTAGAAGCAGCGCAGATTGCACCTATCGGTGACAGCCAAACGCAAATAATCAACTACCCTACCGTGCCGATCTTGTATCATATATTAAAGATACTATAATGATTATATATCCTGTAAATATATTAAACCTTGATTCCGCTGTTTACATATCAAAAATATTGCTTTACTTTGTATCGAAAACTAATAATAATTACAATATTATCGCTGTGAACAAGTACCTATCTATCCTTATCCCTATTATTTGGCTGTTATCTATATGCCCGACAACTGCTCAGACCACTTATTTTAGTCGAGTGGGTCACGTCAAGGTCAATGCCTACTCCGATCTTATGGATATGGAGGCAGACAATTATCAGATAGCCGCTACTTTCAATCCAGAAGATGGCAGTCTCAAGTTCCAAGGATTACTAAAGTCTTTTGTTTTTGATCTCGGGCTGGCTGATCGTATCATTAGTGATAAGCGCGTAAATGTAGTCGAAAAACCTAAAATCTTGTATGAGGGTAGAGTTACTAACATGAGCGAGATAGATCTCACTACTCCTGGTGAATATACAATCAAAGTGAAAGGTAATTTATACATTTGGGGATATAAGCGTGTGACAGGTACGACAGGTACTTTGATTGTGAATGAAGATGGTAGCTTGAGCAGTGAGGCGCAATTCAAAATGAAGATTGAGGAAGAAAGCGTGGACAAGGTCAACGAGTTGATGCGTCAGCACCTACCTGCCATTCTCAATGTGGATGCGGATAAGCTTGGAATATCGCGTGACTTTTATATCCAGGCCAATATGGATTTGAAGCCAATAATAAGATCATAAACGATTATGAAAAAAATACTTTGGGGATTACTAATTTTGTTATTGATACTGGCAGCAGTTGGATTTTATATGCTCAATATGTCTGGCGACAGTGTTGCCAAGAAAGATGCTGATCACAGTTTGACGGCGGCGGCACTCTATGCAGAATACGCTAATAATGAAAAAGCGTCTAATACTAAATATATCGGCAAGACCATCGAACTGACAGGCACTATCAGTGAGTTGTCCGAGGATCAGCAAGGTGCGACGGTACTCATGTTCACAGAGCCAGGCGAATTCGAAGGTGTAATGTGTACATTAGAAAAAGATCAAAAAACATCTGGTCTGAAGGTCGGCTCACAAGTAAAGATCAAAGGTCAATGCACGGGTAAACTTGACATGACTGGGGTCGTCATCAATAAAGGCATTCTTATCGAGTAAAGTTTTTAATTCATTCTATTTATTAATTTTTTGGGCATGCCTCCTATTACGCCAAGGCTAATACACATGTCTGAACATTTGGCTGCAATGGAGTTTGCCTCTACCGTCTGCCTAGCTAAAAAACAGCGTGATCAGACAGGCAGTTCGCGTTCGCTCCCGTCCCGCTTGGAAAAACGAGACCTTCCTCTCTATCCTTCTTTCCGCTGCGCTTCAGTTATACTAGGTCGTCGTGCTTTCGATCCCCAATGCGTTTAGATTTTATACATTTTTAATTGTTCTAACCCTATACATTATAGATTGTCTTCATACTTAAATTACCTGTATTAAGGTATTGTAGTGTAGTGTGATATAGCGCAACTTTGTTTCAGAGAATATATTCTTCAAACACAACGCATACTATTTCTACCTCTTTTTAATTCCCCTTTTTTTCTCCCAACAATAATATTGGACTTAAACTATAAAAGACACTCTTATTAGTGACGCTATTAGCTTCACTACAAGCATTTATTATTTATTAAACCGATTGATACAATGTTAGCTGGAGTTAAGTATATCCAATTGTTTTTATTGCTTATCGTCACCACTTCGTGGTATAGTGATAATGCAGAATTGCCTGTACTTGAGATTCGCTCGACACAAATCAATTCATTATTACTGCATCCAGATGGTAATTCAATTCTGCTATCATCAGGGTCACAAATTTTAGTTTGGGACATTTACAAAAAACAAATTTTACAGCGTTATCATAGCGCTGCGCATGATGTAGCTGCCATGAGCTTATCGAAAGACGGCCAATGGTTAGCTGCAGGCTACAGCAATGGTGAAGTAGCACTATGGAACATAAACACTTTTGAAGTGCTTCACCAATTCGTTGGACACCAAACGAACATCACCTCTATACACATCAAAGCACCCTCTGGCATTATCGCAACGGGTGATCACCTGGGTAATGTCAAAATTTGGGATCTCGCCACTGCCCAATTGAGCAAGGAGTTTGAAGCACACAGCCTTCCTATCACTGCGATTGACATCAGCTCAGATGGACAAACACTTTTGACCGCTAGTGAAGATGCCACTGCTTCACTTTGGAATTTGAACGAAAATTCAAATGGTCAAAAAATGGTAGGTCATCTTGCTAAAATTAACTCAGCTTGCTTCCTAAGCGAAACTGTTATCCTCACAGCTTCAGATGATAAAACTGTTTCTGCCTGGAATCGACAAACTGGAGAAATCACCAACACGCTCCTAGGTCACAAAGGTAAGGTCGTAGCCATAAAGCAAATGCAGGGTCAAGCAAAATTTGTTACTGCATCCACTGATGGTGAGATTATCATCTGGGACAGTCAGACCTTAAAGGAATTGGAACGATTTGCAATTGACAAATCGGAAATTCTCCAAATGGATCTGCACAACAATATGATTGTTCCATTGCATTTGGATCAGCAAATTTCACTTTGGGATTTAACTGAACAAAAGAAATCGGCAACGATAAATATATCTAGTACCCCAATCCGAACAGGTCAAGTTTGTAATTCTAATAACTTCATCCTCACAGGTGATGAAAATGGTCTGATCAAGAAACATCAACTGGATAATGGGGATCTCGTACAACTTTTTCAAGGACATGAGAAAGGAATCAATCAAATCAAATCTTCACCTGATGGTATGAAATCAGCCACTGCTAGCGATGACAAATTGATCAAAGTCTGGAATAGCAAAACGGGCGAACTACTCCATACCCTAGAGGGGCACAAAGGAGGCGTGCTTTCGATTGCCTTCTCAAATGATGGAAATTTCCTATATTCTGGAGGAAAAGATAAAATGATAAAATGGTGGAATCTCAGTTCTGGAGTAGAGATCGGTTCTTTCAAAGCGCATGGGTCTGACGTCACCGATATGATCGCATTAGACAATGATCGTGTGTTATCCGTTAGTAAAGATCGTAAAATTCAAATCCACCTCGCAGAAAAAGGCAAGCTAGAAACTGAAGTTGGCACAAATAAAATTGCTATATCCAGTGCAGTCTACGCTCCTAATGACAGCCTGCTCTACGTTGGCGATGTGGAAGGAAAAATATCCGTCTATCATACTGGTCAAAATCTTTTGTTAGATCGTCTCAATGGACATACTTCCAAAATCAATAGTCTTACTTTGACCGATGATGCTTCTTATCTGCTATCAGGATCTGACGACAAAACTGCCATCCTTTGGCATCTTCCTTCCAAAGAATTGGAGCGCACTTTTACTGGTCATCAGGCGCCAGTTACGTATTGCACATTTGGTCAAAATCAGGCAACGATTGTTACCGCTTCGCTCGATAAGCAGATTAAGGTTTGGTCAATTGAGGAACTTGTGCAGAGATAGGGAAGAGATAATTATGAATTATGAATGGTGAGTCCACTCCGAAAACTCACAAAACCAAAAATGTTTCTTTTGGCGATATTTTTCATTTTCTCAATCCACTGATGCTCAGGCACGCCAACGAGTTGTCGCACAGGCATTACTGAATGATATTGCACGCTACTGCTAGCTAGCAGTAGTTCCCCGCCTCAAAGGAGTCAGGCAAGCCTTCCTGATACAAATTACAAATTGGGTTGGTCTACAATCTCAATATACATGTGAGAAAAAATTAATGCCTGAACTAGTCGATGAAACACTCTTCAACTAACATATTTTTATTTTTAGTTAAATTGTTCTCTAATGCATTCCGCGACGTACGCAACGTAGCAAAGCTCGACAAGGCCAAGCCGCGTTAGAGCTAAGCGGTAGAAGTGGCATCAAAAAGGGCAAATCGTTTTTCACGATTCGCCCTTTTTGATATAACGGGTGACGCCTTATCGGTTCACGCTGTCGCTAGACAGTCGGACAGGGGCCCCGAGGCTTTGTGCCGACGAGATTTCCCCAAATTCTACACCTCGTCTTGCTGACCGATGACTGCACCTACGTACATTCTGTTCATCGCGGCAATATTTTCAATTGAAATTTCTTTTGGGCATTCGACTTCGCAGGCACCAGTGTTAGAACAAGCTCCAAAACCCTCTTCATCCATCTGCTTAACCATCGCACGTACACGACGCGGTGCTTCTACCTGTCCCTGTGGCAATAGCGCCAAGTGATTGACTTTGGCAGCAGTGAATAGCATCGCTGATGCATTTGGACAAGCTGCAACACATGCTCCGCAACCGATACAAGTCGCTGCATCCATCGCTCTGGCTGCTGTATCTTTTTCGATTGGTGTAGCATTGGCATCTTGGGCTTGACCCGTGTTGACAGAGATGTATCCACCCGCTTGGATAATGCGATCAAATGAAGAACGATCTACTACCAGATCTTTGATGACTGGAAATGCAGATGCTCTCCATGGCTCAATCACGATAACGTCTCCGTCATTAAACTCACGCATGTGCAGCTGGCAAACAGTCGTACCTTTCATAGGGCCGTGTGGTTTGCCATCGATCACCATATTGCAAGTCCCGCAGATACCTTCACGACAATCGTGCGCAAAGGAGATAGGCTCCGCTTTTTTGGCAATGAGTGACTCGTTGAGTACATCCATCATCTCGAGGAAAGACATATGATCCTCCGCCACGACTTGGTGGTTTTCGAAATTACCTTTGTGATCTTTACTTTTTTGTCTCCAAACTTTCAGTGTAAGCTTCATAATGAATATTTTATATTGATAGTAACTCTCGTTACTTGCAGATAATTAATGTTATTTGTATGATCTAGTCTTGAGTTCTACATTTTCGAACACCAAGTTTTCTTTGTGCAAGACGGGCTCTGTTTCATTCCACTCCCAAGCCGCAGCATAAGTATATTCAGCATCGTTTCTTGCCGCCTCTCCTTCTTCTGATGCATACTCTTCTCTAAAGTGACCACCGCAGGATTCGTTTCTATTCAAGGCATCGACCATCATGACTTCGCCTAGTTCTAAAAAGTCAGCAACACGTAGTGCCTTTTCTAGCTCTGAGTTGTACTCTTTATCACTACCAGGGATAAATAAATCCTTGTAGAATTCTTGCTTCAATTCTCTAATCAACTTACGTCCTTTCGTCAGCCCTTCAGCGCTTCTAGACATACCGCAGTATTCCCAAACGATAGCACCTAGTCTACGGTGGAAACTTTCTGCAGATTGATTTCCTTGGATATTCATCAACTTGTCAATGCGAGTCTGTACCTCTGACTCTGTTTTTTCGAATTCAGGTGAATCATTGGATATATGTGGAGTACGTATTTCTCCAGACAAGAACTGACCAATAGTGTAAGGTATTACAAAGTAACCATCCGCTAGTCCTTGCATCAATGCAGATGCACCTAAACGATTGGCACCGTGATCTGAGAAGTTACATTCACCTAAGGCAAACAATCCTGGTACGTTGGTCTCCAAATTATAATCTACCCATAAACCACCCATCGTGTAGTGTACAGCTGGGTAAATCTTCATCGGCATCTTATACGGATCTTCACCAGTAATCTTGACATACATATCGAAGAGGTTACCATACTTAGCAGCAACTACTTCTTCACCTAATTTGGTGATCACTTCTTTTCCTGGATTGAGAATTCCTTTGGCGTGTGCTTCTGTCTTACCATATCTCTCGATCGCGGATGCGAAATCTAGGTATACACCGAGACCAGTTTTCACGACTCCTTTACCTTCATCACAAGCTACCTTCGCGGCACGTGATGCCACATCACGAGGCACCAAATTTCCGAATGCAGGATATCGACGCTCTAGGTAATAATCTCTATCTTCTTCTGGAATATCTAGTGCAGTTTTGGTACGATTTCGAATGGCTTCTGCATCTTCTAATTTATTAGGCACCCATACACGTCCATCGTTACGCAAACTTTCTGACATCAAAGTCAACTTAGATTGGTACGAACCAGACTGCGGAATACAAGTTGGGTGAATCTGAGTGTAACAAGGATTTGCCATCAAAGCGCCTCTATGTACCGCTCTCCATGCGGCAGTTACGTTGCAACCCATCGCATTAGTAGAAAGGTAAAATACATTTCCGTAACCACCCGTTGCTAAAACTACACAGTGCGCAGCGTGACGTTCTAATTTTCCTGTCAATAAATTTCTCGTAATAATGCCTCTCGCCTTGCCATCTACTTTGACTAAATCAAGCATCTCGTGACGATTATACATCGTTACAGAACCCAAAGATATCTGTCTTGATAATGCAGAATAAGCACCTAGTAACAACTGCTGACCTGTCTGACCTTTTGCGTAAAAAGTTCTAGAAACTTGTACCCCACCAAAAGAACGATTGGCCAAAAGTCCACCATACTCTCTTGCTAAAGGCACACCTTGTGCCACGGCTTGATCGATGATGCTCGTACTCACTTCCGCAAGTCTATGCACATTGGCTTCACGCGAACGATAATCACCTCCTTTTATAGTATCGTAAAATAGACGGTAGACACTATCTCCATCATTTTGATAATTCTTCGCAGCATTAATTCCTCCTTGCGCAGCAATGCTGTGGGCGCGTCTAGGACTATCATGAAAAGTAAATGCTTTCACATTATATCCTAGTTCACCTAACGTAGCTGCGGCAGAAGCACCAGCCAAGCCAGTACCCACTACTATAATATCTATACGCCGCTTATTGTTAGGTGCTACCAGATTCATAGTACCTCTATACTCTTTCCACTTTTCTGCTAATTCTCCTTTTGGAATTTTTGGATCTAAATTTATCATATAAGCTAAGCGTTATTTATTAAATTATTGATTTCTATTTTGATTACCCTTTGATGTATTTCAAATACATTATAACAGGAATGATGGCAAAACCCAATGGCACTACAATAGAATAAACAGTGCCTAGTAACTTTATTAACGGCGTATACTTCTTGTGGTTCAAACCTAGTGTTTGAAAAGCAGACTGAAATCCGTGTGACAAGTGAAGTCCAATGACAATCATAGACACTACATAAAAAATAACGAAGAATATGTTGGTGTAAGCTTCATATACTGTTGTATATAAATTAGACATTTCTACTCCGTCAATAGTGATAGGGGGTATAGTGCCAATCTTCATTTTGAACCAAAATTGGTACATGTGAATCAATATGAATACTAAAATGATAGTACCAAGTATACCCATCTTTCTAGAGGCCCAAGTAGAACTTTTTGCTTCTACTGCGTAACGAGTTCCTTTTTTACCTTTATTAATCTGCCATACTATAATACCCTGGATAGCGTGCAATAAAATAAAAAAATATAAGCCATAGGAAGTGAACTTAATAAGCGGATTGGAAGTCATAAACTTAGCATACACGTTAAATGCTTCTCCCCCATCATTAAATAAAAGTTGTAAGTTTCCTACCAAGTGAACTGGCAAAAAAGTGATCAAAAATAGCCCCGTGAGGCTCATTATAATTTTCTGTCCCAATGTGGAGGTAAAAAAGTTGAGAATCCACTTCATAAGTAGTTTATTGATTTTCTGATCTTATATAAATAATGATACCAAACATAAATGGTATTATATCCGCCAAATTATACGAATAGTGTGCAAACAAATTTATAAATTAACATACAGTATATAGGTCTTTAGACCCTATTTAGAATTGATCTAAAGTAATTAATCCTCTATAGAAATATCTATATCCAGTATATTCGCCCCAAAAAAGGAGAAGTTTTGGAAGATCAAAGTATTCATTTCTTAGATTATATAGCTATTTATCCAGAGATAAAACCCCCGGTCACGTTTACGGACGACAGCACCGTGGCATTTAGCAAATACAACAAACAGTTTAAACCCTTGATGATCAGCAAGTTCCTTATGTTGAGTGAGAAAGGAGAGATGGATGAGTTTACGGAATTCGTCCCTTGCTTGCAAATTCCTAACACTGGGGACTTTTATGCCGTTATATATTGGAAAGCGAGCTTGATGAATTATCAATATATTCTCGTAACTTACGATAAGTCTGGTAATTTAGTAGATAAAGCTATAATTGCTGGCACTTCATCACCAAATGGTGAAGATCTCGTAAGATCAGTTGCGACTATAGACGAAGATTGGATTATCACCATCGTATCCGGAGCATCTGTCCAGAATAAGACTGATTACAACCCAAAATCAAGCAAAGCTTTTACCTTAGAAATACTCGACGGAGGCAAAATTATCTCCTCCGAGTAAAATTTAATATTATACAGCAGAATAATACACATGAATAAAAACAAGAAGCCTTTTAAGGCTAAAAAGATACCTAATGCAGAATTGCAAAAAAGAATCTTACAACTTTTCAAGAAAGACCCAGATAAAAAATATAGCCCTAAGCAGATCAGCGGACAGCTTAGAGTAGGGAACAATAAAGATTCCATCAAGTCCGCGCTAGATCAATTGAGAGAGAAAGGTCTCTTGCGTGAGCGCGCAACACCTAAGTTCAAACTTAAGCCAAAAGGATTACAAAAATTAAAGCAAAATCTAGAAGGTGTGATAGATATGACACGTACTGGTTCTGCCTATGTCGTAACCGAAGATCACGAAGAGGATGTGTATATTCCAGCCAAAAGAATGAATGGCGCACTGCACGGAGACAAAGTTAAAGTACGTGCTTTCTACCCGAAGCGTAGAACCAAGCCAGAGGGCGATGTAATTCATGTCATCGAAAGAGCAAATGACCACTTCTTAGGTACACTTACGCTCAATAGAAATTACTGCCTAGTCGTTCCTGACAATCCCCATATGGCATTCGATATCTATATTGAGAAGAGTGAACTCAGAGAAGCTCAAGATGGAGATAAAGTGGTCGTCAAAATAGTAGAATGGCCGAGTAAGTCTAGACCTACACCAAGAGGTAAAATCACCTCTGTTTTAGGCAAAGTGGGATCCAGTGATATTGAAATGAAATCTATTTTGATCAATAATGGATTTTTACTTGATTTCCCAGATGATGTTATGAAAGAATCAAAGAAGCTCAAGCCGCATATCACCGCACAAGAAGTGGAAGCGAGAAGAGATATGCGAGCGATCACTACGTTTACTATTGATCCTGCAGATGCAAAAGATTTTGATGATGCTTTGTCTATACAATTACTAGATAATGGAGAATTAGAAATAGGAATTCATATCGCAGATGTTAGTCATTTTGTCAAGCCTAAAACTGCTTTAGACAAGGAAGCATTCAAAAGATCGACTTCAGTTTATTTGGTGGATCGGGTCCTGCCGATGCTCCCAGAAAAAATATCCAACGAACTTTGTTCGCTCCGACCAAATGAAGACAAGTACACTTTTAGTGCAGTATTCAACTTTAACGAAAAGAATAAAATCACCAAAGAATGGTATGGTAAGACACTTATCCATTCTGATAAACGATTTACTTACGAGGAGGCTCAAGAAGTTATCGAAAATGAAAGAGGTACTTTCTACAACGAACTCTTTAATCTGAATACGCTTGCTAAGAAAATGCGAAAAGCAAGATTCAAGAAGGGAGCGATTAATTTTGAGACTGAGGAGGTCAAATTCAAATTGGATGAGACAGGTAAGCCAATTGGACTATATATAAAGGAGCGAAAAGACACGCACTTGCTAGTAGAGGAATTTATGCTCCTCGCCAATCGCAAAGTGGCAGAATACATTCAGAAAAAGGGAAAGAAAGAAATCATACCTTTTGTATACAGAATCCACGATCTGCCGAATGAGGAAAAGGTGATTGACTTTGCAGCCTTTGCCAAAGAATTAGGTATCAGTATGGACACCACAAATGCGAAAACTATCGCTAAATCATATAACGAAATGATGGCTAAAGTAGCTGCAGATCCAGGTCTAAAAGTACTGGAATCCTTGGCTATCCGAACCATGTCAAAGGCAGCCTATAGCCCTGACAATATTGGTCACTATGGTCTTGCTATGGAAAATTATTCTCACTTTACATCTCCAATTAGAAGATACTCGGATGTGTTAGCACATCGTATTTTAGAAAAAAATCTGGGCGATAAGTCGTACCGAGTCAACAGCGCGAAGCTTGCCGAGAAGTGCCAGCATATTTCTAAAATGGAAAGAAAGGCAATGAAAGCGGAACGTGAGAGTATTAAGTACAAGCAGGTAGAATACATGCAAAACAGAGTCGGAAACGATTTTGATGCTTACGTTACAGGCTTCTCAGATAGAGGTTTCTTTATGGAATTGGCAGATGTCAAGGCAGAAGGTATGGTTAAATTTAGCACGACTGATGATCACTACATCGTAGATGCGAGTAGACTTAAAGCTAAAGGTACTAAGTTCAATAAAGTCATTAAAATGGGTGACAAACTGCGCGTTCGAATCAAGGCGGCAGATTTGGAAAAGAGACAAATTGATTTGGTATTTGTGGATGATGAAGATTAGTTGATAGTTGATAGTTGATAGTTGATGGTGGAGAGCGATTTTATAGTTGGCTAGAGGATTAGTTCAAAATGCAATTGCCCGTTGGCGATTGGCTTTTTTGCTAGTACCTAGTACCTCTCATTTCCGAATCAATTTATAGAGTCAATAATTTAATCTTCTTCTGATGATGTTTCTACTGGAATTGCCGTAGCCGCTTTGTGTGCATCTCTCGACTCTTTTGTGAAGTGTGTCAACACGTACCAGATGATACCCGCTAAGATCACCATGTCCGCGATATTGAAAATACCTGTACGAAGATCTCCGATACCCACATTCATGAAGTCAACTACTTTTCCATGCACGATACGGTCATATAAATTACTAATACCACCACCTAAAATAAGACTGAAAGGAATGACTTGGTTTTTGAGCAAATCCTTGCTGAATAAGGTCATATAAAATAGCCCTAAGATCAACAGCGTCGGGAATAGCTTAAGAAGAATTAAATTAGGAATACCTGCTAAGTCCGAGCCCCAGCCTAAGAATGCGCCTTCATTTTCCGCAAAAACCCAACGAAACATATCATTAAAATATGATGTCTCTCCCTGTCCTTCAAATTTATTTCTAGCCCACACTTTAGATAATTGATCTATCGCAACTGAGCCAAAAACCACCACTAGTACCTTAATTATTCTGTTCATCTCAAATTATTAGCAAAGCTCCAAGATAAGAAAATGCGAGAATTAATTTACATTTATAGTTTCTCACAAGAGATTTGAAAATATGGAACCATTTTTTGCTAATGATGCGATCACCTTTGGGGTATTGATGACGGTGCTAGCGGTTATCTTTTATACCTCCCATCTGGACAGCCCTTTTTGGAAAAAGCTATATCGGTTTGTTCCTGCTTTACTCTTGTGCTATTTTATACCTGCGCTATTGTATTGGCCGCTGGGTTTGATCGCACCGCATTGGTATGAGGCGGATAGTCTGCAGGCACTACTTACTCAATACAATCTAGCACTCCCCTCTGGCGTCACTAGTTATGATGGGATCAATAGCTTTCTAGAGTCTGCAGGTGTTCCGTTTTCCGAACTCAAAGCTATACAAAAGCACTCTAGTTTATATTATGTGGCTTCGCGTTACTTACTTCCTGCGTCTCTGATCTTGTTATGCCTGGGTATAGATATTCAAGGTCTTAAGCGACTTGGCCCCAAAGCCTTGATCATGTTTTTTGCGGCTACCGTGGGTATCGTGATAGGAGGGCCGATTGCTTTACTCATCATTTCCAATGTAGCACCCAATATTGTACAGGCTAGTCCTGATCAATTGTGGCGAGGTCTATCGACAGTCGCAGGATCCTGGATAGGTGGTGGTGCTAATCAGACGGCGATGAAAGAAATATTCGAAGTATCAGACAATCTTTTTGCCACCATGATCATCGTTGATGTAGTGGTCGCCAATATCTGGATGGGCTTCCTACTCTACGGAGCCAATATGTCTAAAAAAGTGGATGGCTGGCTCAATGCTGATGCCTCCGCCATCGATGATCTTGTAAAGCGAGTTAGTGATTATCGAGCGTCGATTGCTAGTATCCCAACCACAACTAATATGTTTATGCTGGGAGGAATTGCCTTCGGTGGAGTTGCTTTAGCTCATTGGGGAGCAGATTTTCTTTCTCCTTTTTTCAAGAATAATTTCGCAGAAACTTTATCTAGCCTACGACTCGACTCACTGATGTCGCACTTCTTTTGGTTGATTGTTATTTCGACTACGATAGGTCTAGTCTTATCTTTCACCAATGCCCG
>Ga0114957_1002563_pt1 | contig 17231 bp, 21 predicted proteins | sample BantaG_FD_87175 | JGI IMG/M metagenome (GOLD analysis project Ga0114957, IMG submission 87175) | Marine algal microbial communities from Bantry Bay, Ireland - BantryBay_4 metaG | ecosystem: Host-associated > Algae > Red algae > Unclassified | place: Bantry Bay, Ireland | collected 2014-11-21 | reverse complement strand
TGTTGAAGCTCAACGTCATTGCCCCTAGCCATAGTGCTCGGGCAAGCCCCGTGGTAATTGTACCAAAGAAGAACGGCAAAGCCCGATTCTGTGTCGACTATCGTCGGTTAAACAAAATCACCAAGAAGGATGCTTATCCCTTGCCTCGAATGAAGGACTGCCTCGACTCCTTAGGAGATGCCCAGGTGTTCACGTCTCTTGACTGCACCGCGGGGTACTGGCAAGTGCCCCTACGCAAGGAAAACCAAGAGAAGACGGCGTTCACAACGCATTGTGGTATATACCACTGGTTATCAATGCCTTTCAGCTTGACGAACGCGCCCGCTACCTTTCAGCGCGCGTTGGATATTATCGTCTCGGGCTTGAAGTGGCAGATATGCCTTATCTACTTAGACGATGTCTTCATCTTCTCCGCAAACGCGGAACAACACGTCAAAGACGTTGATACGGTTCTGCACCGTCTGCGAGATGCCGGGGTTACCCTAAACTTGAAAAAGTGCACGGGTTTCTCCGACGAAGTCGAGTACATCGGACACATTGTCCGCCCCGGGCGACTGCACGTGCACAACAAGAACGTGGATGCTCTGAAGCACGCCAAGTTCCCAACGACGAAGACCCAGCTGAAAAGGTTCTTGGTCATATGCAACGTCTATCGACGTTTCGTCAAGGACTTTGCCAAACGAGCGAAGCCCCTGATCGCCCTGACTAGGGCCGAGATCCCACCGGACCTACCACCACCAATGGACGTGGCCATCGCCGCATTCGAAGACCTTCGAAACGCACTGTTGTGCCCACCGATACATGACTTGCCAAAGGCCAATCGGAAGCTCGTCGTTGACGTTGACGCATGCGCCGACCAAGTTGGTTGTACCCTCCTCCAGGAGGAACTGGGCGAACTGCTTCATCCTGTCGCATATTGGAGCCGAGGACTCACTGATGCAGAGTAAAACTACTGCACAACGGAGCGCGAATGCCTCGGCGTCGTGTGGGCTGTCCTCAAGTTGAGGCACTTCCTCGATTGGCAACGGTACCTGATCCGAGCAAATCACCAAGCACTTAGCTGGATCTACAGCACGACTGACTCAAGCGGACGCTTGATGCGATGGCGACTTCGCCTCTCCGAACACACATTCGATATGGTTTGTAAACCAGGTGCATCGCACCACTTGCCGGATTTCTTGTCGCGCGCCTCTACGGTGGCGCCGCCAGAAGATATCCACGACGATATACCCTGTCTGGCATTGGCCGAGACGGCTATCGGCTTAAGAACGGGGAGGTACACGGGTACCGACACACCGGAACCGGTGGAGTTCGACGATGTTGTCGAAGCACAACAAACAGACGACTTCTGCTTCGAGATGTCCACTCGCGTGGAGCGCGGAACGGCCAAGGCCTTCTTCCGCAACGAGCATCACGCTCTGTATCACCGGACGTCTTACGGCAACCAACTGGTTATACCAAAATCATTTCGCGAACGCGTCTTGACGCTCGAGCATCACGCCACAGTGGCAGCCCACCCCGGTATGATCCGGATGTACTACACCATGCGAAAGGCATATCACTGGCCTTCCATGGTACCGGAAATCCACACCACCATCACCAAGTGCACAACTTGTGCCAAAAACCGCTTCGCCTTGCGGCGACACACCACGCCCTTGACGCTGTTCCCGGGTACTGAGCCTCTCACGGATCTGTCCGTTGACATCTTTGGGCACATTCCGGCCTCCAAGAATGGCGATCGCTTCATCTTGGTTATCACAGACCGCTTCGCCAAGCTCACCAAGTGCGTCGCCTTCCAGCGAATGACGGCCATGTCCGTGGCGTCAGCCATCATTGACGCGTGGTTGTCCGCCTACGGGCCCCCAGATTGGATCCTATCGGACCAAGGGCCCCAGTTCATGTCGAACTTTTTCATCGCTGTGATGAGAATGCTTGGCATTGAAACTGTTCGCACCACGGCGCATCACCCCCAAACTAATGGGCAAGTTGAACGGTACAACCGTACCATGGCTACTCAGCTGAGACACTACGTCGCCGACGACCCATCACGATGGGACGAGCTCCTCCCGGTAATCACCATGGCATATAACAGCCAACCACACCGGTCTACGGGTATCGCTCCCTTTGAGCTCGTTATGCCAAGGCGGATTCTCAACCTCACTGTTCGCAACTTGCCCCCGGGCACTCCGCTTACCAATAAGGGAACGCTCAAGGATGGGTCACCCCTAGCTCGCAAAAGCGAGTTCATGGCCCGCCTGCGCAAGCAGGTCCCCATTGTAGTCGAGGCCTTGCGTAAGACGCAAGAACGTTACAAACGAAACTTCGACCAACGGGTCGCAACGCGCAATGCGGACGTCAAGATCGGCGACTACGTATACACGACCAACCACGACCGGCAAAAAAAGCTGCAAAGCAAAGGCATTGGACCCATCTTGGTCATCGATGCAGACGCGGACGCCTCCACGTTTGTCATTGACATTGACGGCGAGAAAAAACGTGTCAGCAGAGACCATGTCACCCCAGCTTCTCGTGCAAAGACGACGGACACGGATCCACACCCCGTGCTAGATGGTCTTGACCAACGCAAGCCACCCCCGGCAACTGCCGATGAGTATGTTGTTGACAAACTCCTAGGCTTACGCCAGAATGGTGACAGCTACAGCGCCAAGGTGCGCTGGTTCGACTACGGGTCGCGAGACGACACCTAGAAACCCCTGGATCATCTCCCACATAACCTGGTGGTGCGAGCTCTTCGGCAGAAGAAGAAGCATGTACCCGGGTACAAATGGCAAACGCCAACGCGACGAATTCGCCGACAGGCCGGGCTCACCACTGTGGCCAACATCGTCATGGACTCCACGTGGACACCCACTATCCAACATGTCAATGTTACCGGGGACGTAGTTATCCATGCCGATCTCTCGTGGACAGATTCAAGTACAACAGCCGCAATTAAGGAAGTATATCCTGTCGTGTGGCTTCAGTCCACTCTGCCGTCCATGACGCGCAACTTTGCGTATGATACACAACTTGCCTTGCGGCAGTTCCCTCGGCTGAACCGTGTTGACGGCCCGTACACATATGTGTAGCCGAAATCCGCGCAGGAGACACTGATCGGGAGTGATTCAACTGTACCAGTGCTCCCCAACGGGTTTCTGGTACCCCCGGTACAACACTTGGACTCAGTCCTTCGACGCTTGGTGACAACCTCAGAGGAAGCTGCAGTGGTCATACCACAATGGACCAACACCAGTTGGTACGCTTTCGCCGTACGCGGATGTTTCGAGTACGAAGTGCTTTTATCAGCAGATGCAACGGATACAAATCCCACAACATGGGCCATGATGGCCTGCCACCTTCTTCATCGCTATGACGATAAACAGAAAAACTGAGAAGTGGATACAAACATGTCAAATGACAAACAACCACAAGACGAAGAAAAATCAACACCTTACAAGGCGTAAGCCCCCGACATTGACTTCCCCTCCCCGCCAGGGTCAGCCGAGCAAGCCATTGAACAGTGAACATCGCTACTCGTCCTCCTCATCACTACGACGCGAGTCGCGACGACAAGTGTGGCGAGAGCCAACGCTGGCCCCTGACTCCTACGACACAATACGCGCACGCGTATGACGCGCCGAGGGCGGAGCTTCGCCGCACGGCCCCCCGTCAGCATGGGCACGACGCCCCAGAACGCTCTGCGCGTTGAAGCGCGTCCGCGCCGCCGCCTCCTCCGGCTGGATAGCGTCTAGAAGCTGAGCAAAGCGCTCATTGTTGGCATGGCCATCGACGGCGCGAGCCACGGCCTGCCCAATAATGGCCAAGGCCGACTCGACCCCTCGGCCGTCCGCCCGCTCCACAGGACGGCGCAAGCCAGTCACTTGGTCGTCCAAGGCATGCGCCACCGGTAGCACAGCAGTCCTATGGGGCGCGCGAAGGCGCACGTCGCGCACGCATGCCGACCCGAACAAGGCAACCGCCGCGGAGGAAGAGGCATGTGTCGGCCAAGTGACCTCGACGGCCCGGGGCGGCCACGCCGACTGCGAGCGATCGCGACGTGGCAAACGCGGGCGGTGGTAACCCCCACGGTCGCCACTGACGGCATAAGCCCCTCCCGAATGGGTCTGTCGACCGCGAGGCAACACCCCGAGGTGACTCAGGGAACCGGCGCCAGATGGGCGGGCGCGTTCGGGTCAGGTGCCCAGTATAAATCCGCACACGCGTGTCGAAGGCAAAAGCCGAACTCCTTGGTCTCGTCGACCGTAACGCGCACTTGCCGCGCCTCGCCCGTGTCCCGGTCCCGACGAACCACGTCCTTGAGAACGACCCCTCAAGGGAACACGTCCGCTGCGCGGCGCATCTTGCTATATAAGGCATATGACACCTCGCCGTCAGGCGCCTCACGCATTTTTGACGTGTCCAAAACGTCGAAGTGACGAAGGGTCTTCTCGTCCAATCGGACAAAGACCTTGTCCTCAGAAAGTGTGCGAACCCAAGCCGCAATTAGACTGCAGTATTACTCCGAGTACACAACCTGCCAGGCGGCGCTATATTATTTTCGCAACGAGCCCGCCAGGTACGATACCACCACCGGGGTCGCCACCCAAAGATCGGTCTTGGGCTCCCAGTCAGGGACTGGCGGAAGCCAACGAGGCAAGTCAAATGACTTCGGCGCCCGGAGGAGTCCGGCTGACCACTCCGTCGGCAGCAGCTTGCGACCGCGGGAGACCCGTGTGTCCGCGGCGCGGCTGTGCTCGTTCCCGAACATCGAAACCCGAAAGGGGGTCGGCAGCTTGCTTATGCGCGGGCTTCGATCTTCATCGACCGCATCGTTCTCCTCCGCCGCCACCAGCGTAAGCTGATCCAAATACTTCACCAACCCGGCAACATGGCCGATCGGTACCGCGAGGTCCGTGGCCACAGGGCCCGAGAGAAAGACGGCCGTAGGCCAGTTCCGCAACAGGCGGCAAAACAAGTTGGCTACCGCCTCGAAGGTCTTGGTGCCCCGAAAGGGAAACAAAAATGTGTTGGTGTATACCAAACGGTGGAAGGGGTGCAACGGCACCTGTTACCGGATGACTTCGTTGCAAAACGACATGGCCTCGTACAAACGGCGCTGAAGCCCCTGGTTGCAAAAGAATGGGTCCTCATGGACGTCGGCCACGCCTTTACCCGCATGGGTAGGAGCGCCATGTTCGGCCATCACGTCGACAAAGCCCGGCAGGGCCTAGTAGCCGCCGTGAAGCCGCCAAGTGTGCGCGCGAGCGCGGTTGCGAATGAAAATTGCATGGAGACAATGGTCAGTGATGACCGGGACCCCGTCCACCACCTCGGTTGGGCCCACGTGGGCAGAAAACATGCCGCTAGGCCTAGACTGCCGAATCACCTCCGGGTCGGTGGACCATTCCACATTAGGTTCGTCACCCCCCGCGACGTGGGGCACGGGCGCCTCGACATTGGCATGACCGCCGTCAACGGCCATCGCAGCCTGATCGGCCAGGCTGGTAGTCGGGTGCGAACCCCTCCTCCTCCTTCACTTCGCCGCAAGGCAAATCAACCGCGCCGCCGGGCTTGCCGTTCTTGCCGCCATGGCTGCCGGGCTTGCCGCCCTTGCCGCCGTCGCCGCCAAGCGTGCCGCCCTTGCCACCGTCGCCGCCGGGCTGCCGCCCTCGCCGCCGTCGCCGCCGGGCTTGCCGCCTTTGCCGCCGTCGTTGCCGGGCTTGCCGCCCTTGCCGTCGTCGCCGCCGGGCTTGCCGCCATTGCCGCCGTCGCCGCCGGGCTTGCCGCCCTTGCCGTCGTCGCTGCCGTGCTTGCCGTCCTTGCCGTCGCCGCCGGGATGGCCGCCCTTCCCGCCGTCGCCGCCGGGCTTTCCGCCCTTGCCACCGTCGCTGCCGGTCTTGCCGCCCTTGCCGCCGTGCGCGCCGCCACACACACCCAGCGAAAACCCACACTCACCGGGTCCGCAACCTTGCGGTTTGCCACCTCGCGGTAAGGCACCCCCACTCAAGCTCGCCGTTCGGCTTCGAGCTGTGCGTGGGCACAAAGATACGGGATGGCCCCTTGACGACAAACACGGACCCTCGCCCCGGCTTTCGCCTCGTCGCCGGGGTAGTCAAACCCCGACGAAGTCGGCGCCACCCGGCAACGACGACGAGTACACTGGTAATTGAACTAACATTATGAATACCACAGCAGAGATGCGCGGCGCTGAACAGGCTGTCGCTGCAGCCACCCACGTCTGCCGGCCTCTGACGCTGCACGAGGTGACGGCAGCCACGCACAATCCCGCAGCGCCGCGTCGCCCAGCCCATCAGGTCACGGAGCGGCCGCCTCACCGGCCGCTCGCTAGAGTGGATCTGGCAACACAGCCGGAGCCGCGGCCACCAACAGCGGCCGCGGCGGCGGAAGCGGAGTCGGCGATCGAAGGCATGCACCACCTACCGACCCAGGCGAGGTCGGAAATGGAGGGGGTGCAGCGGCCACCGATGGAGGCGGGTACGGTGGCGGGCCCCCTTCATCATTAGCGGCCGCTGCGACAGCCGACGCCGAAGCCGCCGGAGACAACGAGTCTCCCATCGCCAAGGGCAGAGGACGTGGCCGAGGATGAACCAAGGCAGAGCGAGTAGCTCTCTGCCAGGCCTGGTTGGCGGTGGCGCAAGACCCAACGGTCGGTACCGATCAGAGCCGAGCAACTTTTGCCGCTGCAATTGTGAACGGGTAAAAGTCCCATTGCCCGTTGGGCCCTGGACGCAGGGCGCGTACGGACACCGCCATCGACCACGAAATGCGCTATTCAGTTTTAAAGACCATTCAACGCTTTTCATCTTCTATGGTGGCCGTTGGGCGTCGCTAGATGAGGAGAAATTTGACCGACGAGGACTTCAAAAGCATGGCCACCGCGCACTTCGACGCCGAGAACCTATATGAGGCCGTGCAAATGGACGAAGACGACGAGGACGCGCGAGTCTTGGTGTTGAAAAAGGGCGGAACGAGAGGAGCCGATTGGTTCAAGCGTTGAACGGTCATGCGCAAGTTAGACAAGTTCAGCGGCGCTTCGGGGGCGGCCGCCACGGCGGCCGCCGCTCGTGGCCACTGTCCTGTGCCAGACGGAGGCGCCGAGGACATATCGGACGACGACTCGAGCTCTACGGTCGCCAGGCGGCGCGGGCTCTTCCAAGAGCGACCTATCGGTACGCAGGCCGCAAAAGCGGCGGCCTCGACTGACATTGCGATCCAAAGGAAGGCCGCCACGATGGCGGCCGCCCTCAGGTCTTTGTCTGAGACGGCCGTCGAGCGCGCCGACAACGACGTTTGGAAGGTCAAGGACGTACGTGAGACGGGTGAGGCGGAGCAGTGGCGCAAGAACGAGATGGAGCGGCGGCTTATGCTCTCAAACGCAAGACTGCGCAAGGCCAATGCAGCGAAGGCACGGCTCGCTTTCCGTTCGACAACAACGGCGCCGTCCATGTCGGGCGCCTCTGCGGCCGCTCCAGCGGCCGCTGAGGCGGCGGCGGGTGCGGCCGCAGGTAGGGCTCCAAGTGCGGCCGCATTGTCAGCATCTGCTGTTTCTCCAAGTGGCGGTGCGGCCGCGTCTCCCCCGCCGGAGGCGGCCACCGAAGACAGCGGCCGCGGCGGCGATGCTCGCCCCGACAGCGCTTCCTTCGCCACCAACGCCTGCTCTGGAGCCACCTCTTGCGGCCGCAGGCCGACCGACAGGGCAGGCGGCCGCGGTGGCGGCGCTCGCACCATCAGCTCCTCCTCCGCCACCTGCGCCTGCTGGCGAACCACCACCGGCGACCGCCGCCGAGCCACCGAGATGGGCGGGTTGCGGGCGTGGCGCCCGCTCCAATTGCTCTTCCGCCACCCCCCAAGCCCGCTGGCGAGTCACCGCCGGCGGCCGCCGCCGGGCCAACGAGACCGGCGGCGCCCGCACCGTCAGCTTCTCCGTCACCGCCGAGGCCCGCTGGCGATCAATCGCCGGCGGCCGCCGCTGCGGCGCCAAGGCCGGCGGCCGCGGCAGCGGCGCCATCAGCACCTGCTTCTACCTGCCCGACGGCGCCGGCGAAGGGGTCTGTGCCGGCGGCCGCCGCCGATGAGACATCGCTGGCGGCCGCCGCAACAAATCCCGCATCGCCAGCCCAGCCGACGTCGACTGCGACATCGGCATGACCATCACCGGCGGCGGCCGCAGGTTCCCCATCCCTTGCGGACGCCGCCGCTGCTATACGCTCATGAGCAACATAACCGCCACGCCTCTGCTCAACGACCATGATGCGCAGAATGGCGGCCTCCTTGCCGGTAAGCATCATCTGTTCAACAGATCCAAATAGGCTAGGGTGCAAAAGAATGTGGAACCTCGCGGTCAGAACCCCGTAGAGCCGCTCGACATCCTTGCGCAGCGCTTCCTGCGGCCGGTTGAAAATTTTTTCTGTGGGTATGATGGGGTTGGGGTACGGAGAAACAAAAAATGGATACTTGGAATGAACACCGTCAGTAAGATAACTCAAAAAACGACGTGAACGACCATTAACACAGAAAGAGAAAGACTTCGGCAGCCACACACCCTCGACCACATCAAAATACAACGGTGAGATGCGCAAAACGTTGAGGTCATTAAGGCTCCCCGGCGCCTTGATGAAGAATTGCCATATGTAAACGTCCTCATCACAAACCGTCACAATGACAATGGAGCGCCGCTTCTTGAGGTTCTGACACTGCTTAACAAGCCCCTTTGGGCACGCGGCCCACTCCCAGTGCGAGAAATCGAGGCTGCCGATGCATCCCGGCATGCCCCATGCTGCGTTGCGCTCCAGCATGCGCTTGACCTTCTCGTCGCTCGGAGGCCGCACGTAAACGGGCTCCCACTCTTCAACAATAAACTCAATCAGCTTCTTCGTGGCCACCTCGATTGTAGACTTGGACAGCCGGACACACTTATCCGCACGATCATACGACTCCGCGCATGCGAGGACACGAAAAACGGGCACCAGCTTCTGCAGAGCATAAGCTTGTGGCCGCCCCGTCGCATTGATGCTCTGCCGCCAAAATAGCCGGTCGCGGATGGCCTCGTAAATGCCCATAAAAACAGACCGTGGCACACGGAAGCGACGCTCAAACGTCTCGTCTCCATACACAGGCGGCTGCCAATCGACACCAAAATATTCCCGCATGATGCCGCGCATACCCTGGTCGAAATCACGTGGCCGGCTGGCACGCCGCCCTGCCACACACCCAATAAAACGCCATGTGCGAGCTCGCTGCGCCCCATTCCTGCAATGACGGAAAATCAGGAACAGAGATCGCGCTTCAATGACGGCCGCAAGCCGCTCGTGCGCGGAGACCTCCGACTTCCCGCGGCCGTCATCGCTCGACGACCCACACCCATCATCAGTGAACGATTCCATCTCCATCCACCAGTGCTGCCGACGGCAGGAGAGCTGAAGCGGCCGCAGAAGCGGCCGCAAAGGCGGCCGTCAACAGGGCTGCTCACGGTCGCTCACGGCCGCTGCGCCGGCGAAGGAGACGGGACGAACGGGCAGACGGGACGGACGACGCCAACGACGGCGGTGCCGCAATCGCGCTCTCCACGACGACGATGATGCGATCAACGCGCCGCTGGTGGCGGGCGCACCGGGTCGATCGGTCTCTCGGCCCCCCCCTTTCCACAGAAAGCGCAATTGGCAAGTCCCGTGATCGTGCTGCCATTTTTGGTGGCGGCCACGAGACCCATAATGTAGGCTACGCGGCGCTGCCTGAAAACCCCCATGCAGGGACCATTCCCGCGGTTGCGGCTGCGCGCGGTCAGTCACATGCCGGCGACACATTCTTGCGCTGCGCGGAACCCCCCCCCGATTGGCTCCTAGCGCAGGCTGGTGGCGTCAGCAGCGCGTCAACTGGGGGCCACCCCGCCAAAGATTTCCGGTGCACGACCGCATGGCGGCCGCGCGCCCACCCATACGGCAGTGCCTCTGGGCGTTATGCCACCCCTAATCAAACCGTTCAGCCGTGAGGGGGCCGACCCATAATCGCGGGTGGCGGCGGATGTCCACCAGAAAAAACCGTGTCCCGGTCGCCCCCCCTCCCACAGGGCCCGACAATGAGCGCCGCCTGCGCCTCGAACGGAATATGCGGCCACTCGCAACCGCATGCACATGAATATCAGACCTCGAGCCGCCTGAGCAATCGTCAACGCAACGTGTGTCTGTCTGCGATCGTCCCGATTTAGGTGTTTGACCCCCGTTTAGACACAATTGTAGACTGCTTCGTTTCGCAAAACGTTCGGAAATGCACAAAAGTCTGCCCAAACGCCAGTGATATGGTCGGCCGATGGAAAAATGCGAACCTCCTGCGAACAAGCGCCATATTATTCGGTTGGACTTATATCTCGCCCCCCGGTAGCTCGATTCGCAGATCTGGTTCTCGATGTTGGTGGGATGACCGGTTTTCCCATACCGCTGCCCATAACTGGCAAATATGTTTCGTTTACCGAAAAAAACGCAAAAGCGGTTCGCAATGGACGTTGTTGGGTGTGCTCTGACCTCTGTAGAATGGCAGTTGCAAAAAGAAGGGAGAAAAAGCCGACGACGCAGCATTGAAGTGAAGTCGGATGGGCTGTTCGACGAGCCACGATCGTACTATTGGCTCAGAATTGCGGCCAGAATTATTGCAAGCCAATCAACGTGTCTTGCAGGAGCCACGCAGAGCCATTGCAACCAACAATGAGATTTCCTGAGAATTCTGGCTCGTCTTCTTGGGCCTAAAGAGGGCATAAAGAGGATTCTGGACCAGATCTATGATTTCTCATGAGATCAACAAATCTCGTCAGCTTTCTTGAGATCCCGATGAGCGTTTTCAGTGCGCAGAACTGCATGAGGCGACTGTGCAAGGAGCTCACACGATTTCTAGCCTTTTCATTGGTCCACTTACGCTGTTGAATGGTTGCAACCACCCTGCAACTGCCATTTCTTGGAGGTCAGCAATGTGTTAGCACCTCTTCTTTTGTGTGACATATGTTCGAAAATGAAGTAGCCTTACTAACCGCTGTCAACAATCGAAGTTGTCACTTGAGTCTCCGATGTCGGCACAGCCCACATCTTCCTATCCCGCCGTCGCCGGCGCGAGCGGCACATCCCTTGCGTTTGATTGGCGCGACGCACTCGCGCGTGTAAGAGGTACGTAACTTTTTGTCAAGTTTAGTATCAGGGTGTTAGATGAGTAAAGTTTCGCGAAGTCCGAAGGGCTCGCAAATCCGGCGGCTGGCCGATTTCATTCGCTCGTCTCCGTCTGCATGCTTTCGCGGCTTGGTTCGAAAATGCGCTCATTCTGACGGCCTCGCGCTGCCGCGCTCTTCCCCCTTAAAACAGCCCCGGGCTTCCAGCCCAAGTGCCTCACCTGCACGGACGAGAGTGCCTTGCCCCCTGGATCCGCCCTGCCCACCGCACCGCGGTGACCTCAACCCTCCACACCATCTTTGCCCGCTGTGAAGAGAAGCAGCTACTCTCCGCGTGCAAACGCGCCACTCTACCCTTCCCCATAGTTGTTTCGCACAAGAACGGCTCAGTTGGGGGGGGTGCGGCTATTCCTTCCGCGACCCCGCTCCCCCGTTCCACCCTACGGCAGTCCATAGACTTCCTTCTCCGTTCCCAACACCCCGCCACCACCGCCAGCCCCCCGCACCGTCCCACCCCGACATCAGGGACCAACGAAATCCTCTACCCTGCAAGCTGAGGGTAATGTTGTGGCCAGGAGTTGATCCTGGCCGCGCTGGCGCTTCCTTACAATGTTTTGGGCGTGCTGTATGCTTAAATGTGGCTCGGTCTCGCAAATGTTGTTCCAAAACCCTCGCAGCCACGGAATGGGCTCACTACGAAATCTGCGGCGCGGTCAAACATGTGGCTCACCGCGAGTTTTCATTGTATGGACATGTCCTTTTGGATGATGATCCGGAATATGCTGTCGTAACGAGCTGTAGAGTCGTTTCCGCTGAACAGACCAACTTGACGTCTTGCGTGCCTGCTGCTTTCCGTTATGTCAAATCGCTGGCAGCTTTTCACACCGTACCGCTGTGGCCGATGCACTGCACCCTTCCTGCCGTGGCGAGTCCCTGGCACCACTACTCACCCGCTCAATAGTGCGCCACTCCAGAACGTTCAGCTGCACAGTGTTTTGTCCCCGAGTCCTTAAAACTGAGAACTGCCAGATTCGAACACGCCGACGGACGGTTCGCAGATCTGTCGCACATTGATCATGGGATCAAAATATGCCCACTTATCGTTGATCTTAGAGACAGGGCCCGCAGGGGAGTTCAGAAGTGTTCGAAGACTGTCTGCACCGATATTCAGTTGGAACCATCCTCACACCAGCACCCGCAGATTCGGCAATTGTCCGGCGTAGTTGCTGCCAAATGCTCTTGAAGGATCGTTCCGATTCGCTGGTTCTGATCGTTCTGCGTATCGTACTGAGAACTGTCCTAAAGTCGGTGTAAGATCATCCTAAGGATCGTCCTCAGGACTGTCCTGGCGTCGGAGTACAATCATCCTGGGGATCGTCTTCATAGATTGAGTGCACCATGACTGATCTAGATTCCTGCAGGAAGGACTCGATCGTAGATGACAGCCTGGACTACTGCGAGTGCCGACATGAAAAGGGTCTGCCGAAACCGATGAGAGAGCAAGACCTGCCCATGGGGCGTCGCTCCTGGTCCACGAAGCGTGTGCAGAGGGAGCCTTAATGAGACTTGGTAGTCGTGCGACCGACACGCTGTTGCCAGGCGCGGGAGGGATGGGAACGGGGTAGACATGCGTCGGCTCGCACATCCAGAATATCGTACAATCCCGGATGCACCCATCCCCGATTTATGAATTATTGGGTCTCATTCACGCGCAGGAAATTCGTGCTCAGCTCAGAGGCAATCTCGTCCCCTTTCGACGAAACACAGCACGTCCGGAACTCGCAATGCCCCGGTTCAATACATTTGGGCAGCACTCGCACCAGAAAATACAGTCGCATGAGTGCTACATCAGATTCCACGATGGGCATAGGTCTCAACGGAGGGAGTGACAAAAAGTTTTTGTTCACGCTGTTGACTGAACAGGCAGACATTCTGTTTGCGGAAGAGGCAGTCGGACTATCAGTTGAACAAGTTCTCACATTTTTTTTGAAGGACAGTCCCCAAGACGATCTGTAGGTCAGGATGACACTGCTTCAGGAACGATCCCAGAATGAGTCCCGAAGATGATCCGAAGAACGAGTCCAGAAACTGTAGTGATGAACTGCCCAATCACAGAGGTAACTCGAGAATCAGGTGCTCTGAAGTGTAAGATATTCGGCGATCCACAGAACTGTTGTGCACATGATCCTCCGAATTATGCTGAGGCCATGTCACAGGAGCTTTGCATGGCTATCTCAAAACATTCTTTCGCGTCTACTCGTTATCGATTTACAAACCGGCAAATTTAGAACTATCCCGGCGACGAATTACCGACCCGCAGTGTGGTCGCTCCGCCACCCTTGCTTTCATATTCCACCGCCCACAGCCCACCGCTCTCCCACGCTTCCCTCGGCCCCCGAGTGCCCTCTCCGTGCGCTGTTGATATCAGTGTTTTTCTTGTGCTCCCCTCAGGTGGCATGTTGATCGTGCGACAAGCAGGAACCTCACAGGTGCCGCTGTTCGCCACCCGCCGGCCTCTTCTCTTACGCTGTTGCCCTCATCGCATTTGAGGCAGGTGCTCGTCGTACACGGTGCGGGGAACAGCAGACGCAGATATGTGGGCCGTCGTTCAGTCTATAATTTTTTTGCGGACCAATGACCCGCGGCACGTGCTCGTGTGGGCACCTCACGCGACGCAGTACGCAACAGCATGATGGCCAGTGGCCTACGTTGAGAAGTCGGAGAACGGACACTGGCCTTCCGCAAGTGTGCACGCTCCGCGGCATCTCGAACAGGCTGTCCTGAGCGGGGTCGACGACCGTCTTTGCCCAGAATATCAGGCCCGTGTCGTGCGCAAGGTCTCTGCAAGACCCACCCTCGCACTCGAGTGCTTTGCAAAAATTCCAGCTCCAATGTTCAATCAAATTCTGCTGCATGGGGTAACGATCTTGCTACCCAGGACTGACTTCGACGACCAAGGGCCTTGCATGCGACCTGCGCGGGTGCTGAGTACTGCATGTCGACTCGATTGTGCGCCATAAATATGAAACGTTATTGGTGAAAGTAAAGTCCCTCTGTCTGACGTAAAACGTTCGCTTAGACGCGACGAACAGCTATGACGAGTCGTGGTGCATCTTCGCGTACCAGAAAACCAGCATACTGTAAACAAAAAAGGCTGATGCCAGTGGACAGCCACTGTGCCGTCATAGTCATACTTCTCAAGCACATTTTCAAGCCTCTTTATGGGGTACCCACCCGTCTGGAACGCCCCTATCTTTCTTTGCCAACGCCGCAGCGCACGCACCACACTGTGACGATCCCCTTGGACATCTTTCGCCCGAGCGCAACCACACTGCCAAATATGACGCGACAATAGCGCCACAAAACACGCTTCCAATGTGCTAAACTAAACGCTCTGGCGGGTGCCCCAGCCGGAGCCTCCCGGCCGAGAGCAGCAGCACACCGGCCAGCGACAGGAGGCAGAAGACGCCGACAACGACGCAACGTCGGCAGTTGCCGCCGCCGCGCCGTGGGCGTTTGCCTGCCCGAGGATCGTCACGCCGCCACTATCAACTGCGAATAATGCCTAGGGTCTAACAGCCACCAAATGTCAGGTGCCGAGCGCGACGCTGGTCAGAAACCTGGCGTCCGCCGACAGGCCGGAGGCAGCCGACGCCACCGCCGCAAACCGACGCTGCGTCCCCCACGCCATGGCCGCGCGCGGCCAACACCACATCGGCGTCATTGAAAGTAAGACACAACAGGAAAAAGAACGCGACGTTGGCGGCGAAATCAGATGTGCCGAGAGCGTCGGCCTTCCCGAGTGCAGCCAGCAGGCAGCTGCCTACCGTCTCCAACTGCTAGCACATAACGACCGCTTTGGCTGTGTCATCCAGCGCGACGCTGGCGCGCACCCGGTTGTGCGCGGCCCGACGGCGACCTTAGCTCAGCCACCAACCGCCGCCGTGTCGCCTGCCCCGGCAAAGAGCGCGCCTTTGCCAATAACAGCGATGCCCCCGACATTCGGCAAAAAAGGACGACAAGGGCGCGGCGTCAAAGGTTGCCGCGGCCGCGCGAAGGGCGTCCGCCAACACCAGGGCACCCACTTTGTCGTCGCGGACCACCGCTGAGGATATCCGCGGAGCCTAGGCCTCTCCAAAGGTACCCGTGGCACACCGTGGGGCGGGTTGATGGGTGCCCCGGCGTCCACCCCCCTCCCGAAATCGACCACGTCGTTGCCGCTGACGGCCAGCCACTGTGAACGAGGGACGGTTGCCTTGCTTACCGCATTCGGCGCGAGTCTGGAGGGAGGTCTCTGCCCGAGATGGGCCTATCTGTCGCCATAAACCGTCGCTTTGTCGCCCACCGCGACACAGTACGTACCCCCGGAAGCGTCGCCGTTGCCGGCAGACAGAACAAAAAAAAGGGAACAACACAGCATCAGCGTCAACCAGGGCCGCGCCGATGGCCACTGTCCGCGCGATGAGGACAGCAGTGCTCGCACTTACCGTCACCCAGAGGCACCACGCTACCGCAGCCGAGCGCACTCGGCCTGGCGCAGTGCTGATAGGCATCCAAAGCCAGTCTCCAGATAATGTACGTCCGGTTTCCACTACCCAAACCCTCCTGAACCATAGAAGCAACGGGGTGGCTCCGTCGACGGCCATGTGAGACGTCGAGCAACGAATTCGGCGCGCTGTACATACGTAGAACACGTGGCCGAAGATGGCCCCTGGCCAAATTTTTGTTCTCGAGACGTGCCATCCCGTCACAGTACACAATGGAGTCCGTGCCTCCGGCAGTGCATGTTCGTCGCCGCGTAGAGAAAGACGGCCGACCTGATTTGAGGAGCCTATTATGCGTGTATGACCGCGGTTCTGCGCCGTATGTTTTCGTATGTTAGTGCTTCGCGATCTATTAGTTGTGATGAACCACATAACCGCGGCGTGGCGATCATGAGCTATGGCAGCTGTGTGCGGATCCGATTGAGACAACCGATTCTTGGGTATCGAGTGCTTGTGCCGCGCGTGCAAACTTTCTGCACTCTTGCATAAGGCCCGACTGACGCCATCGCAACTGCTGACAGCTGCATTCTATCATGAGTATTCGAGTTTCGCGGTCCTTTCAAATTTCATCGATCTGACTCTGGGACGAGCGGTCCATTCAATATGTATACGCGGAGGGTCGCTTGCAGCAGACTGCCATGTAGGCGCCTCCAGTAGGAAGCCTCGCGACAGCGACTCTCTCCGGCCAGGCCAGCAGCGGCGCTTCACGTGGGCCCAGACCGTGATCAATTGTGGGGCCAGGAAGAGCAAGACAAGGCACCCACGCAGCACCGACGCATATCGGAACTACGCCATCGCGCATCGAAGCCATTGGGCGGTACGCTCCGTTGCCTTGCTCCCTGCGCGCCCAAAAATGCCGGCGCTGATGGTCCATACGCCTCACGCGACCATATCGACGGACTGCGGCACCGCAGTCAGACCTACCCAACTAGGGGCGGTTGACCCAAGCTTGAGCCCGGTAGTCTCGTAAAGGACCCCGAAAGTACGCTTCAAGACGCGCACACACAACTGGTGTGGGCAGCAAATACAAGCCGCAAGCATGACACCGCGCTGTGAGGCTCAACGTTTACTTGCCTCCGTCGGAAGAGTCGCGACCGCCGTGCTGTCCCGCTCAGATATACGCACCGATACTCGTCCCTCAACTCGCCTGGGGACGCTGGCCGATGGGCCAATCCACGGGCCAAAGGCGGGCCACACCCCCAAGTGAAGCGTGCCCAAGACCCAGTCAAAACACTCTGACAAACTCTCAGAGGCGAGGGTACGATGCTCATGGCATCTCAAATTCAAACCCCCGCAACGAAGGGACAGATTCCAGAGTACCGTCGTGGTGCGTCCAGCTGCTCTACTCGGAGGTGTGGGGGAAACCCCCTCTGCTCTGATGACGCGATCCCCCCGGTATGAGCCGGGGGAGGGGCCGCGAGCACACACGCAATGCCACTAGAGGGAGCGGTGTGCGGCGCTCCTTCGGGGCGCGTGCCAGGTGGCGCTTAGGGCCACCCCCGAGGCTGACATCCCCC